>Ga0105100_10000241_pt1 | contig 32314 bp, 28 predicted proteins | sample PPLLak12cMay2015_2_FD_87033 | JGI IMG/M metagenome (GOLD analysis project Ga0105100, IMG submission 87033) | Freshwater sediment microbial communities from Prairie Pothole Lake near Jamestown, North Dakota, USA - PPLs Lake P8 Core (1) Depth... | ecosystem: Environmental > Aquatic > Freshwater >... | reverse complement strand
GGAGCCACGTAGGGGCGTATCGGTATGGGGTGGCGGGGGGCTGGGGCTGGCCGCCGCCGGTACCGTGCAGATCGCCCATCATTACCACCTGCCGGTGAATGTGTATGGCTTATCCACCAATGCCCTGGAGATGGGCCTGCAAAATGGCTACGAGCGCGCCTTGAACGCCATCCTGCCTGCCCTGGCCGGGGCGGACGAGCTCTCCGGGATCGGAGAATTATCCGCCGGCGTCATCGGCGCCCTGGCTCAGATGGTCGTGGATGACGAATTGACCTCCGTGATCGGACGCGCCCGGCGTGGGTTCCATGCGGATGCCGATGCGCTGGCAGTCGAGCTGGTGGCGGAGATCATGGATGGCAGCCGCAACTACCTGGACCAGGCGCATACGGTGCGCTACCTGCGCGCCGGTGAACTGCTCGTCACCCGCCTGGCTGAACGCGGCAATTGGGATGAATGGGATCGGCGCGGGCGCCTGGATATGGTGCTGAGGGCGCAGCAGCGCGTCGATAAGCTGCTCTCCGAGGCGGATCCACTGCCTCTGGAAGCTGCCCAGGAGCGCGAGCTGGATCGCATCCTGAACCACGCCGTACAGGCGCTGCCCACAGTATAACGTGTCCATGAGCTCCCACCAACTGGACCTGGCAAGTTTGATCGGTTTGCCTGCGCTTGACCGTGAGAGTGGTGTAGCGGTCAGCCCGGATGGGCGCTGTGCTGCCTTCGGCCGGAATCCGGACGGCGCATGGCGCATCTACCTTCTGGACCTGGAGCAGCCCAACGCGCCTGCGCAGTGTATTACCCCGGGCGCTGGCGCGTACTTCCGGCCGCGCTGGTCGCCGGATGGCAGATGGCTGGCTTACCTGCACGACCTGGACGGGGGTGAAAATTATGACCTGTGGCTCATGGAGTTGCAGACCCACCAGCAACACCTGCTCACCCCCCAAACACCTTTCGCCCTACAGCCCACTTACGATTGGTCCCCTGACAGCCAGCGCCTGGTGGTGCTCGCAGAGCCCGAAGGCATGTTCCAGCCTTTTATCCTGGATCGCACCCAGGGCTGGCGAGAGGACCACGCCCTAATGGCTGAACTGCCTTTCCTGGCCAGTGATGTAAGCTGGTCGCCATCTGGAGAGTGGCTGGCGGTGATCACTGAAGCCCGGGGACAGGATCACCAGCTCTTTCTGGTGCACGCCCAAAGCGGGGAGGTGAGGCCCGTGTTAGGTCCAGGCGCGCTTCCCTGGCTGGTCCAGGCGTGCGCCTGGTCGCCGGATGGGCAGCGCTTGGCGCTCACTGTGCCACGCGGCGAGCACATCCAGGCTGCCTTCTACGACCTGAGGACCTCGCGCCTGACCAGGCTGGACGATCTTCCGTTTGATCTTGATAGCCCGGATTGGTCACCGGATGGCAGGCGCTTGGTTTTCACGGCTCAATTTGGGGCCTCGAATCACCTGCTGGTTGTTGATCTGGAGACCGGTCAGTATGGGCAGCACAAAATCGGAAGCGGCATTCACCACACCCCGCGCTGGGCTCCCGATGGGCAAGTCGTCGACTTGGTCTTTGAATCCCCGCATACACCCCCTGACGCCTGGCGCGTGCATCTGGACGGGCGCGCCAGCCAGATAACCCACACAGACGCCGCCGGGCTTGAGCTTGAGCAACTCATCCCGCCCCAAGAAATCACTTACCCCGCTCTGGACGGCAGGCAGGTTCCGGCGCTGCTCTACCAGCCCCGGCAGGTAAAACAATCCGGACCAGCCGTGATTTATCTGCACGGAGGTCCGAACTGGTTGGCTCAAATCGAATGGATGCCATTCATCCAACACATGCTCAGCCGCGGCTGGACGGTTTTGGCGCCTAATTATTGCGGCTCCATCCACTATGGGCGCACCTGGCAGCTCGCCAACCGCTTTGATTTAGGCGGCGGTGACAGCGATGATGTGGCTGCCGCAGCACGTTTCCTGGTCGAAAAGCATCTCGCCGCTCCTGACCGGATCGCGGTGACTGGGCGCAGTTACGGCGGCTATCTGACGCTCAGCGTCATGACCCGTTTTCCGGAGCTGTGGGCAGCGGGTTCAGCAGTGGCGCCATTCTTGAACTGGTTCACTGCCCATGCCAATTCGCGCCCTGATCTGCAGCACTGGGACCTGGAAAACTTCGGCCACCCGCAAACAGACGCCGCGCTTTACCAGGAGCGCTCGCCGTTTTTCTACCTGGACCGCTTGCAAGCCCCGCTGCAGTTAATTTCTGGCGCCCACGATCCGCGCTGCCCGGCCAGCGAATCCATCCAGGCTCAGCAGGCTTTGCAAGCGCTGGATAAGCCGTGCGAACTGCTGCTCTACCCAGACGAGGGGCACGTCTTCCACCAGACGCGCAACCGCGTCGATCATCTGCTGCGCTGCGAAGCCTTTTTAGCGCGCTCCCTGGAATAACCCAATCTAGATTAGATCAGCGCGATCTCTAAGGAAAGCACTGGCGGCAGGTAATCTGCCAGCAAGGCCCAGCTCTCCCCATCATCCCGGCTGTAAAAGATCTGCCCGGTGCTGGTGCCCAGATAGATGCCCGCTGGATCATGCTGGTCGGTGGCCATGGCTTCACGTAGCACCACCAGGTGCGCTACTTCCGGCAAGCCCTGGCTCTTACGTTCCCAGGTTTCTCCGGCGTCCCGGCTGCGCCACACCGAAAAACGCCCGTCCACGCTCAGGCGAAACTCATCGCTTTCTTCCAAAACCACATACACGGTCTGCGGGTCATGCGGGTGCACGGCTATCGGGAAGCCGAAGCGGCTCGGCAAACGTCCCTCTCCAATATCGGTCCACAAGTCCGCATAATCATCGCTGCGATAGATCCCGCAGTGGTTCTGCTGGTAAATTCGCTCCGGCATGGCGGGATGCATGGTCATCTTATGCGTGCACTGCCCATATTCGGGCAGTGTATTGGGCAGGAAATCCGCCCGCACATTGCGGTTACGCGGCTGCCAGCTCTGCCCGCCGTCACCCGTGCGGTAGCATCCGCCGGTGGAAATGCCCAGGTACATGCGCTGCGCGTTAGTTGGATCGAGCAAGATGGTGTGCAAGCACAACCCACCCGCGCCGGGGAACCACTCGGCGCGGTGCGGGTGGTCATACAAAGCCGCGTTGACTTTCCAGGTCTGCCCGTTGTCGTCCGAGCGGAACAACGCCGCCGGCTCAATCCCGGCGAAGATCACTCCCGGCTGGCTTTCCAGACCCGGGCGGATGTGCCAGATCTGGTTCACTTTCTCGGGCGTTTCCTGGGCGGATTCCCCCTCCCGAGCTTCATCCGGCGTGCCCAATGGCCGGCCCGAGAGCGAAGACCGCGTGAACGCCGGCGCAGTGGCAGTCTGCTGCCAGCTTTTCCCGCCGTCATCCGAGAACTGCAGGCTGGGTCCGTAAACATCATGGCTGAGCGCAGCGAACAGCCGCCCACTGCGCGGATCCTGTACCATATGCATCACTTTCCAGCCTTTAAAGAGCAGTGCGCTGCCTTCCCAGAGACTGCGCTCAGCATTTGCGGAATAGATCAAGCCCCCTTTGCGCGTACCAACCAATAAAGTGGTTTTGCCAGAAGAAGAGCTCATATTTACCTCCAAAAATGATCGGATTTCACCAGGTAGCCCGATTATAGGACAGGTGTTCTATGGGGTCAAGGGTGAAATCCGTTTATAATTAGTCGCCATGACGGTTCGCATCGCCCACACCCCATTCATGAGTCGCCAGATCGCCCTGCCCCAGGATCATGGAGCCTGGGTGTTTATCCTCAGCCCCCTGCTGATCGGCTTATTTGCAGGCGGTTGGGTAAGCGCCAGCGCCTGGCTGGTCCTGGGGGCTATGGCGGCTTTCCTGATTCGGCAACCCATGTCCATCATGGTAAAAGTCTACTCTCACCGCCGCTCAGCACGCGATCTGCGCGCCGCCTGGCTGTGGAGCGCCATCTACACCCTGCTCGGGTTGGTAGGTGTGGCAGGGCTGGCCCTGAGCGGGCACGCCTACTTGCTTTGGCTGGCTGTGCCGGGCATTCCGGTTTTTGTCTTTCACCTGTGGCTGGTCAGCCGCCGGGAAGAACGCCGCCAGATGGGGGTTGAGTTAGTCGGCAGTGGCGTGCTGGCTCTGGCAGCCCCAGCCGCATACTGGGTCGGTATCGGGCAGGCCGCACCTGATGGTTGGTGGCTGTTCATCCTGGCCTGGTTCCAATCTGCCGCCTCGATCGTATATGCTTATCTACGCCTCGAGCAGCGCGTCTTGTCTGCACTGCCGCCCAGGCGCGAGCTGCTGAAGATGGGCAGCCGCGCCCTGCTGTACACGGGCTTTAACCTGCTTGCCACGCTGATCCTGAGTTTCACCCGGGTTCTTCCCGCCTGGATCTGGATTCCCTATGCCTTGCAAGCTGCTGAGACCATTCACGGTGCGCTGCTGCAGCCGGCCATCGGCTGGAAGCCCACTCGCATCGGGCTGCGCCAGCTGATCGTCAGCACACTTTTTACTATCCTGTTTATCCTCACCTGGCAGTAAACACCTCTATCTTTCATCTATGCGCCCATCCTTCTTCCACCACCTGCATCCCCCCACCATTCCTGCCCGCCAATCGCGCTTGCGCTATACGCTCGGCGCAGGCGGTTACAGCGTGTTTTTGAGCCTGGTACTGGTCGTCAGCGGGGCGCTGTTGATGTTTTACTACATCCCCACCCCCGAACAGGCTGGCCCATCCATCCAGATGATCACCTTCCTGGTTCCATTTGGCGGTTTGATCCGCAACCTGCATTATTGGGCAGCCCAGCTTTTGGTGGTGGTGGCTGGCATCCATCTATTGCGCGTAATTTTTACCGGCGCTTACACAGCCCCGCGCCGTTTTAATTATCTGCTTGGATTAATTCTGTTTGTGCTGTCCTTATTCCTGGATTTCACCGGCTACGTCCTGCGCTGGGACGAAGGTGTGCGCTGGGCCCTGGTGGCTGGCACCAACCTGGTGCAGTCCATCCCGCGCATTGGTCCTGGGCTGTACCGCCTGGTCATGGGGGGAACGCAGCCCAGCCCGGCAACCCTGACACGCTTTTATGCCTGGCATATCTTTGGGCTGGTTGTGATCATGTTGATTGTCGGAGCCTGGCACATCTTTCGTGTACGGCGGGATGGCGGGATCGCCGTCCCACCACCCGACCAGCGTCATGCGCCTGAGCGCATCAGCCGCTTTGAGCTTGTGCGCCGGGAAGGGCTGGCTACACTGATCGGGATAACCGTTTTACTGCTGGTAGCAGCTTTCATTCCTGCCCCGCTGGCCGCGCCGATGAGCGATGTCACTGCCCAGACCGCAGACGCCAGAGCGCCCTGGTTCTTCCTATGGGTACAGCAACTGCTGAAAGTAGGCGATGCCTTCTGGATGGGAGTATTCATCCCCCTGGCAGTGATCATCATCCTGGGCTGCCTGCCATATCTCCTGCCGGCTATCCCTTCGACTGAGCTGGGACGCTGGTTCCCACGCGGTGGGCGGCTGGCGCAAATCATCGTGGCCGTCCTGGTAGTCGCCATCCTGGGCCTGACCATTCTGGCGGCGCTCCCCACAGGCACATGAAACAACGTATCGTGGCGGCTTCTGTGTTGCTGGTTCTCGCCATGCTGGTCGTTGTCTGGCAGGTCAACCGCCTGCCGCGTCCGGTGGTCATCACACCCACGCTTACCGGACAAGAGGAGTACTGCCTGTCCTGCCACGCCGACCTGCCGGAAATCAGCGCCTCCCACCCTATTGAGAGCTTTGGCTGCGTGCTGTGCCATGGGGGCGAGCGCCTGGCCCTGGAAGCCGACCTGGCGCATTCGACCATGCGCGGCGGACGCAACCCCTCTGATCTGGCTGTGGCGGAGTTATCCTGCGGGGGCAGCGAGTGCCACACCGGCAGCCCAGAACTGCATCGCGACCATGTGGCGCGTGTCCAGACCAGCCTGCAAGCAACCTATGCGGGAGCCATCACCAGCATCCGCTATACGTATGGCGCACAGGCTGATTTGACCGCCCAGAAAGCCATCTCGGCAGTGCAGGCGCTCCATCCGCCTGAGGGAGCGTCCGATTCTCGCCCACGAGCTTTAGATGCCTTTAATCCCGCCAAAGAAACCCACCCTTTTGTCCAGGCTTTTGGCGAGAACTGCCTGACCTGCCATCTGCAAGCCGAACCGCTACCCGGAGCGGCTTATAACCGGCTGACGGGCTGTGCGGCCTGCCACACCCCCAGCACGGGGCGCGATCCTGAGCAGCCGCTGCACCAACTGACCACCGTCATTCCCTACACGCAGTGCAATGCCTGCCATAATCGTGGGAACTACGACCTGCGCCAGATGAATTTTGTGCCCCGCTCGGACTCGTCCAGCGACCGCATGCATGATTACTACCAGCCCATCGCCCAATTCACACGCTGCGAGTTTGAGCTGGATTGCGTGGACTGTCACACCCGCCAGGAAGCCATGGGCAATGGTTACCTGTATAACAACCAGGCTGAACAGCAATATGTGCAGTGCAAAACCTGCCACGGCACGCTGGATGCAGCCCCACTAACCCGCACCATTCAGGACGAAACCGATATCGCTTTACGCCTGGCTTATCTAAATCCGGACATTCCCCTGCAAGTTGGTGATACCATTGTCGTCACGGAGCAAGATGAACCCCTCTGGAACCTGCGCCAGTTGCCCGACGGGAGCTTCGAAATGATCACCAAAGTCACCCAGGTGCGCTACCCGGTCCCCCTGGTAATGGGCTCGGGCTGCACCCAAAATCCTGAACAACAAGAGTCGAATTACTGCCATGCCTGTCACGCCGTCCAACGCTAAATCCACCACCATCCCGCGCCGGGATTTCCTAACCCTGGCCTGGAAGAGTCTGCTCGCCGTGAGCAGCGCCCTCAGCTTTGCAGGCTTGCTGCGCTTCTTCTCGCATGAACCCTACCCTGCTCCGGTAACGAAATTTGATCTGGGACCAGCCGATCAATTTTCGCCCGGTACACACGCGGTGATTGCCGAAGCCCGCTCGGTCATTGTGTATGGCAGCCAGGGTTTAATGGCTTACAGCCTCATCTGCCCCCATTTGGGCTGCACTGTGGAATCCGCAGAGGAAGGCTTTGAGTGCCCTTGCCACGGATCACGTTTCGACGCCGAGGGCAACCTGGTGCAAGGCCCGGCCAGCCAGGGACTCAAACCATTGAGCTTGGAGGTCAATGACGGTGGAAATCTGATCCTGGATACGGCAGCTTAACAGGATCTAGGTTGTAGACGATCAAAAATGGTTTAGAATAAAAGCTCTGTTTTCATACAACCAAACCACCAATTCGACGTATATCAATTGAGGAGACACAATCATGGCTCAAGAACCCTTTTCCCCCGATGTCAATCAGGATGACCGCCTGTGGGCTGCTCTGGGTTACCCAATTGCGATCATCGCCATTATTGTCTTGTTGATGGATGATAAAAAGAACCGTCCATTCATCCGCTACCACGCCATCCAGGCGCTGATCTTGAATTTAGCCTTGTATGTCCTGATGACAGTTTTAACAGTCAGTGTCGTAGGCGCTATCTGCGCCCCATTTGTGTGGCTTGTGACCCTGTGGCCGGCGTTTGATGCCTACAAGGGCAACTGGACTGAGCTGCCGGTCATCACCAAATTTATGAAAAATCAGGGCTGGGCTTAGTTCCCTCCAGGCTGTGCTAATTTATATCCTGGATGGATTTTGATCGTTCGCCCACCCACCCCGGCGAAATACCATTTACCACAAGGAGAAACCAGTGAACGAACCAGTGTTTGATCAAGAGAAGCTGCCCGAGGAATCAGGGATTGAAGAAGTCTCATCTCAGGCGCTAGAATCCTCTGCAGAAGCTGCTCAAGAAGGGCTGGATGCGGCTGAAGAAATTATAGAAGGTAGCTTTGACGACGCCAGCACTGCCACGCGCGAAGTGGTAGAAGGCGTAGAAGAAAGCTTTGACGCCACCACCGCGGAAGTCGGCGAAGTTATCGATGCCAATGCTGAGGATGTTTCCGAAGCCTGGCAGCCTGAACCGGTCGAATTCGCCAGCCTGCCTTCAGAACCGGTCATTGAAATGCCAGCCCCAGAGGCTCCCGCAGGCGTGGCGGAACCCTGGGAGCCCGAGCCCGTGCGTAGCTCACAGGCTCAGGTGCCGCCGCCAGTTACACCCAGAGAGCAGGCTTTATCATCCGATGACGAACGCACCTGGGCTTTACTCGCCCACTTGAGCGTTCTGCTCAACCTTGTAACCGGATTTCTTGGCCCGGTCGCCGCCATCGTGATCTACTTTGCCTTCAAAGATCGCTCGCGCTATGTCCGCTACCATGCCATGCAGTCATTCCTGTTCCAGCTGCTGTGGTGGGTTGGCGGAGGTATCCTGACCACGATCTTGTGGGTGACCGTCGGAGTGCTGGCAGTGGTCATCGTTGGCCTGTGCTTGATCCCGTTTGCATTGGTCGCCAGCCTCTTACCTCTAGGCGCTCTGATCTACGGCGTCATCGGCGGCATTCAGGTCAGCCAGGGCCAGGACTTCCGTTACTGGCTGGTAGGTGATTGGGTGCGTGGTGAGCTAACCGGCGACTGATCTGTTCCTGACCTTACTCGATATTTCCATACAAGGGCGCCTTTCCAGAACAGATCCTGGATCAGGCGCCCTTTTTCATCCATGCAGGATTACATTCTACACTTGACTTCTGTGCCAGCCTCTCTTAGAATTTATGCACAAGGGCAAGTTGCAGGACAGGTGCTGTGTCACCTGAGTGAGGCAATCTAACCGGCATGCGAGGAGAGACCCGAGTTCCAGACGGGCACCGAAGGGGCAAGTCTGTTGCCAGCCAGCGACAGATGAAACTCTCAGGTAAATGGACTCGCTTGCCGAAATCCTCTGGAAAGATGCCAGCGGGGTTCTCCCCAGGCATCACCGATGGGGCAAACGCCTTCCCGGCGCGAATCTCTCAGGTCCAATACAGAGGCGCACACTCGCAAAGTGTGCGCCTTTATTAATATAGCGGCCCTTCAAATCCTAACCAAGCCAGGAGATAAGTTAATGAATACACCAACCGATCTGAAATACACCCAAAATGATGAATGGATCCGTGTGGAAGGTAATGTCGGGACGATGGGCATCACCGATCACGCCCAAGAACAGCTCTCGGATATCGTCTATATCGAGATTGTCGCTGCTGTTGATGAAGCCGTTAGCGCCGGAGATACCTGTGCGACCGTCGAATCCGTCAAAGCCGCAGCCGATGTCTATTTGCCCGTCAGCGGAAAAATTATCGAAATCAACGAAGCGCTGCCGGATGCGCCGGAAACCATCAACAGCGATCCCTATGGAGCCGCCTGGATGGTCAAGATCGAGCTGAGCGATCCATCTGAGTTGGAGAAGCTGCTCGATGCTGCCGGTTATGAAGCTTACGTAACCTCCAAAGAATAACTACACCGGATACTCAATCGAACCAGCCTGGCTGGTTGACACAGTAAGGATAGAGGAGTGACTATGTTTATTCCCCACACCGAACGGGAGCGGGAAGAAATGTTGCTCGCAATCGGTCTTGAACGTCTGGAGGAAATGTTCCAGGCGGTTCCCGAGCAGTACCGTTTCCCAAAATTGAACCTGCCGCCAGGCTTGACTGAAATGGAAGTCGCCTCCGAAATGGACATTATCGCCGGTGAGAACGAATCGCTGCGCGACTTGATTTGTTTCCTGGGAGCAGGTGCGTACAATCATTACATCCCTGCCGTCGTTGATTCGATCCTGCGGCGCGGCGAGTTTTATACCGCCTATACCCCCTACCAACCCGAAATATCGCAGGGAACCCTGCAGGCCATATTTGATTATCAAAGCCTGATTGGTGCGCTGACCGGCATGGATGTGTCCAATGCCTCCCACTATGATGGCGCCACGGCTGTTGCAGAAGCGGTGACCATGGCAGTAGCAGTCTTCCGCGATAAGCGCAAGAAGATCATCCTTTCCCCTGGCTTGCATCCACACTATCGCCAGACCCTGCGCACTTACAACGCCGGCTCAGACCTGATCCTGGTGGGTGATGAGGCCGGCAGCGATTTACAGGCCGGACCGGAGAGCTTGATAAAACATCTGGATCAGAACACCGCTCTGGCGATCGTGCAGTACCCGGATTTCCTGGGTCGCATCTATGATTATGCGGCACTTGCCGAATCCGTTCACCAGGCTGGAGCGCTGCTGGCAATCTCCGTCAATCCCTTATCTTTGGGCTTACTGACTCCACCCGGTGATTTTGGTGCCGATATCGTCACCGGCGAAGGGCAGCCGCTGGGTATCCCGCTCTCCTTTGGCGGTCCGTACCTGGGCATCTTCGCCACCAAAAATGAGTATGTGCGCAAGATGGCTGGTCGTATTGTCGGTGAGAGCCTGGATAATCGTGGGCAGCGGGCTTACGTGCTGACCCTCACCTCCCGTGAGCAGCATATCCGCCGCGAGAAAGCCACTTCCAATATCTGCACCAATCAGGGTTTGATCGCTCTGGGCGCCTCCGTTTACATGAGCGCCCTGGGTAAGCATGGCTTGCGCCAGGTAGCCGAGCTGTGTTACCACAAAGCCCACTATGCCGCTGAACAGATCACCAAATTACCCGGTTACCGTTTGTGGACGGACCAGCCTTACTTCAATGAATTTGTGCTCAAGTGCCCACGCCCGGTGGCAGAGATCAATAGCTATCTGCTGGAAGAAGGTGTCTTGGGTGGGTATGATTTGAGCCAGGATTATCCGGAGTTGGAAAATTGCATGCTGGTGGCAGTCACCGAGATGAATACCCGAGAACAAATTGATTTGCTTGTCGAAATTCTGGAGGAGGTGTCCAATGACTGAGCCACTCTTGTGCGAAATATCGGTCACCAATCGTAAAGGAATCACCTTCCCCGAGCCGGATGTGCCCACGAGCCCCTTGCCGCAAGGTCTGGTGCGCGAAATTTTACCTCTGCCCGAGATCTACGAAGCCGATGTGGTGCGCCACTTCACGCGCCTCTCACAGCTCAACTATGCCATTGATACCGGCTTCTACCCGCTCGGCTCCTGTACGATGAAATACAACCCCAAGATCAACGAAGAGACCGCCCGCCTGCCTGGTTTCGCCGCCCTGCACCCCCTGCAGCCCGTTGAGACCGTTCAAGGCGCCCTGCTGCTGATGTACGAGCTGCAGCAGTGGCTGATGGAGATCAGCGGCTTTGCCGGGATGACCCTGCAGCCTGCCGCCGGCGCGCAGGGCGAGCTGACCGGCGTGTTGATCATCCGCGCTTATCACGCAGATCGGGGCGATCTGAAGCGCAACAAGATCCTGATCCCCGATTCAGCCCATGGCACCAATCCCGCCACCTCCGCCATGAGTGGAATGATTGTGGTGGAGATCAAGTCCGATGAGCGCGGCAACATCGACCTGACAGCCCTTAGAGCCCAATGCGACGACACCCTGGCAGGCTTGATGCTCACCAACCCCAACACCCTGGGGTTGTTTGAGGAGAACATCGAGCAGGTCGTGAAGCTGGTGCACGATGCAGGCGGATTGGTGTATGGCGACGGCGCCAACATGAATGCGCTGCTCGGCATTGCCCGCCCCGGTGATATGGGTATCGACGTGATGCACTTCAACCTTCACAAAACCTTCTCTACCCCGCACGGCGGTGGTGGACCTGGCTCCGGACCGGTAGGTGTGGCCAAACATCTGGTGGACTTTCTGCCCCAACCCGTAGTTGCCATCATTGAAGACGGTGAAGAGGATCTACCGCCACTGTATGGTTTCATCAATCCCGCCAAATCGATCGGTCGGGTGAAATCCTTCCACGGCCAATTCGGGATGATGGTGCGCGCCTATACCTATATCCGCATGCATGGCGCGCAGGGCTTGCGCCGTATTTCCGAGTACGCCGTGCTGAATGCCAATTACTTGCTGGCGCGCTTGCGCGACACCTACCCTGTTCCATATGATCGCATCTGCATGCACGAATTCGTGATGGAAGGTCACTTTGCCGATGCTCCCGGCATCCGCGCCCTGGACATCGCCAAGCGCTTGATGGATTACAAATTCCACCCGCCTACCAACTACTTCCCACTGATCGTGCATGAAGCATTGATGATCGAGCCAACCGAGACCGAGAGCAAACAGACCCTGGATGCTTTTGTGGATGCGTTGCTCAACATTGCAGCTGAAGCGCGCGCCAACCCGGAAATCCTGAAGACAGCCCCGCACGACACGCCTTATGGACGCCTGGATGAAGTCAAAGCCGCTAAAGACCTGGTCTTGTGTTGTGGCGTTGGTGCATTCGAAGACGATTAGCCCTCACCAGTAACTATTTCAGAACGATAAGTACAGGGATTGTCCTTTGCAGGCCAATCCCTGTACTTTTTATTGTCTGGTGAAACGACACCCAGTACTTTAGCTATCGGATATCTCGGCAGCTTGCCGGCGCAGGGCCAGCAGAATAATATCGTCATAACGCGGCGCTGGTCCGCTAAAATCATGGATCGCAGCATCGATTGCCGCCAGCACCGCGGCTGAATCAGGCTGGTTGGCTGCGGCAGCAATGGCTGCCTGGAAGCGCTGGAGACCGAAAAAGTCGCCCGTAGCGCTTTGCGCATCTGTGGCGCCGTCGGTATAGATCACCAGCAGGTCTTCGGCTGCCAGCTCGATCTCGCCCATCTGCCAGGCAGCATCGTCCATCACCCCCAAAGGCATCCCGGAGCGGGTTAATACCTGAAAAGGCGTCAGGTCGCCACAGCGAAAATGCAAAGGTGGATTGTGGCCAGCATTGACATAACTGAAGCGCCCGCTATTAGGGTCAAGCACACCAAAAAAGACGGTCACAAACATCCCCGAATGGCTGTCTGCCAGGATGCGTGCATTGGCTTCTTGAAGCGCAAGCACCGGATCGTCGGGGTACTGCAAGATATAAGTGCGTAATACTGTGCGGCTGAGCGTCATAAATAACGCCGCTCCGGCTCCTTTGTCTGAGACATCTGCCACGATAATCCCCAGGCGACCTCCCGGCAGCAGGATAAAGTCATAAAAATCACCGGATGTCTGGCGCGCCGGTTTGAGATCTACCGCCAAATCCCACCCCATCAGGCTGGGCAAATGGTCGGGTAAAAAGCTGGCCTGGATTTTTCCGGCATCCGATAGCTCGCGCACGACATTGCGCAGCGAGGTGGTCTGTCTTTGCATGAGTGCATCCAGGCGTGTATCAAGATAGGTAGCCATCAGGTTGGCGTGGATAGCATAGGATAGATCGCGCGCCTGCTCTAATAATTGCCGGGCTTGTTCAATATCCTCATCGTTACCGCGCAGCAAATGGACTTCAGCCCAATCCAACAAAGAGTAAGCCCGGCCCAGTGGTCCTTTTGCGCGTTCGTATAGGTCGACTAATTCGCGATAAATTGAGATCGCCCTGGAATAATCGCCCTCGGCTGTCGCCAGCTCGGCTTCACAGGCCATCAGGTCAATCCGGCTTTGGAATATTTCTTCAGGGTTCGATTTTTCTTTTAACCTTGCCAGGTAGGAGCGTGATTCATCTAATTTACCCTGGCGGGCATACACCTGGCAGGCAACCGCCAGGACAATGTTATGAATCATCGTGGGGCCTTCACCCATAGCCTTAATCACATCTTGTAAAGCGCTCTCAACCGGCGACCAATCCTCGATCGGGTGCATGCGATGGTAGAGCAGATTGCAATACACCCACATGAGATTATATTCAGCCTGGATAAGTGATTCACCAAGCTCGTTTGCCTCCAGACGAATTTTTCCCATCAAATCTCGGGCAGTAACCCAGTCGCCGCGATAACCGATTAGCCAGGCTTCTAATACGCGCAAGGACCAGTCTGCCGCTTTTGGATTCGTAAGCTGAGAGAGCAATAATTTCAGGCCTGGCAATAATCGCTCAGCCTCATCCAGCTCACCCATATCCAGGGTGGTGCTGGCATAGGCATTACGGCTGATAAATTCTTCCATCAAGGCGCCGCGTTTGACAGCGATCTCGGCAGCCTTTTGATAGTGCTCGCGGGCACGGTAGGGATCACCAAAAACATCCTTGATCCGTGAACCCAGGTTGACATGCGCGCGGTGAGCGATCTGCAGCAAGCCTGCCTTTTCGGAAAGCTCGATGGCCCGCTCAAAGGCTTGCAGAGTGTCCTGCACGGGCTGGTTGGGCAACAAGCCCAGGGTCGCCAGAGTATCAGCCTGCACTTCGACAGCATTCAGGCTCTCTGCCATTGCCAGGGCGCGTTTACACAAGGGTATTGCCGGCTCAGGCATACCATTGAACAGGTATGCGCGCCCGGCTTCGTGGATTAACATCGCCAGGCCAATGCTGTCCGGCGCGCCTTCCATTTCAGCCAGGCCTTGCTGTGTAATTACCAGGCTAGCGCCTGAATTGCCACTTCCCGGAGCTGCAGCCCGACCGGCACGCGCGTACAGGCGCGCCATCTGGTCCAGCTCTCCCATGTCTCTGTAAATGCTGATCCCTGAACGCCAGGCTTCAATGGCTTGATCATAGAGCCCCTGGCGGTAGAGCGTCTCACCCAGGAGATCATATAGCTCCGCCTGGGTGCTCCTGTCTTGGGTTAGTTGCAAGGCAGAATGCAGATGCCCTTCAGCTTCTTGGTTGGCGCAGGCCGCCAGGGCAACGCGTGCCGCACGCGCATAATACTCTTGGGCGCGCTCTTTCTGCCCGGCATTCTCAAAGTGTAAAGCCAGCGAAAGCGCCATTTCATCAATTCGATCCGGGTATAGCCGCTCGATAGCATCCCCTACCACGGAGTGAAGCCGGCGCTGATCCCTTTCTAAGAGCGAGGCATAGGCAGCATCTTGCACCATCGAATGCCGAAAAAGATATTCCAGGTCCGGTGCTACTTGCGCTACCCGCACCAAACCAGCCGATTCGAGAGTATGGAGTTGCGAGATCAGGCTCATGCTTCTTCCTCCTGAGACAATACCTCTTGCAATACGCGCACCGGAAAGCGCCTGCCAATGACGGCAGCCACGCGTAAGGTATGGCGTACGTCCTCGGGCAGCCGGTCAATACGCGCCAGCAGCAAGCCTTGCAAATTGTCGGGGATTTCGATATTTTCGATATCGCCCGTTGCAATCCAGCCATGGTCGCTGGGTTGGATCACTTCGCGTTCGATCAACATGCGGATCACTTCTTCCACAAAGAATGGATTGCCTTCTGCCTTCTTCAAGATCAGATCGCGTGCGCTTCTGGAAAGCGCCTCCACTTCGAGTAGATTGGCGACCAATTGACGCGTCTCGCGCTCGCTCAAAGGTTCAAGACGCACTTCCAATAAGCTGCTGCTCAAGGTCTCGCGCGCCACGGTGACCAGGCGCCAGCCTGCCGTACCGGGGTCTTCACGCGTCACCAGGCAAAATAGCAGCGGCGCAGAGAATACCAGTGGCAATAGCTGACCCAGTAAGTCCACGGATGATGGGTCTGCCCATTGCAAATCATCTAGAACGACGACTAGCGGCCTGCGGGCAGTGAGCGCCAGCAGCAACCTGCGTATGCTATTAAAATACTGTCCTTGTAGGGCCTGAGGTTCAAGTTGATCGATGCGTTGTTGCTCATCTGGTTGCAGCCGTAAAGCCAACAAATGGCTGAGAAAAGGCATGATCTCCTGGGTTTCGTCATCCTCCCCAGGCGTGCCTTTGAATAATTCATTCACCAGGCGGCGTAATGCGGCGCGCGCTTCATCCTCGCGGCTGTTCAAGTTCGTGCCGGTCATACTGTGCAGCAAATCATTTAGCAGATGGTAGGGAACTCCCCCCCCATAGGAAACACAGCGCCCTTCGATCCACAGCGGAGGCGCCCCTGCGCCAAGCTGGCCCGATAGCACAGCATGTTTCCACTCATCCACCAGGCGCGTCTTGCCTATTCCCGGCTCACCCAGCAATAGCGCCACACGCCCCAATCCGGCGCTCACCAGATCGCACTGGCTCGTCAGCGCGCTCAACTGACTGTCGCGCCCAACCAGGGCGCTTTGCAATCCACTGAGTCCGCGTGCTTTGCCGGGCTGGTCCTTCACGCTCATCACTTTATAGACTCTGACTAATTGGGAGCGACCCTCCACCCGGATATCGCCATTATGCACCAGCTCAAAATATGGGCGCACAAAGCGCGCGGTATCCTCAGTGATCATCACAGTCATCGGCTCGGCAGCAAATTTAATGCGCGCTGCCAGGTTGACCGTTCCGCCTGTGGCAGTGAATTCATAGCGCAAATCATCGCTGACCGGCCCCACCAGCACAGTGCCAGTGTTCAGGCAAGCGCGCATGGCAAAGCGGATGTGATAACGCTCTTCTGCTTGCGTAGCATATTCGCGTAATGCAGTCATCATCTCCAGGGCTGCGCGCACTGCGCGCTGCGGATCATCTTCATGCGCCACCGGCGCTCCAAAGAAAGCCACCAGAGAATCGCCCAATAAACGCGCGATCGTGCCTTCATAGCGATAGATCGCCGGTGTCGCCACCTGAAAAGCGCCATTCATCAAGCTCGACCAATCTTCGACGTCCAGCTGGTCCGATAGGGCTGTCGACCCCACCACGTCGGCAAAAAGAACCGTGACAATGCGCCGCTCCCCGGTCAAATTCGAAGCTTTAGCCTTCTCAGCCAGTGCAGGTGGGGTAGTTTGGGTTAGCTGCACCAGGCGCACTTCATCCTGCTCGCTGCGCGCTCGCAGACTTTGCCCGCAGTACATACAGAAGCGCGCCCCGGGAGCAAGCTCAGCGCGGCAATTTGGACAGCGCAATTGCAGGCTCAGCCCGCAATTTGAACAAAATCGTGCGGTATTGGGAATTTCTGTCTGGCAGCCGGGACAACGCATAGGAATTAGTTCTCCTGGGGATCAAACCATGCGAAAACCTACAACCACTTTGTAATTCGCTATAAGTAGCTTAACAAATCGTGCTCTCAACCAGCGAATTACTTGAGTAAAACACCAGGCAACAAGTTAGGTATGGTTAAGTTCCTTTTGGCGTTTTACGTAGAATCTAGCACAAAAAAGCTGGCTTGTCTATTCCTAATTAGGACAAGTTTTACCAAATAAAAAAACAGGCTATCCCGGTAAACGGAACAGCCTGTTTTGAGAGTCAATATAAGTACTAAGGAGCGACTGCTTCAGCGATCGGGAATCCGGCGTCCGTATAGGCGGTGAAACCACCCTGCATGCTCTTCACATCGCTGTAACCATAGGCCCACAGCATGGACATGGCGATCGTGGAGCGGTGACCGCTGCCGCAATAGACGATCATGGGTGTAGCTTTATCGGCGGGCCAGTTCGCTTTCTGGGCGATAAGCTCTTCTAGTGGGATAGCAATCTGGTTGGCGGCATCGATGATGCCAGATTTGGCGCGTTCCTCAGCGGTGCGCACATCCACAACCAGGTAGTCCGGGTTTTCCGTGAGCGCCAGGGCAACATCGCCCGCGCTGATGCCACCGTAACCCTTGGGCATGTTGCTCAGAACAGCATCGAATACCTCAACCAACGCCGGATCAGGGTTCACTGCATTGAGCGCTTCTGCTTCAGCAGGTAAACCTGCCACCACCGGGTAACCAGCGTCCACCCAACCACCGAAGCTGCCACCCTTGAGGGCTTTCAGATCGGTCCAGCCCAGGGCGCCTAGATAGGTGATGGCGATGGTGCAGCGCCAGCCACTGCCGCAATAGCTGACAATGGGAGTGTCATAGGCAGGCAGCAAATTCAGGTTCTTGGCCAGGTCCGCCAGGGGAACCAAATAAGCATTCTCAATATGACCCTTGTCGGTAGCCTCTTCGGTAGTGCGCACGTCGAGCAAGTATGGTGGGGGTTCTTCGCCCAGAGCGAGATTCAATTCATCCAGGCTCATGGTGTTATAAGCTACCATCCCAGCCAGGAAGCTGCTGAATCCTGCATCCAACAAGCTGGTTGGATCGGCGGCCTTGCCACCCAACACCGGGTAACCTGCCTTAGTCCATTCGGCGAGACCACCCTTCATGCTGACAACATTGGTATAGCCATAGGTCCACAGGATTGTCATGGCAATCGTCGAGCGGTGCCCACTGCCACAGTAAACTGCGATAGGGGCATTCTTATCCGCCGGCCAGTCCGCTTTTAGAGCCACAAACTCTTCCAGAGGAATGATCTGAGCGCCTTCGATCATCCCGTTCTCATCGATCTCTGTCTGAGGGCGGACATCGATCAGGATTAAATCTTTGTTCTCAGTGAGCGAGGTCGCCAGTTGTTCAGGAGTCACCCCACCCCAGCCTTCGGGGATGGCGCTGAACATTTGCTCCATGGTCAGGACCATGCTTGGATCGGGCTCAGCAGCATCCAATACTGCGGCATCAGCCGGGATACCTTCAACCACTGGATAACCAGCATCGACCCAACCGGTGAAGCTATTGTCTTTGAGAGCTTTCACATCCTGCCACCCCAAAGCGCCCAGGGCAGCCATGGCGATGGTGCAGCGCCAGCCGCTGCCGCAGTAGCTCACGATAGGGGTGTCGAAAGAGGGTAATTTATCCAGGTTGGCGCCCAATTCACGCAGGGGGATGAAGACTGCGCCTTCGATATGCCCAGCCTTCTCTGCTTCTTCGGGCTGGCGCACATCCAGCAAGAACGGCTTAGCTTCTTCCGCCATGACTTCAGCGAATGCATCCATTTTCATGACGCCATAACCCTTCAGCGCGCCTACCCAGGCGCTGTAGGCAGCATCAACAGCAGCTTCCGAGGCTGGCTGAATAGCGGTCGGCGTGGGTTCCGGAACATCCGTGGGTTCTGGAGCCGTGGTGGCGGTCGCTTCAACCACCGGCGCGGGCGCCTCAGTGGTGGCTACTGCCCCGGCGCAGGCGCTCAATACCATACTCAACACCATCATTACCGAGAAAATCCAGTACAACTTGCTTTTCATTCTCTATTACTCCTATATATTCGCTTTACTTTTCAAGTTATAAAACCAGGCACCGGCTTCCCCGTCTGGCTCATGCCTGACGCCTGATATTATTTCTAGTCGACGAACAGAATGTTACGGCCCAAACACATCCGGAATCTGATCGGCGGATAAAATAGCCGGAGGTATTTGATCTACGATCACGTCCAGATTAGCCTCTAATTCCTCTGGTTTGACCTTATCCGCAGTCAGGAAGATCTCCGCATTTCCGTGACAGTAATTACAAGATTGGTTCTGCGGCGTGAAGCGCTGGATATTATGCGGTGTAGCATACTTCCAGGTTTCCACATTGTTGAATTCCGGCAGCAGATTTTCGCCGTAATACTCAAAATTCGTTGTCGAAATCGGTACATGCCGCAGGGGTACATACTCATACGGTCGCTCATAGGTCTGGATGGGATTCTTCCCAATCAAGAATGTAAAGTATGTGCCTTCGGTGGCGTAGTACGGATTTCCTGTTTCTGCGCTAACCGCTACGTGACAGCCATCGCAGCTTGAATAACTGATGGAATGGCACACCTGGCAAGAGAGTTTACTGCCGTGCAGTTTGTGCATCAGGATATCATCTTGTTTAGTCGCCGCAGTGACGTGACAGGCTTCGCAACTAGGCTGCTGAGCGCCTGAATAACGATGGTCAGGCGGTGGAAGCTGAGCGCTTTCCGGTCCCTCATGACATTCGATACAATTTTGCGGCTGGCCGTGCATGTGGTCGCCATCATGGCAAGCCACACAATCCATGCGCCCCTGGCGGAAGTGTACATCAGCCATCAAGCCCTCATGTTTACCCAGGTATTCATTCCCCACACGGCTGCCGTGACAAGCGGTGCAGTTGCGCGTCATCGACGGTCGTGCATTGAAATTATGCCCATCGATGAATCCACCACCCACAGAATTTGGCTGGGAAATATGACAATCAGAACAAGTGGTATGGCATGAAGTACAGTGATTGCTAAACGCTTCGCCCAGCTTGTGCGGGCTGGCGCCGCGCGCTTCCAGTACGGTCCAATATCCGGCCAGGTTATTGTGTAAATTCGTCTCGGCGGATGCTGTTATATGAGGATGGCACTGAGAACATACGCCATCTGCCTCAGCGCTGGGATTGACCACCATATCTGCGTGAGCGACTTCCTTCTCGGCTGATTGTGTGCCCCCGTGGCAACCTACACAACCAACCAACCCATGCACGGTACCCGGGAAGGTTTCTCCATTAACTAAGACTTTCTCCCATGCCTCCAACGGAGGCACTTCACCCCCTCAACCCTCGCCTTCGTTTTCGCTCACCACTTCTTCCTCTGGTTTCGCAGTGTCAATCAGACGTTGCTTATCGATATGGCAGTTCAGGCATTCATCGACAACTTCAGGCGTCGGGTCACTCTGCACCTCTTCCGGGTCGGGGTTGAGCGCAATTTCTGTGGGTGCAGCCGTAGGCGTTTCAGTCAGGGTTGCCATTTCCGTCTGAGTGGTCTCGGGTTCGCCAACCAGCGTAGGCTCTACCTGGCACGCAGTGAGCAGCGCCAGCAGGAGCACAGTCAGGATGATTGTCTTGAGAATTCGCATTGGCATTTCCTTTACCCGGGTTTCGAGACGTACCTTAGAATACTATGAGAGATTATAAAAGAATTCGTCATACATACAAGTGACAAAGATAACAATTTCTTATCGCTTATGCTTATCCTAGCCATAAGAATAATCTATCATGATGTGCCAATTGTCACTTGAATTTATTATAGATGTTATGTTAAACTACCATGAGAGAGAAACAGGCACATGCTAGATATTCACCAACTTCACGTCTTCCTCACCGCAGCCGAGACCCTTAACTTCACTCAGGCTGCGCAGCGGCTGCATATGACTCAACCCAGTGTGAGCCAGCATATCCAGGCGCTCGAGCGTCACTTCAACGATGCGCTCTTTATTCGGGGTGGGCGCAACCTGGAATTGAGTGATTCCGGAATGGCTTTGATCCCTCTGGCGCGCGAAGCGGTCAATTTGTCGGTGCGCATTGAAGAATCCATGGCTTCATTTCAAGGTACCATCCATGGACATCTCATGGTAGGCTGTTCCACCACGCCGGGGAAGTATATCCTCCCCCAGCTTCTGGCGAAGTTTCACTCCTATCACCCCCAGGTGCGCGTTACCTGTAATGTAACTCGCCAAATTGAAGTCATCGAGATGCTGGAAAAGGGTGATGTCCACTTTGCCTTATTCAGCCTCCCCGACGAGGAGCACCCGAATATCGAGCTCTCGCGCTTCATCTGTGATCAGGTCGTGCTCATTGCCCCATTGGATCACCCGTGGGCAAAACAAAAAAACATTGAAGTAAAAGATTTATTAAATGCCCAGTTTATCCTCAGAGAAGAAGGATCGGGGACCAATACTGCCATTCGCAAAGCGCTCAGTATTTTTGGTTATGACCTGGATGACCTCGATACACTGCTCATTCTGGGCAACTCTGAAGCGATTGCCCTGGCTGTTCAAGAGGGTCTTGGGGTGGCGTTTGTTTCCGAAGTCGTTTACAGACGTCTGTGCCAGGATAAAGTAGCTATCGTAACGGTTAACAATTTAAATATAAACAAAGAAATCTACATTGGCCGCCATCTGAGACGGCCCTATACAGTAGCACAGTCAGCTTTTTGGGATTTCATCCACAGTCCAGATAACCCAGTCCGCTGTGAACCAGATTTCATCGGCTTGAGAGGCGAGCATGAAACCAACTAAAATTTCAAATAAAAAAGCTCTTGTCACCGGCCTATTAGTAGGGTTAATCTCGTTTACCCTGATCATGGCCTATTCGCTGGCGGCTGATCCCAATGTGGCTATCGCCGCAGCACATGTCCGCAGTCCGTTTCAACAAGAAACCGGTGAACCCCAACCGATAACGGATGACAAATGTAAAGAATGCCATCTGGATATCTCGACGGAATGGACCGTCAGCCCGCACGCCAATGCTTACGCCGATCCCGTCTTTCAAGAGCGCTGGGCCGGCATGGGCAGCCCCACGGATTGTCTGGCTTGCCATACCACAAATTTCCAGGCAGCCACAAATACCTATCATGCAGAAGGGGTATCCTGCGAAGCCTGCCATGGAAAGGTCGAGTCAAACCACCCACCAGCGGTTGTCTCTGCCCGTGGCGATGCTGAGTTCTGCGGTACCTGCCATACCACGACCCTGCACGAATGGCGTCTGACCGGTCACTCTACCGCCGGAATCGGCTGTACCGCCTGCCATAACCCCCACAACCAGCAGCCGCTCTTTGAAGATCCTGACCAGTTATGCATCAACTGCCATAGTGAAGATATGGAACGCTACCTGGAAGATTTGCACGTCCAGAACGATATCGGTTGTGTGGACTGTCATGCGCTGGTCATCCCTCCCGATCCAGTTCCCCTGGACGGTATTGTTCCGACCGGGCACACCTTCACGATCACACCACAAACCTGTATCGCCTGCCATACGGACGCCTTGCACGCCGGTTTTTCCCTGCCCGGCTATGAAGCTGGCGCTACGGCTGCTCTGAATGGATCTGCCTCCGCTGAACCCACGCCGACAATCACCGACGACTTGATCGATGACAAATATACTCAGGCTCAAACAGGTCTTTCGGCTGAACAGCGCCTGCAAGCACTGGAAGCCTCCATGGCCAGCCAGCAATTGAGCACGCTGTTCCAGGGCGGCGTGATTGGCCTGGTGCTGGGGGGCACTACGGCCTGGTTCATGGCCTTCAATGCTCGCAGCGCACGCCAGCGGGAAGAAAATAATGGTACCAAAGAATAAGCACAGACATAGAGGTGAGGCAAACCAACCATGAGTGACAAGAAGGCAAAGGCAAGCCAGCCTATTCTGACCCGCCGCGACCTGCTCAAAATCGGTGGCGCTACAGCCGGCGCGGTCGTACTGACCGAGCTCGTTATGAAAGGTCCCCTCTCTGCCGAAGCCATCCAGGGCATTGGTAGTGAATCGCACCCGCATGAGGGATCCGCAGACCAGGAATGGCATATGGCCATCGACCTGAATAAATGCATCGGATGCTATTATTGTGTGCGCGCCTGCCAGGCGGTCAACAATGTAGCCGATCCAGAGATGCGCTGGAATGTAGTATTCCCCGAAACAACCTCTGAAGGGGTTGAATTCTTCATGAATCGGCCCTGCCAGCATTGCGCCGACGCCCCTTGCGTACGCGTCTGCCCGGTAGGCGCGACCTGGATTCGCCCGGATGGTCTCGTGGCGATGGATTATGATCGCTGCATTGGCTGCCGTTACTGCCAGGTTGCCTGCCCGTATGATGTGCGCCGCTTCAACTGGGACGAACCCACCATGGAAAATATTTTCCAGCCGGATTGGGGCACCCCCCAGGTGGATACGCGTCCACGTGGGGTGGTTGAAAAATGCACTTTCTGCGTTGAGCGCATAGACCGCGGTATCGAGTTGGGTCTCAAGCCGGGTGTCGATAAGGGCGTCACACCCGCCTGCGTGGAGATCTGCCCGGTAGGCGCACGTGTGTTTGGCGATATCAAAGACACAGAGAGCCCTATCTACATATTCTTGCGCCAAAATGATACCTTCCGCCTGCGCGAGGATTGGGGCACCAACCCCCATGTCCATTATGTTGCCCCACGCAAAGAGGAGGCCTGATCATGGCTGCTACTGCATCTGCTCCGCGCCAACATAAAATATTCACCACCCCTTTCATCCTGTGGGTAGCTTCCCTGACCGCTGTCTTCATCGTGGGTCTGGTAGGCATGATCACCGTGCTTACCCAGGGCCTGGAAGTTACCGGTCTCACCGATCAGGTGCCATGGGGTTTATGGATTACGCTTGATCTCTCCGCCATTGCCCTGGGAGCCGGCGCGTTCAGCTTCTCGGCAGCGGTATATCTTTTCCGCATCAAATCGCTGGAGCCGATGGCGCGACCAGCGGTCTTCATTGGCTTCCTGGGTTACACCTCGGCCATGCTAGCCCTGGCGATGGATATTGGTCGTCCTGACCGCTTCTACCATCCACTAATCTACTGGAACGTGCACTCGGTACTGTGGGAAATTACCTGGTGTGTGATCCTGTACTCGACCGTGCTGGTCCTGGAAGTTCTGCCGCTTGTTTTTGACAGCCACTACTTTGATCGCTGGCCGAAATTGCGCCAGCTCGGGCATACCATTCACAAAGCGACACCCGTTTTCGCCGTCCTGGGCATGGCGCTCTCATTGCTGCACCAATCCTCCCTGGGGGCGACCTACGGCGTGCTGTCAGGACGGGCCATCTGGTATAAGCCCTCCCTGCCAATCATGTTTATTATCTCTGCGGTTGCCGGCGGCATGGCGATGACCCTGGTCGCCACGCTGGTCACCGGCCAGATCCGCCATATGAAACTCTTGCCCCGCCGGACCATAGAGATCGTCTTGCGCATCATTGGCGTCATCTTGCTGGGCTATCTGTATATCAAAATGTGGGACTGGGCCGCGACCACCTATTACAGCGTATCCCCAGGCACCGCCGATGCCCTCTCTCGCTTGCGCGCCACAACCCCCTACACCACCACCTTCTGGGGTTTAGAGATCTTGCTCGGCGGTTTGTTCCCCGCCATCATCATCTTCGTCCCGCAGCTGCGTAAAAACATCTGGGTGTTGATCTTCGCCCTGACCATGATCCCCATGGGTGTGGTCGTCAACCGCTGGAATGTGACCCTTTCTGGCCTGGTCGTGCCACCGGATTGGTCGCCGGGCATTTACGGCAATACTATCGCAGCCCGCTATCTGCCCACCACGATTGAAGTGATGGTTGCCGCCGGTATTTTTGCCTATGCCTGGCTGGGTTATACGCTGGGCGTGCGCTTCTTACCCATTTTTGGCAAACCCTTACCTAAGGAACGTTTGATCACAGATTAATAACTACTTTCGGTTGTTTCACCCAAAACACCCCGCGGAATGGCGGGGTGTTTTTTTACTAGAACTGGTCTCAAAAAGGTGGGGGGCCCTAATTTTGAGATAGCCTCTAATAGCCCATGTGACATTAATCACATGAGTTTGTGACATTAGCTACTATCCAATCTAGACTGTCTAATCTATCATATCCACTATTGGATGTATGCATACATATGCATACATGCTAACAAAAAGGTGCATCTCATGGAACTCCCTATCCTATCTCAAGAAGTCATCCAGCTACATGCCGGTGTGTGTTCTGCGTTAGCCGATCCTAATCGTATCCTGTTGATTTATGCCCTGGCAGATCATTCACGCAACGTTTCGGAGTTAGCCGATCTGGTTGGCGTCACTCAACCAACCGCCTCGCGCCACCTAAAACTCCTGCGCGAGCGCGGCCTGGTGCGCGCAGACCGGGAAGGACCGGCGATCAAGTATCGTCTTAACGATCATCGCCTGATCGATGCGCTGGATATTTTGCGCTCGGTTCTGCGTGATCGCATTGCTTACCAGTCCAGCCTGATGGAAGGCGAATAAAATCTCCCCCCCAACGAGAGGCAATTATGCCAAATAAAAAGTTTTCAGCGCTTCTCCTTTTGGCCGTGGGCAGTTTCCTGGTTGCCAGCATGTTCATCTTCTGGCCTACCACGGATGCCTCCGCCCAGTGCGGTTCTCAGGCTTCTTCCTGTAAGAACTGTCACGAAGTCCAGGGCCAGGATCCAGTCAACAGTGACGGGACTGGCTGGCACCAAAGTCATGCCTTTGGTGATTTTTGCTACCTGTGTCACGCGGGTAATGCGCAGAGTATGAACATCGACGAAGCACACACCGGGATGGTACCGCCCCTCTCGGATGTCAAAGCCTCGTGCCAGGCATGCCACCCGGCGGATCTGGATGCCATGGCGCAAGTATACGCCACAGCCCTGGGAGTTGAAGTCGGCGCAGGTGGCACCAGCAGCGGTACATCCGGCGACGCTACAGGCGCCTCTACTGGCAGTACAACCGGGAGCACCGCTGCCAGCGCGCCGCCTGCAGCTGGAGTCATGGTCGTCGATACCAGTAATATTGAAGGCCTGGTCGACTACAACCAGGTCTACAATGAAACCGTATTGGGTCAGCGCACGATCAACTGGGGCAACTGGATCCTGGTCGGATTGATCGCCATGATTGCGGTTGGAGGCGGCAGTTTCGTCTACACTAACGAGCGTAAACTGCGCGGCTTACCAGCCGGACTGCCGGCATTCGTCAGGTCACAGCCGCAGGCAGTTACCAAGGCAGGTGCCTCGCTTATCAATCCTGCTGATTACTCCCAGGAGATCCTGGCATTTCTCCCGCAGATCGCCCAATTGAATCCGGTCGGACGACACGCCTTAGAACGCCTGCTCCAGGAACCTGATCAGGCTTCAGAGCTGCTGAATAGCCTATCGCGCCTGGATCCAGAATTGGTCCAAAAACTGCGCGGCCTGAACCGTGAATCGCGCGCCCTGCTGCTGGCGCTTTCTGCCGAATAAACCAACCCAAATGTGGAGACAAGTCGTATGAGCACATTAATCCAGCAATTTCGCAAACAATTGTGGTCTCCCTACATCGCCGGCATCGCGCTGGGGATTGTAGGCGTATTGAGCGTCTGGGTTTCGGATAGCCTGCTGGGGGCGTCTGGCGCCTTCGAAAATCTGGCAGGCATCCTGGGCAAAGCGGTTGCCCCGCAAGCCTTTGACAATATGTATTTCAACTTCATTATGCCCTCTGAAATTACCTGGGGCGTAATGCTCCTGGTGGGCATCATGATCGGCGGCTTCCTGGGTGCGCTCAGCAGCCGCTCCTTCAAACTGACCGTCAATGGGGATACGCAATGGAAAGCCATTTTTGGCCCACAAACCTGGAAACGCTGGGGACTGGCATTCCTGGGCGCCATCATCCTGGAGTATGGCGCGGGCATCGCGGGTGGCTGCACCAGCGGCCTGGCCATTTCTGGTGGCATGCTGCTGGCCCCAGCCGCCTTTATTTTCATCGCCGCCATGTTTGCCTCTGGCATCCTCACCAGCCTGATCGTTTACCGAAAGAGGTACTAAGCCATGACCAATATGATCCTTGCCCTCGTTTTAGGCGCATTCTTCGGTCTGACGCTGAATAAAGCCGGACTGACGCGCTATAGCAAAATTGTCAATGTCTTTCGCTTCACTGACATGACCGTCTTGAAATTCATGATGACAGCTCTGATCGTCTCCATGGCCGGGTTGTACGGTCTGCGTGAGTTGGGTCTGATCACCTTTCCGAATATCCCGGCTACCTATATCGCCGGAAACGCGATTGGCGGGTTGATATTTGGAGTGGGGATGGCGCTCACCGGGTATTGACCAGGCACCTGCGCCGCCGGGAGCGGCGAAGGCAAGCTTGATTATTTGATCCCTGGGATGTTAGGTTTCCTCACTGGCGCGGCCATCTTCGGTCTCACCTACCAGCAGGTCTTTCCTGTCATCTCCAAAATTGCCAATTTGGGCAATGTCGTTATCCCTGATTTATGGAACCTGAATTCCTTCCTGGTGATTGTGTTCTTTACCCTGCTTAGCGTATTTCTTTTCTACCTGATCGACCGGGCAGGCCTGTTCCGCAAAAAGAGTATCGATTAGCGCGCCAGGTTTCTACCAGGCGCAGAACGAGGATCCTATGACTCAACCCGTCGTATCACGGCGAGATTTTCTGAAAATTAGCGGCGCGGCTGCCGGCGCGGTAGCTGCGACAGCAGGCATGCTGCGTGCTCCAGTCGCCCAGGCTGCTGTCTCCGCAAACTTGCTGGACCCCGATGGCGATGGCTACATCTCCACCATGTGCGAGATGTGTGTGTGGCGCTGTGGGGTGCGCGCCAAAGTCAAAAATGGGCGCGTGGTCAAGCTGGAAGGCAATCCCGAGCATTCGCATTCCCAAGGCAAGCTGTGCGCCCGCGGCCAGTCCGGTCTGATGACCACCTACGACCCCGACCGCGTCCTGCATCCCCTGGTGCGTGTCGGTCAGCGTGGGGAGGGTAAATTCCGCCAGGCTAGCTGGGAAGAGGCCCTGGATATCGTCGCCAGTCAGATGCTGCGCATTAAGGAGCAATTTGGCCCCGAAGCGATGGTCTTCTCCTCCACCCACAATCTTTCTCAGGTGCAGTTTGAGAACGTCTTGAATGGCTTTGGCTCGCCCAATTACGGAACGCAGCGCAGCCTGTGTTTCAATGCCATGGTAACGGCGTTCTTGCTCACCTATGGCGTCGAAGAACCGGCCCGCAATTACGACACGGTGAAATACATCCTGTATGTGGGGCGCAATATGGCCGAGGCTATCTCAACTTCCGAGACATCCGGCATGGTCGAGGCGCTGGCGCGCGGCGCAAAGCTGGTTTATCTGGACCCGCGCTTCACCAAAACCGCAGCCCTGGCAAGCGAGTGGATACCCATACGACCCGGAACAGACCTGGCCTTTTTGCTGGGCATGATTCACGAGATCGTCACCTACGAGCTGGGCGATTGCGAATTTGTCAAGAAATACGTGGTCGGCTGCGAGGAGCTGCCGGCTGCTATGGCAGAATACACCCCGGAATGGGCAGAGAGCAAATGCGGCGTGCCTGCTGATACCATCCGGCGCATTGCCCGTGAATTTGCCGCCGCCAAGACCGATGCCCTGGCGCACCCCGGTTGGCGTACGTCGAATTTTATCAACTCCTTCCAGACAGAGCGCGCCATCGCCACCCTGAACGCCATCAGCGGCAATGTGCTGGTGCCGGGCGGTTGTCTGATCGCCGACTCACCGGAAGCTTCTGGCGTCAGCCTGGGCAAACCACCCCAGCCAGCTTACCCGCGCGTCTCCGCTTTGCGCTTGGATGGCGTGCCCTGGAAATATCCCCTGGTGCCGCTCAAACTGGGTGTCTTCCAGGAGATCCGCGAGGCGATCATCACCGGGCAGCCTTACCAGGCGCGTGGATGGTTCATCTCACGCCAGAATCCAGTGCTTTCCATCCCCGATCGCAAGCGCACCCTGGAGGCAATGGGAAAATTAGACTTTATCGCCGTGGTTGATGTCATCATGAACGACACTGCCTGGTTTGCAGATGTGGTGCTGCCCGAAGCCTCTTACCTGGAGCGCTACGACCCCTTACATGTAGTGGATGGCAGGATCTTCCTGCGCCAGCCGGTGATAGAGCCGCAAGGCGAGGCGCGCTCGGCGCTGTGGATTTACAAACAACTCGGCGAACGCCTGGGGCTGGGAGATTTCTTCCAGTATGCGGATGAAGAGGATTACCTGCGCCAACAACTGGCGCCTCTGGGTCTGGACCTGGAGCTGCTGAAGACGCGCGGTTACTTGGACCCGCACATCGAGGTCGAAGAGCCAACCGAGATCCGTTTCAATACGCCCAGTGGAAAAATTGAAATCTACTCTGAAACCCTGGGGAATGCCGGATTTTCTCCCTGGCCTACCTGGGAAGAGCCTGCCACACCTACACCGGATCGCTTCTACTTGCTCACCGGGAAAGTCGCCCAGCATACCCAGATGGGCACCCAGAACAACCAGCTATTGCATAAATACTCGGACAAACCGCGCATCTGGCTGCACCCCTCAGCTGCCGAGCCGCGCGGAGTACTGACCAACGATTTGGTGCGCGTGCGCAGCGATGTTGGCGAGGTCGTGGTGCAGGCACTCGTCACCGAGGCCATCCGTTCCGACTGCGTGTACATGACGCCTGGTTACGGGCACCTGTCCAAAGGCTTACGCACTGCCTATAATAACGGCGCCAGCGATTCGGAGCTACATGTCACCTACACCGACCCGGTCAGCGGCGGGCAAGCCCTTACTCAGACATTCGTCACCGTGGAGAAAGCCTGATCCAGGGCGGAGGCATATTATGGCACAAACCAAACGATATGGATTTGTAATCGACGTAGCACGCTGCATTGACTGCCGGGCCTGCCTGGTCGCATGCAGCGTTGAGAACGAAGTACCCATGGATAACACCCGTATCTGGGTGCATGACCTGGGTATCAAAGGCACTTTTCCCGACCTGACCCGCAGCTTCCTGCCCTATAACTGCATGCACTGCGACAACCCGCCCTGCACGGAAGTCTGTGTGAGCGGCGCCACCTACAAAGATCCCGACCACGGCCTGGTCCTGGTGGATCAGGATGCCTGCATCGGGTGTGGCTTCTGTGTGGATGCCTGCCCGTACAATGCGCGCTATCTGGACAATGAACGCGGTGTAGTGGACAAATGCAATGCCTGCGTGCAGCGTCTGGACGTGGGTATGTCGCCGGCCTGCGTGGCCACCTGCGTGGGCGGCTCACGCCTGTTCGGCGACCTGAATGATCCCACCTCCGAGGTATCCATTGCGCTAAAGAATGCGCGCTCGGTCCAGCGCTTCGACCTGGAATACAAAGAGGGAGTCTTTACCGGGCCGAATATTTACTACATCAACGGGGATGTGCTGCAAAGCGGGATGGGCCCGCGCATGCCGCAGTACACTCTGGCAGAACAGGGCTGGAAGAAAGCCCTGGTACCCTTGATGGCTGCCGCTGTGGGAGGCGCATTCATGGTACAGGCCACTTACTTTACCAAGCAGCTGATCGAAGGGGAGAAGGAGTTTGACGAATGAGCGGATATAAGAATATCCCCGTAGAAGAACGCCGCCGCTTACGCGAAAAGAAGTATAAAAAGCACAACCTGGCGAATATCCTCACCCACTGGTTCAACGTCGCCTCCTGGTTGATGCTGCTGCCCACCGGTATCGCCATCATCTCCTCCCCGCGCCTGGGCCTGGCTCCCGAGTGGTGGCAGACGCTCTTCCGCAGCATGTTTGGCTCCACAGCCAACCTAATCACCTTTCACTACACCGTAGGCCTGATCTGGATTGTCATCCTGGGATTTAACATCCTGCTCGGTTTCAGGCGTTACTTTGTCCCCTTTGCCGCCCACCGCATGCTACTTGATAAAGATGATATCGAATGGCTGAAGATCAAACCCTTACAGATGCTGGGATTCTTCAAAGGCAAAGAGTTGCCTCCCCAGGACGCCTATAATGCCGGTCAAAAGGCGTACATGTACGTGGTCATCCTGGGCACGCTCGGCATCATGAGCAGCGGCATTGTCATGACCTTCAAAGAGATCTTTCCGCCCTTCTTGAAGCAGATTGCCCAACCCATTCACTGGGTCTCGGTATTCAGCATCGTCGCCGGGTTGATGGTGCACGTTTATATGGGCGCGGTCTTCCCCGAGGAGAAAGAAGCTTTCTTCTCCATGTTCAGCGGGAAAGTTTCCGCCTGGTATGCGCGAGCGCACCACGAGAAGTGGTATTATCAGAAAGTACTAGAGGAGATGGAGTGGGAGGATAAAGTAATGAGCGAGACTCAGCAAGCCAGTGAAGATAAACCACTTTCTGATCATCCTCTACCGTCAATGTAACCTGTACACTCAAATCTTCCAGGGCCTGGCGCCGTGACTGATCATCGGTATCGGCGACCTCCAGGCCCTTTTTTATTTTGGCTGCAAACTCCTGAATATTCATCAGCTGCTTTTTGGTTAATGTCTTTTTTTGAATAACAGAAAGCAATCGAATCTTCTCTTGCTTTAGTGATTCGATATTTGTCTCAAGTCGCTGGCGTTTTTCCACCAGTATTTCTTCAGGGATTTTTTCAGCTAGAATAACATCAAGCATTTTCCCCATTAGATTATCAAGTGCGCTCTGATCCTTTTCAATCAAATCAGCGATCACGTTCAGCCGCTCCCTGAGCGGAGTCGTTTCACGATCACGCACATCCTTGAGTTTATTCAGCCCGTTCGCCAGGCGGACCGGATCGATAATCTCCCCGTGGATTTCATTCCAGATCATAGACTCCAGAATTGTAGCCCGAAACATCGGTAAACTGCAACCTGGTAGGCCGCGCTCTCCATAAGCTCCACCGCATCGATAATAATGGTATTTGTATTTTACGGTCGTGCCAGCTATTTTACGACCGCAAAGGTCGCAAGTGACTAATCCACTCAGTAAATAAAACCGCTTCCGGTCTCTGCTCGCGTTGGCCTTATTATCTGCCCGACGTTCTATTGCGATATCCCAGACTTCAGGGGAAATGATAGCCGGCACTTTAACGGTCAGGATATGATCGTCCGGGTTTGATTGCCAATGGCCGTTAATCTTTGCCTTTTTGCCGTAATGCCAATCTCCCTTATAGGTTGGGTTTTTGATAATTTTTTGGACAGAGCCCCGGCACCACTCACCATATTTGCGCTTTTTCTGGCTGCCCCAATTGCGCGTGGGTGTATCCTTCGCCGTGGGTACCCCCAGGGCTGTGAGCTGCTCAGCAATCTGACCGAATGTCAGTGGTCCGCTTTCACCATTTCCCGAGGTGTACCACTGGAAGATTAACCGAATTATATCTGCTTCGCCGGGTACAATCTCAAAGTTACT
>Ga0105100_10000240_pt1 | contig 32342 bp, 28 predicted proteins | sample PPLLak12cMay2015_2_FD_87033 | JGI IMG/M metagenome (GOLD analysis project Ga0105100, IMG submission 87033) | Freshwater sediment microbial communities from Prairie Pothole Lake near Jamestown, North Dakota, USA - PPLs Lake P8 Core (1) Depth... | ecosystem: Environmental > Aquatic > Freshwater >... | reverse complement strand
GTCGAAGTCAGGCGCCACGTAATCCGGCAGGCTGAAAGCCATCACTCCAACTCCTTAACCAAGCTCCAATGAGTTTCAAGCTGCTGGTCTCAAGTTACAGGTTAGAGAAAGGTCTGAGTGCTTGGGCCGGTTCATGATCATCGACTGTTGCCAAACGGTCACGAGGGACGACCTGGGTGGTGATGCGGCGTGAGAGGGCACGGTGAAAGACTCGGGTCAAGCTTCGATCAAAGCCTCTCCGTAAGGTCAGGGACCTTTGACTTCGCTCCGGGCGTGCCTGTAAACCTGCACGAAATAATCGCGTGCAGACCAGAAACCCAGGATAACCGAAACCCAGAGGAAGACCGTCCCGAGCCCGTCCAGAAAGGTCTGAATGGGGGGGATGGTCAAGAGCAAGAACAGAATACCGCAAATCTGGGAAATCATTTTATTCTTGCCCATGCGGCTGGCGTCGAGGATCAACCCGTGGGTTGCAGCGATGGAGCGCAGGCCGGTGATGGTCATCTCCCGCCCAAGGATGAAGAAGACGAGCCAGGCCTCCACCTTGCCGATGGGGATCATCATGATCAGAGCGGCGGAATTCAGCAGTTTGTCGGCCAGAGGGTCGAGCAGCTTGCCGAGGGCTGTCACCATGTTGTTGCGGCGAGCCAGAATGCCGTCAAAATAGTCGGTGAGGGAGGCCAGACCGTATACCAGGAAGGCCAGATTGGTCGATTCCCCGATGCCGGTTCCGACGAGGATGACGATCAAAACGGGGATGGCCGCCAATCTGAGATAAGTCAGAAGGTTGGGAAGACCTGTCAGATGCTGGCGTGCTAGATGACTTCGCACTTCACTCATGGCTTCCATGGGGCGTCGATGGTCGTCGGGACTGGAGCTGGAATTCTCCCGGTTGAATGGTTTTCTAGAGCTGCACTGAATGCGTTCCACCGATCCATCTGCGGTCTGGAGCGCCATCAGCGGCTGTATCTCTGATAGAATTCAAGAACTCTTTGGACGTAGACCTGCGTTTCGTCGTACGGCGGAATGCCGCCGTGTTTGGCCACCGCCTCGGGTCCCGCATTGTATGCTGCCAGAGCGAGCTGAAGGTCGTTGTTGAACCGGTTCAGCATCAGGCGCAGGTAGCGGGAGCCACCGTCGATGTTCTCCAGCGGATCGAAGGGGTTCAAAACGCCCAGGTCGCGGGATGTGCCCGGCATGAGCTGCATCAGTCCCATGGCCCCCTTCGGGGAGACGGCGCTGGCGTTGAATCCTGATTCGGCTCGAATCACCGCCTTGACCAGGTTCGAGTCAAGTCCGTGACGCAGACATGTCAGCCGAATGTGCGGCTCGAACTGGTTCTGATTGGTACATGAGTCGAGAGAGGGGATGAACCTTGCCGGCGACACGCGCAACGAACCCGGCTTCGCAACGATGAGCTTACGCACCGGGACGATCTTCTTGGCATCCGACTGCACGGGTATGTTCGTAAAGTGGATGACGCCGTCACGGTCTTCATACTTGTAGATCTCTCCGCGTGACTGTGGCGGCAGCACAAGGCAAAAGCAAAAAACGATCAATGCACCCGTTGTCACCCTATTGATCAAGTCAGCCGTCTCGATCATAGCTTAGCCTCATCCTTAGGAGTGGCGCGCGTTGCATTCCGGCGGCTCCGGACACGCCCCTGATCGCTCAAACCATCAGGTCCGATCCAATCTCCACAGACTCCACCCGACCGAGTCCGGACGTGAGCATGGAACCGCCCCACCTGTTCCTACTTCAGCGTCTTTTCAACCTTCTGCCAGTCGTCCAGGAAGCTGCGAATGCCTGCATCCGTCAGAGGGTGCCTGGCGAGCTGGTCGATCACCTTGAAAGGTATTGTAGCAATATCCGCTCCCAATTTGGCCGCCGCCAATACATGAAGTGGGTTGCGAATGCTGGCGACGATGATTTCCGTTTCGAAAAGGTAATTGGAGAAGACATCCAGCAGCTCCTCCACAACCTGCATGCCCTCGTGGCTGATATCATCGAGGCGCCCGACAAACGGACTGACGTAGGTGGCTCCGGCCTTTGCTGCCATGAGTCCCTGAAGGGGCGAAAACACAAGGGTGACGTTGGTCTTGATCCCTTCCTCCGACAGCCGGTGAACCGCCTTCATGCCGTCCGTCGTCATGGGTATCTTCACCACGACGTGAGGATCGATGGCGGCGAGCGTGCGTGCCTCGGCGATGAGCTCCTCTGCCGACGAGCTGACGCATTCAGCACTCACGGGCCCTTCGACGATCTCACAAATCGTCTTGATGTGCTTTTCAAAGGCACTTCGCGTTGAGATGTTTTCCCTGGCGATGAGCGTCGGATTCGTGGTCACGCCATCCAGCACTCCGAGACTGTGCGCCTCCCGAATCTCACTCAGGTTGGCCGTGTCGATGAAGAACTTCAAAGAGAAACCTCCATAGATTCAAAGATTCATGAAAGCCTGTGCTCGCGCAAGTAGGTGTCCCGGCACTGCTCACTGCAGAAGAAGAGCTTCTGACCATCCACTCTCGCTTCAACCCCCTGCTGCCGCAAAAAGTAAGTGCCACACTGAGGGTCCCTGATCAGCTCGGTGTTATCGGACTTGGTTATGCCGTCAATGTTCCCGTCCGGTCCCGTGAGGGATTTCGCCCAGGACTTCAACAAACGATATACAACATAAATGATGAAACCATACAAAAGAAGTCGAATCATACGGCCACCAAAAGCTCCACCCTCTGTCCCCGTTCGCCGCCCAGATCCTGCAACAGCTCATGGCACGTGCGACGGAGGCGCGGGTGTCTCCAGTGAGGGAGGATTTCATGGAGCGGGATCAGCACAAATCTTCTTTCGTGAAGCCTCGGGTGCGGTATCGTCAGGCCTTCTCGTTCCAGGATCCGTTCATCGAAGGCGAGGATGTCCAGATCCAGGGTCCGGGGCCCCCAACGTTCGCGACGAACCCGTCCGAATTTGTGCTCGATCGCCTGCAGCTCCAGGAGCAACTGCTCCGGTTCCAGGGATGTCCCGCATTGGATCACCCCGTTGACGAACCAATCCTGCTCGGCTTTTCCCACCGGTTCGGTGCGGTAAAGGGAAGAGCAACGCAGGAGCGTGATGCGGGGATTCTCCCGCAGCTTCTCGACGGCCTCGCGAATGGAGCCCACGGGATCGCCCAGGTTGGCTCCAATGCCAATCAGGACCAAATTCATGCCGGACTGCTCTTCACCTATCAGATCCAAGGCTGCATTTGCAGGAGCCTGACACTTCATGTTGGCCTCATCGGCAAAAATGATGAAAAAGGGAGCCCGGGCTAAAAGGCAAGCTTCTTGATCCGCTCGACAGCCTCCCGGATTCGCTCCTTGTTCACCGTCAGCGCCATGCGAATGTAACCTTCACCCGGTTCCCCGAACCCGCTGCCCGGGGTGGTCACGATCCCCGCCTCTTTGAGCAGAAGCGAGGAGAAAGCCTTGGATGTGTACCCTGGTGGAGTCGGGCACCAGACGTAGAAGGTTGCCTTGGGCGGCGTAGGATTCAGGTTGGCGCTCTTCAGTCCGTCGATGAGGATGTCCCGGCGCTCCTGATAGATCTGCTGCATCTCCGCCACGCACTGCTGGTCGCTCTCCAATGCGGTGATGCCGGCCCACTGGACGGCGTTGAACGCTCCCGAATCGATGTTGCTCTTCACCTGCCCCAGAGCGCCGATCACGTCGGCATTCCCAACGGCAAAGCCAAGACGCCAGCCCGTCATATTGTAGGTTTTGGACAGTGAGTGAAACTCAATACCCACCTCTTTGGCTCCGTCCACCTCCAGGAAGCTCATGGGCCGATAACCGTCAAAGCCCATCTCGGTGTAGGCGGCATCATGGCAGATCATGATGTCATTTTCGCGACCGAACTCCACAACCTTCTCGAAAAAGCCCTTGTCGGCAGTGGCGCCCGTGGGATTGTTGGGGTAGTTGATGAACATGACTTTGGCTTTTCGGGCTGTTTCCGCAGGAATGGCGTCCAGGTCGGGCAGGAAGCCGTTCTTGTGCAGCAGGGGCATGAAATGGCTCTCACCCCCGGCGAACATGGTGGCGATGTCGTAGACCGGATAGGCCGGTGAGGGGACCAGAGCCACATCCCCCGGATTGATGCAGGCCAGTGGAAGGTGCGCGATGCCTTCCTTGGATCCGATGAGCGTCAGCACCTCTTTTTCCGGGTCCAGATCCACACCGAAGCGGCTCTTGTACCAGCGGGCAACACTCCCTTTGAAGTCGTTCATGCCCGAGTAGGAGGGATACTGGTGATTGACAGGATCCTCGGCGTTACGCTGCAGGGACTCGATGATGTGCTTGGGTGTGGGAAGATCGGGGTCACCCACGCCCAGATTGATGACATCGACGCCCCTGGCGGTGAGCTCGGCCTTGAGGCGGTCAATTTCCTGAAAGAGGTAAGGGGGAAGCCGTCGCAGTCGTTCAGCCTTTTCGAATCCCATCCATTTCTCCATAGATCGAGGTTTCAAGTCTCAAGTTTCAAGTTCAGCTCCGGAGGGCGCTCCATCGGCCGAAGCGAGGTCCTAACTGCACGTCCACACCACATGAGGTGACCATTCATTCGGTCTCACAATCGTGTTGAGATGCCGTATCGAACCGGGATCTGCCACAATGTCAAACCGGGCTCTCACCTGATGCCGAGGACATTCTGCATGTCGTACAGGCCCGGCGGCTGACTGACCACCCACGCGGCAGCCCTGAGAGCACCGCGTGCAAAATTCTCCCGACTGTGAGCCCGATGCGTCAGCTCAATCCTCTCCCCCATCCCCCCGAAGGTCACCGTGTGCTCGCCCACGATGTCCCCCGCCCGGACGGTCTGGATGCCGATCTCCGTCTGCGTTCTCTCGCCGATGAGCCCATGCCGCGCATACACCCCCACCTGATCCAGGTCGCGCTCGAGCGCTTCCGCGGCCACCTGTGCCAGCTTCAAGGCTGTCCCGCTCGGAGCGTCTTTCTTGAATCGATGGTGAGCCTCCACGATTTCGATGTCGAAGCCGTCTCCAAGCATCCTGGCCACATCGGCCACGATCTTGAACAGCACATTGACTCCCATGCTCATGTTGGGAGCCAAAACACAGGCGATATCCCGGGTCAGCTCCCTGGCCTTCTGAACCTGCTCGGCGGAAAAACCCGTGGAACCGATGACCATGGATTTGCCGGCGGCGGCGGCTGCCTCCAAGTGGCCGCACGAAGCCGAGGCGCTGGTGAAGTCGATGAGGACGTCGGCATTGCCCAAAACTTCCTTCACTGAGCCTGCTACGGTAAGGCCGGTTGGCGAGCCGCCGATACACTCGGCCAGATCGCGCCCCACAGATGCATGACCCGGCTGCTCAAAGCCAGCGGCCAGTTCAATGCCATCCGTCTCCCAAACGAGTTGAGCGATGCGCGAGCCCATACGCCCGGCAATCCCCGCCACAGCGACTTTGATCATCTTGCCTTCTCCTTCCGGTGGTCTTGCCGAGAATCAAAGAAGCCCATAGGCCTGCAGGTCTCTTTTCAGGCGCTCCTTGTTGGCCTCGGACATGGCTGCGAGCGGCAGCCTCACTTCGTCGCTCTTGATCTTGTTCATCATGGCCAGAGCGGCCTTGACCGGAGCCGGGTTGGTCTCATAGAACAGCGCGTGGCAGAGCGGGAGCAGGCGATAGTAAAGCTTCCGAGCTTCGGCGAACTTGCCGTCGAAGTAGAGGTTGCAGAGGTCGGCCATATCCTTGGGCGCGATATTCGACGTCACGGAGATGACCCCTTTGCCCCCCACACAAAGCAGCGGGAAGGTCAGGAAATCCTCACCCGAAACCACGGAGAAATCATCGCTGCACCGCGCAATGATGTCCGTGATCTGCTTCATGCTGCCCGAAGCCTCCTTCACGCCGACGATGTTGTCGATCTTGGCCAGGCGCGCGATGGTGTCCGGCTCCATGTTGACCGCCGTCCGCCCCGGGATGTTGTAGAGGATGATGGGAATGTCCACGGACTCCGCCACCTTTCTGAAATGCTGATAGAGGCCTTCCTGGGTGGGCTTGTTGTAGTAAGGGCTGATCATGAGCGCCCCGTCGGCGCCGGCGGCTTTGGCATGCTTCGTCAGTCGCACCGCTTCAACCGTGTTGTTGGAGCCCGTTCCGGCAATGACCGGAAGGCGCTTATTCACCTGCTCGACGGTGATCTCCACCACCCGTTCATGCTCTTGAAACGAGAGCGTCGCGGATTCCCCAGTGGTGCCGCAAGGGACAATCCCGTGGGTTCCATTGGCGACCTGGAACTCGATCAGATCGCGCAACGCCGCTTCGTCCACCTGACCGCCTTTGAACGGTGTCACAATGGCCACCATAGCCCCTCGAAACATGATTCCCTCCCTAGTCTCTAAGAGTTTCATCCCAGAGCTCCGCTTCGTAAACCACACGAGCGTCGCCTTCAAGACAGACCTCTGAAAACGGTGAATCCAGCTCTCCCGGGGTGTGGGTGAAATAGATCGTCAAGGTCTCCCCACTCCTCGTCAGGACACCCACCGGGGATTCCGCCCATCCTCGCGCCGCGGCCACAAGGGCTGAAGCAATGGAGCCCGTCCCGCAGGCGAGGGTTTCTCCCTCCACTCCGCGCTCATACGTGCGAATGCTCAGGTCATGTGCGTCTCGAACATGAACGAAGTTCACGTTGCTGCCGGCAGGCTGAAAGTGCGGATGGAAGCGGAGCGCCCGCCCCCATTCCGCTATGTTGGCCTCTTCAAGGGCGACGGCCGTCTCCAGGAAATGAACCGTGTGCGGCACCCCCGTGTTCACGAAATCGAGGACGAACGATCGTTGGGCGGCCTCCAGCTCAAAGCGGGTCTTCAATCCCCGAGGAGGCGTCGTGCGAATCTTGACGCGCTCACCCCGGAGCTCCGCTTCAATGACGCCCGCCAAGGTCCTGAAAGCCATCTGGGTTTTTCCAGTGATTCCAGCTAGAAGAGCGAATCGTGCCGCACAGCGCGCACCATTGCCGCACATCTCGGCGACACTGCCGTCGGCATTGTAGAACCGCCACTGGAAGTCCACTTCCGAGTCGTCTTCGAGGAGGATCAAACCATCCGCACCGACGGAGAGCTTGCTGCGACAGGCTTTTCGGGCAAGCTCCCTCTGCCTCTCCTCTCCGGCAATCCTCAGGGAGCGATTGTCAATGAGGATGAAATCATTGCCACTGCCCGTCATTTTGAAGAAAGGGATCCGGTTCCAACCAGCGTTATCCATAGGGGAGCTCATCCTCCAGCACGCTCTGCGAACGTCCCAAAGCCACGCCAAGAATAGATGTTCATATCGGACTCGCACTGAAAAGCCCGTTTTGGGATTTCCGATGATGCCCCGTTTCGGGCGGCGATGAACCCCATCCCTACGAGTCGGCCCGCATGAATAGCCTCAGGGGCGGGGCTCATCCACGCCCGTGCCCGCCATTCAAGTGCCAATAAAGAATCCCAGAACAGGCTCTGAAATGCCGCTGTCTCAGGGTACGAATTCTCGACCCGCAAGGGACTCGCCGGAAATGAAGCGGTCGTCTTTGATTTCGAGCAACGGAACAGGTGATGCCTCACCCGATCACGCCAGCTCCGGGATCCATTCTCCGCGCACCAGATCCTCATGAGTCTCGCGCTCGCGGATGACGAAATACTGGTCGTCCTTGACCAGGACTTCACTGGCTCTCGGGCGCGAGTTGTAGTTGGAGGACATGGTGAAGCCATAGGCTCCCGCGCTCATGACGGCCAGGCAATCCCCGGGCTGCACCGTGGGAAGCCCCCGCTCCCGCGCCAGAAAATCTCCCGACTCACAAATGGGCCCGACGACGTCCACCACCTGCATTTCCCGGTCACTCTTCACCACCGGAAGAATCTGATGATACGATCCATACAGGCTTGGCCTCACCAGATCATTCATCCCGGCATCCACAATGACAAAGTCTTTGCTGGCGGATTTCTTGGTGTAAAGAACGCGGGTCAGCAGAATCCCAGCGTTGCCGACGATAACGCGGCCGGGCTCGAAAATCAAGGTACAGGAAAGCCCCTCGAGCTCCTTCAGAATGGCCTCCGCGTATTCATGGGGATGGGGAGGGGACTCCTGGTCGTAGACGATTCCGAGACCTCCCCCGATATCCAGGTAGCGCACGGGAATCCCTGCTGCCTCCAGCCGCTCGATGAGGACCCGCAGTCGTTTGAGCGCATCCACGAAGGGGGATATGTCCGTCAGCTGGCTTCCAATGTGGCAGTCCACGCCAAGAATCTCAACGTGATCCAGTTCCATCGCTCTCCTGTAGGAGTGGATGGCGCCTTCGATATCGATACCGAATTTGGTCTTTTTGAGGCCGGTCGAGATGTAGGGATGCGTTTTTGGATCCACATCGGGATTCACCCGAAGTGCGATCCGGGCCCGGGTGCCCAGCTCCCCGGCCCTCGTGTTGATGGCCTCCAGCTCGAGCTCCGACTCGATGTTGAACATGAGGATGTCTTCCTTGAGGGCGTAGTCGATCTCCTCAAGGGTCTTGCCGACCCCCGAATACACGATCCGGTCCGCAGGAATCCCCGCCCTGCGGGCGCGAAAAAGCTCTCCGCCGGAGACGATGTCCACTCCGCCGCCCAATGACCCGAAGAGATTCAGGATGGCGAGGTTCGAATTGGCCTTCATGGCAAAGCAGGTGAGGTGCGGCACCTTGGAGAAGGCCTCGTCGAAAACGCGGAAATGGTGCTTCAAGGTGGCATGGCTGTAGACGTAGCAGGGCGTTCCCACCTCGTCCGCCACCTTTCTCAGCGGAACTTTCTCGCAATGGAGCTCATCCTGATCGAAACGGAAGTAATGCATGCGGGGTCTCTTCTGTCTCCTTGAGTTCTAGTCAAACTGCAGGCTGCGAATCTCGACCCATTTCGACAACAACCCTTCCTGCTCCTGCGCCTGGGGGTTGACTGCCGATACGGCATAGGAGTAGACGGCATTCTTCTTCACTGCCCGGTCCACATAAGGGCCTCGGGGCACCGGCGCTGCCGTGAGCCTGGTGATCTCCTTGCCTTCCTTTCGATAGACGTGGTAGCCGCCGACGACTCCTTCACTTTCCATCCAGTTGACTTCAACGGCCCCCTGGGCAGGAATCGTCCAAACGGTTTTGGGAGGAGGAGGGGGTACGGCGGACGGAGCCTTGGTTTTGGCAGACACCACGGGCTCCCCCATCACCAGGGTTCCCTCGAAGTTGATCATGGGGGTAACCCGGTAATCATAACTGTGCTGAGATGCGACGGCCTTGTCCAGAAAAGTGTTGGCCCGGATGGGGACCGAAGAGATACTCTCCCAGTCGCCGCCACCCGCTCTGCGCTCGATGACATACTGCAGCTCTTCCTGCAGGGGCTTGCCATCCGCATCCTTCTTGGAGGCTTTCCATTTGAGCAGAATGCCCTGGGGTTGCGTGTTGACGGTGAGATCGCTCGTGCGCCCCGGACCCGGGATCATCTTGGCAATGACCGGGTTGGACTGGGACTGGGGGCGTTCCTTGCGGTCCTGGATGATGACCTGGTAACGGTAAGCCTGCTGCTTCGAAACTGCAGAGTCTTCCCAGATGATCCTGTCCGCCGCCCTTCGAGCCGGCTGTGGGGCTGCCGGGTCGATCTGAAGCACCTCCGATTGGGATTCCACGGGACACTCCAGGCAATTCCTGCTCTCCCAGCGAACCGGCGCCTTGACGATCAGGAATCGATGGGAGGAGCCCTTCTCCGTTGTCTTGACAACCCCGGGAACCGTCCAGCTGAGCTCCACGGCTCCCGGCAATATGCGGGCGGACAGATCCACGATTTCGGGACGTGCAGTCTCCGACAGGGGCTTTGGAAAAGTCTTGTTGGCGCAGCCAGTCGCCGCAATGGCAAACAGAAGCAGGAGAGCGGCACATGAGCGATGAGCAAGTCCGGGCCAGCTCTGATTGGATAGGCTCGTCATAGAATGTCCTCTATTTTTCGCGACCGTCTGCGAAGGTCGGTCGATGTGGTCGGTGCTTCCGATGCCGGCTCAACTGGCAGTCGACCCTCACCGGGTCAGCTCCCGCTCGAGATCTTCAACCTCTGCTCGGGAGCGGGCAATGGCCTCTTCGACTCGCGAGGTGGCCGTACCGCCCCGGGATGTTCTGTGATTCACAGCGCTGCTGAGATCCAGGAAAGTGAAAACATCGGAGTCAAAAGACTTGGAGACGGTTCGAAACTCCTCCAAGGTGCAGTCCTGCAGCCCCTTCTGGGCTTGAATGCAATGCTGCACGATCTGGCCCACCAAGTGATGCGCCTTCCGGAATGGCAGGCCTTTGCGCACCAGGTAATCCGCGAGCTCCGTGGCCAGTGTGAAGCCCTCAATGGCCATCTCGCGCATCCGCTGTTCGTTGAAGCGGATCTCGGGGAGCAGCCGGCTCAGCAGCCGCAAAGTGCTCAGCACCGTGTCTGCCGTGTCGAAAACCGGCTCCTTGTCCTCCTGGAGATCCCTGTTGTAGGCCAGCGGCAAAGCTTTGGTCAAAGAAAGCAATGTCATCAGATTGCCGAAGACCCTTGCGCTTTTGCCCCGCATGAGCTCCGGTACATCCGGATTCTTCTTCTGGGGCATGATGCTGGAACCCGTGCAGAAGGCATCGCTGATCTCGATGAAGGCGAACTCGCTCGTTGACCAGAGGATGAGCTCCTCCGCCAACCGGCTCACGTGCATCATGAGAATGGCGACGGCACTGCTGAACTCGATCAGATAATCACGATCGCTTACGGCATCGATGGAGTTGCGGGTTACCTCAGGAAAACCCAGGTATCGGGCCGTGAGATCCATGTCGATGGGAAAGGATGTCCCGGCCAGGGCCGCACTGCCAAGCGGAAGCACGTCGGCTCTGCGGAGGCAGTCAGCCATCCGCTGATCGTCCCGCCGGAACATTTCATCGTAGGCGAGCAGGTGATGGGAAAGCAAAACGGGCTGCGCATGCTGCAGATGAGTGAAGCCGGGCATCACGGAACCGACACACTTTTCGGCGGTCTGGATGAAGCCCTTGCGCACTTCCAGCAGCAGCATCCGGCACTGTCGGATTACATCCTTGATATAGAGCCGCATATCCAGGCAGATCTGATCGTTGCGGCTGCGGGCCGTATGGAGCTTCCCGCCCACCTCGCCGATCTTCTGGATCAAACGGCGCTCGACCGCCATGTGGATGTCTTCTTCGGAAGAATCCAGGCTCAAGTTGCCCCGCTCGATCTCCCGGAGGATTTCTCCAAGCCCGCCAATGATGAGCGACGCCTCTTCGTGAGAGATGATCCCGCACTCGCTCAGCATCCGGCAGTGGGCCATGCTCCCCTCGATGTCGAACCGGTAGAGGCGACTGTCATAATGGATCGAGGCGGTATATTCCTCCACCTGTCGGTTGGTCGGCTGGTCGAAACGCCCCTGCCAGGGCTTGTCGTTCATGCGCGTCTTCCCTCTGGTCTCACTGTTTCCGGACCAGCGATTCAATCCTCAGCCTGAGACCATTCAATCGGATGAAGCCCGTCGCATCGTCCTGCCGGTAGACGGAATCTTCCTCGAAGGTCGCAAAGCTCGGTTGATAAAGCGAACGGTCGGATCTTCGGCCCGCGACCGTGCAGCAGCCCTTGTAAAGCTTCAGGCGTGCCGTTCCCCAGACGTTTTCCTGGGAAAGATCCATGAGTCCCTGCAGGAGCTGCATCTCAGGGGAGAACCAGAAGCCGTTGTAAACCAGGCGGGAATACTGGGGAATCAGGGAATCCCGGATCTGCATCACTTCTCGATCCATGGTGAGCGACTCCACCGCCTGATGCGCTGCCCGGAGCACCGTTCCTCCCGGGGTCTCGTAGACACCCCGTGATTTCATCCCCACGTAGCGGTTCTCCACCAGGTCGACCCGCCCGATGCCATGCCTTCCGCCGATTTCATTCAAACGCTGGAGCAGCTGAGCCGGGCTCAACCGCTCTCCGTTGACCGCCACAGGGTTGCCCCGCTCAAAATCGATCTCGACCGTTTCGGGCTCGTCCGGGGCGTTGCGGGGATCCACGGTGAGGGTGAACATATCGGCATGGGGCTCGAGCCAGGGGTCCTCCAGGATGCCCCCTTCGTAGCTGATGTGCAGCATGTTGCGATCGGAGCTGTAAGGCTTCTCCTGGGTCACCGGAACGGGGATCCCGTGCTTGCTCGCAAACTCGACCAGGGCGGTGCGGGATTTCAGGTCCCACTCGCGCCAGGGGGCCACGATCTTGAGGGCGGGGTTGAGCGCCGTATAGGTCAGCTCGAACCTCACCTGGTCGTTGCCCTTGCCCGTAGCCCCATGGCTCACGGCATCGGCTCCCTCCTCGGCAGCGATCCGCACCTGGTGCTTGGCGATGATGGGGCGCGCGATGGATGTCCCGAGGAGATAGTGGCCCTCGTAAATCGCGTTGGCTCGAAACATGGGGAAAATGAAATCCCGGACGAACTCCTCGCGAAGATCCTCGATGCGGGCTTTCACTGCTCCGGTAGCCAGAGCCTTGGCCTCCAGGCCGTCGAGCTCCTCCGCCTGCCCAAGGTCGGCCGCATACGCCACCACTTCGCACTGGTAGGTCTCGATCAGCCACTTGAGGATGACGGAGGTATCCAGTCCTCCGGAATACGCCAGAACTACCTTGTCAACTTTCATTCCGCAGCAGCGCCTCCTTTCAGGATCTGGGGTTCAGCAGCCACTCGAGCAGCGCCATCTGCAGGTGCAGTCGATTCTCGGCCTGGTCGAACACGATGGATTGAGGCCCGTCCATGACATCATCCGTGATCTCATCCCCACGATGGGCCGGGAGGCAGTGCATCACGAGCGCATGGGGCGGGGCTGCGGCCAGCAGCGCCGCATTGATCTGATAGGGGGTGAAAACCTTTCTTCGAGCCGCTTCTTCTGACTCCATTCCCATGCTCGCCCAAACATCGGCGTAAATGAAATCCGCTGATCTAACGGCCTCTTTCGGGTCAGCCGTCAAATGAATCCTTCCTCGCCCTTCGGACCTGCCCCGCTCGAGGATCCGGGCATCGGGCTCGGAGCCCGGAGGGCAGGCCAGATGCAGCGTGAAGCCCAGCCTAGCCGAAGCGTTGATCCAGGAATGGGCCACGTTGTTCCCGTCTCCGACCCATGCCACGCTGAGCCCATCGAGCGATCCTCGCTTCTCTTGGATGGTCTGCAAGTCGCTCAGGACCTGACAGGGGTGAAAGAGATCCGTGAGTCCGTTGATGACCGGAATCGTGGAAAAGCGCGCCAGCTCCTCCACGTCTTCATGACGGTAAGTCCGGATCATCAGGCCGTCGACATACCGGGAGAGAACCCTCGCCGTGTCGGCGTGGCTCTCCTTGCGGGCGATCTGGGTGTCCTTTTCGGCCATGGTGATGCAATGCCCGCCCAGCCGGTACATGGCCGCCTCGAAAGAGACGCGTGTCCGGGTGGAAGGCTTGACAAAGATCAATCCGAGGACTTTGCCGGCCAGAGCTGGCCTGAGAGAACCCTCTGCCCACTCCCGCCTCATCTGTCGGCCACGGGAAATGAGCGCGAGAATCTCCTCCGCAGTCAGGTCGAGAATGGTGCAAAGGTCTCTTTTCATGCCGGTTCCTCAGCCAGAACTTCGTCCAGTACCCCAATGAGACGATCGATCTCGTCCTTTCCAATGACCAGCGGCGGGACGAAACGAAGGACGCTGTCGCGCGTGCAGTTGATCACGATGCCGCGATGGAGGCATTTCTCCACCATGTGCTGCGCCGGCCTGTCCAGATCCAGGCCCAGAATGAGCCCTCTGCCGCGCACTTCCCGAACACAACCAAACCTCGATTGCAGCTCCCTCAGCCTGCCCGCAAAGTAGTCCCCCGTCGATCGCACACGATCGAGAAAGCCCGGGCCGGAGATCGTTTTGAGCACCTCGAGTGCGACTGCCGTGACCAGGGGCGTACCTCCAAAGGTGGTGGCGTGGGTTCCGGGGACGAACGACTCGGCGACGCTCTGGCCCGCCAGCATGGCACCCACGGGGAGACCGTTGCCCAGAGCCTTGGCCAGGGTCATGATGTCGGGAGCCACCTCCTCCTGTTCATATGCGAACAGACTTCCAGTCCGGCCCATTCCCACCTGGACCTCGTCGAAAATGAGCAAAACATCCCTCTCCCGGCAAAGCGCCTTGAGGTCACGCAGGTATCCGGGGCTCGGCATGTTCACCCCGCCTTCCGCCTGGATGGGCTCCACCATCACGGCGCATGTCCGCTCGGTGAGAGCCGATTCGACAGCGGCGACGGAATTGAAATCCACGAACGTGAAGCCTTCCACCAGCGGTTCGAAGCCTTTATGGACCTTGGACTGCCCCGTGGCGGACAGGGTGGCGAGCGTTCTTCCATGAAAGGATTCCTTCATGGTCAACACATGGAAGCGTCCCTGCCCGTAGCGGTCCTGGCTGTATTTGCGCGCGAGCTTGATGGCGGCCTCATTGGCTTCGGCGCCGCTGTTGCAAAAAAATACCTTATCTGCAAAAGAAAGCCGTGTCAATTCTGCGGCCAGTCGGGACTGCGGCTCGGTATAAAAGAGGTTCGACACGTGGACCAGCGTATCCGCCTGGTCGCAAAGCACCCGTGTCAGCTCGGGCGGGCAATGGCCCAGGTTGCACACGGCGATTCCCGCCAAACAGTCCAGGTACTCCCTGCCCCGTTCGTCCCAGAGCTTGCATCCCCGACCCCGCACAAAAGTGACGGGGAGCCGGGCATAGGTGGTGCATATGTGCTCCTGGCAGGCCGCCTTGGTGTCCTCCATACAGCGCTCCAATTTCCTAGGGTCGTCTTTTGGTGATTTCCGTGCCCACGCCGTGGTCCGTGAAAAGCTCCAGGAGAACTGCATGGGGGACCCGTCCGTCGATGATGTGCACCTTGGCGACGCCGGCCTGGATGGCATCGATGGCGCATTGCACCTTCGGAATCATGCCGCCCTTGAGTGTCTCGTCCTGCAGTGCATCGGCAGCCTCGGCCACGGTCATGCTCGAGACCAACTGCCCTTCACTGTCCAGGACTCCCTGGACATCGGTCATGAGCAGCAGCTTTTCGGCCTGCAGCGCCCCGGCCACATGCCCTGCCACCAGGTCTGCGTTGATGTTGTAGGTCTCCCCGTTTGTCCCCATGCCCACGGGAGCAATGACCGGGATGACCTGGCTCTTTTCCAGGAGCCGCAGGATTTCCACGTTCACGCCCTGGACCTCGCCCACCAGGCCGATGTCCACGATCTCCGGAGGCTGGTCGTCGCCCTGGTAGCGGAATACGTGGAGCTTTCGGGCCTTGATGAGCTGGGCATCCTTTCCGCTCAGCCCCACGGCCTGCCCCCCGTGGCGGTTGATGAGCGAGACGATCTCCTTGTTCAGTTTGCCCACGAGAACCATCTCGACGATGTCCATGGTGTCCTCGTCGGTGACGCGCATCCCCGCCCGGAAGTCGCTCTTCTTGCCGATGCGCTCAAGCATCTGCCCGATCTGGGGGCCCCCGCCGTGGACCACCACGGGATGGAGGCCGATGTACTTCATCAGGACGATGTCCCGGGCGAAGCTCTCCTTGAGCTCATCCGCGACCATGGCATGGCCCCCGTACTTGATGACCACGGTCTTCTGATAAAAACGCCGGATGTAGGGCAGCGCTTCGCTGAGGATTTGAGCCTTCTCGATTCTTCGACCTTCCTCGGACGGGATGCAATCCATTGATCACCCTTTCATCGGTTGTCGTCGCTCATGTCCCTTCGGGGCCCCCTGAACGAAGAGCAGGCTGCGCAAACCCGAAACTCGGAACCCGAAACTCGAAACCCTTCGTCACAGGATGTAGCGGCTGAGATCCTCGTCCTTGATGATCTCCTGGAGCGTTTCGTGCACGTAGTCCTTGGTGATGGGGATCATCTGGCCCTTCAGATCCGGAGCGTTGAAGGAGATTTCGCACAGCAGCTTCTCCATGATCGTGTGCAGTCTTCGAGCCCCGATATTCTCGGTGCTGGAGTTCACCTGGAAGGCCAGCTCCGCGATCTCCTCGATGGCCGAGTCGTCGAAGGTGATCTTGACGTCCTCGGTTTCCATGAGAGCCGTATACTGCACGATGAGAGCGTTTTCGGGCTCCTTCAGGATGCGGACGAAGTCGTCCTTCGAGAGGGAGGTGAGCTCCACGCGGATGGGAAACCGCCCCTGCAGCTCGGGGATGAGGTCCGACGGCTTGGCGATGTGAAAAGCTCCCGAGGCGATGAACAGGATGTGGTCCGTTCTCACCATGCCGTACTTGGTCGTGACGGTGGACCCTTCGACGATGGGCAGAAGGTCCCTCTGAACGCCTTCGCGCGAGACATCGGGGCCGCGCCCCCCGGACTCCCTGCCCGCGATCTTGTCGATCTCATCCAGGAAGATGATCCCGGAATGCTCCACCCGCTCCATGGCCAGCTTGATGACCTTGTCCATGTCGATGAGCTTCTGGGATTCTTCGGCCACCAGGATCTCGCGGGCCTCGGGGATCTTGACCTTGCGCCGCTTGGTCCGCCGGGGGAGCATCGAGCCCAGCATTTCCCGAAGGTTGTAGTCCATGTCCTCCATGCCGGCACCGGCGAAGATCTCGACCATGGGAACGTTGCGGTCGGGCACGTCGATTTCCACGTAACGATCGTCCAGGGAGCCCTTCTTGAGGAGTTTTCGCAGCTTCTCGCGGGTCGAGTCCGCCTGCTCGGACTCCTGCTGAGCGGCGTGCATGGCCTCGGGCTCGGGCAGCAGCGGCTCCTTGGCCTCCTGCTGGCGCTTGGGAGGCAGGAGGATGTCCAGGAGCTTTTCCTCGGCGATTTCCTCGGCCTTGAGCTTGACGGTTTCCATTTCCTCACTCCGGACCATGTTCACCGCAAGCTCGGTCAGGTCCCGGATCATGGATTCCACATCACGCCCGACGTAGCCGACTTCCGTGAATTTGCTGGCCTCGATCTTCAGGAAGGGGGACTGGGCTAATCTGGCCAGACGGCGGGCGATTTCGGTCTTGCCCACACCGGTCGGGCCGATCATGATGATGTTCTTGGGAGCGATCTCATCGCGCAGGTGCTCCGGCACCTGCTGGCGCCTCCAGCGGTTCCGAAGCGCTATGGCCACCATCCGCTTGGCCTCTCTCTGGCCGATCACGTATTTGTCGAGCTCGCGGACGATCTCTGCCGGTGTCAAAGGTTGCTGCATCGATTCATAGCTCCTCGATGGTGAACTCAGAGTTGGTGTAAATGCAGACCGACGCTGCGATCTTCATGGCCTCCTCGGCGATGCGGCGAGCCGGGAGCTGCGTGTGCGCCATGAGCGCCCGCGCAGCAGCCAAAGCGAAGGGGGCTCCGGATCCGACGGCCGCAAGACCGTCGTCCGGTTCGATCACATCCCCTGTGCCGCTGAGAATGAAGCACTCCGTAGCGTCGGCCGCGATGAGGAGGGCCTCGAGTCTCCGGAGTGCCCGATCCATTCGCCAGTCCTTGGCCAGTTCCACCGCTGCGCGCTTGAGGTTTCCATTGTACTGCTCCAACCTCCCTTCGAGCTTCTCGAAGAGGGTGAAAGCATCTGCGGTGGCCCCGGCAAAACCTGTGAGAATCCGGTCGTTGTAAAGCCTGCGGATTTTGCGCGCGTGATGCTTCACAACGGTGTCTCCCATGGTCACCTGGCCGTCACCCGCCATCACCACCCGGCCATCCCTGCGCACGGATAGTACCGTGGTGCTTCTTATGCGGTTTTCCATCATGATCCGTTCAAACTCCCATTCGTCCCAAACGGCTGCGCCCGCGACACGTACCGGGCCGGGCCGGCGTCAATCGTGTTGTTTCCTGCTCCGTGGATGTGCTCCGTCATAAACCTTCATGAGCTGTTCCAGATGGACATGCGTGTAGCGCTGGGTCGTTGAAAGGGACGAGTGGCCGAGCATCTCCTGAATGGCCCGCAGATCGGCTCCCGAATTCAACAGGTGGGTCGCAAAGCTGTGCCTCAGCCCGTGAGGGCTGATCTGCTGCCAGAGTCCGCAGCGTTCCAGCTCGCTCTTGAGCAGCCGGTGAACGGAGCGAACCGTGAGTCGCCCGCCTCGTGCATTTCGGAACAACGCCGAGCTCGCCTCCGAAGTCTTGAGCGGCTGCCGCCCCAGCGCCTCGAGATAGCGATGGATCGATTCGACGGCCTTGTCCCCTATGGGGATAACCCGCTCCCTGCCGCCTTTTCCGAGGACCCGTACCATACCCGTTTCCGTGTTGAGATCAAGAACGTCCAGCCCCACCAGTTCACTCACCCGAAGTCCCGATGAATAAGCGGTCTCAAAAAGTGCCCAGTTGCGCCACCTTCGCCACGAGCCCCCAGGCTGCTGTGCCGCATGCCTCAGGGAATCCAGAAAATGAAACAAGGCGTCGATGCCCAGAAAGCCGGGGAGCTTCGAGCGCGTCTTGGGGTACATCACTCCTTCGGCGGGGTTTCCTTCACAAGCTCCGACATCGTTCAGGTAACGGAAAAAAGTGCGAAGGGTGGAGAGCTTCCGCCCCTGGCTCGTCTTCTGCCATCGCTTCTGACCGCTTGCGAGGAAGCCTCGAATCATCTGAACCGAGACATCCTGAATTTCCACAGGCTTCTTCCCCAGGCGCTCCTCTGCAAAGGACTCCACTTGAGCCAGGTCCGCGGCATAAGCACGGACCGTTTGACTGCTCAGATTGCGGATTGTGTGCAGATGCGTGAGAAAACCCTCCACCGCCTCTCGAAAGAGGGAAGAAGGAGACGCTTCGGTGTGCTTGAGCTCACCCGGTCTTGCCCCCGCGTTGGGGGCAGGGTGCTCAACGTTGTGAAACTGGGATTCCGCCACGGCTCATCCCCTTGTCTCGCTTCCCGAAATTACTGGTGGGAGGTGGCCATTTCATGTCCGCCGCCCGGGAGCCTCATGGGAAATGTCTGACCCACGCAGGCAACGAGGTGCCCGGGCGGGGTTCACTCGCACCCGAAACGCGGCAATTCAGGCAATTTTTAAACAGGCCCCGAGACCGTCTAGACCACCCCGACAACGATCCATCAGCAAGCGATAAAAACAGACCGATAGCACACGGAGTCAAAAAATCCAACAAAAACCACAAAGAGTAAGGGCTTATGCGCACCTCCTCTGCAGGCGTCCCAGCAGATCCGGACGGTGTGCTGAAGGCTGCGCGGGGAGCTCTCTCACCGGGGGCAGAGCTTTCAGAATGGTCCGATGCCTGCTTCGCAACGGGACCAGCTGGATAAAAAATCAATGAAAATTCAATGAGTTGATGTGGATAATGGGATGTCTCGATGGCTTATAGGATTTGACAAAGCACACCCTTTTGGATAAATGGGGATAACTCATTGGATGCAATACTCTTTTCCTCTCACATCCGGCTTCAGTCATATTTCATGAGGGTGGGTCGGGCTCAGGGGCTCAGGAGAAGGGGAATGTACGAAGAGCAAGGATTGCTTTTGCGGCTGCTGCGAGCCGGGATATTCCATTCGGCCCATCTGACAAGAGGCCTCGAAGATGAAGCATGTGTATGAATTGAAGGTCATCAGCGATTTTGCCGCGGCCCACAACTTGCGCAATTTTCGTGGGAAGTGTGAACAGCTGCATGGACACAACTGGAAGATCGAAGTGGTGTTGAGGGGGACTGAGCTGGATGAGAGCGGTGTTGTGGTGGATTTCGGCGAAATCAAGCAGGCCGTGCGCCTGCTCCTGTCTGAGATCGACCACAAGTATCTGAACGATATTCCCTATTTCGCCACCCACAATCCTTCGTCGGAGAACATCGCCCGTTATCTGTTCGAAAGGCTCGGTGAGAGGCTGGAGAATGGAGGTCGCTGGATCCACAGTGTGACGGCCTGGGAATCGGCGGAAGCCTGCGCCACCTACCTGGCCACGGAACGCTGAAGGCGGCGGCCCATGAGTGGTTCTCGCGGGCTCGGAGCCCCTCCCGATGTCCAAGAGCTTCAATCCAAAGCCAGATCAACTTCAACTTCAACTCCGGGTCTGCTGAGAGAAACTGTGGATGCTTTCCCGGACCCTTCTTGTATGAAGCGGCGTTCATCCGCGTGCGGCCCTCTGCCGCAGACCGACCAAGCGGTTTCCCTGGGTGCATTCTAGACAACATCACGAGATAAGGAGTCCAAAGATGGGAACTCAAGGCAGGGGTGACCTTTGCTCTCCCCTCAGACGGCCGTCAGCGAAGTGCCTTTTACTCTGGGTGTTTTCAATCGCAGTGCTGATGTTTGCATCCAGTGCTGTTCATGAGAGCTGGGCACTGCAACGCCACACGCTCCTGCCCGAACAGTCCGAAGAGGAGCAGGCTCAGGCGCCGGGATCCGGACCTCAGCAGGCCCCCGCAAAGAGTGGACAACCCGCGGCCGATGCTCCCGGAGCTCCAGCCGCTTCCGGTGCAGGGCATGGTGCACCGGCACCTGCGGCCCAGCAGCCTCAGGCAGGAGGGGCCGGAGCTGCGAAGTCCGCCGAACCCCACGGTGGACAACCGACAGCCCCCAGCCATGCCCCCCAGCCCGGAAAGGAAGCCGGTCATGGCGAGGCTCCCCACGAGGAGGCTCATGTGGGGCATGGTCCCGTGCTTCCCGAGATCTCACCGACGCCTGGAGTGACCTTTGTGGAGACCATGATCGAGCTTATGGAGCACGAGCTCGACGGGCGTTTTCTGGGATGGTGCCCCAACGACATCATCGTGGGGCAATTCACGGACAACGTGAACAACTACCAGCTGGGGGTTCTCGAGGCCCTGCGTTTCACGACCCTGAGGCTCAAGGACAGCCTGACTCGGATGGGTGATGCCGATACCTACGATCCTGATCTCGAATTGGCGGTCAATCTGTTCATGAACCGGGCGACGCTCTTCTGGTTTCCATCGGCCGAAACCTCCTACGGGGAGGGCGTGGAGCACCTCAAGCGCTTCGTCACAAAGCTCAAAGGCGGACAGCGCAACTTCTACTACCGTGTGGACAACCTCCGGCTTCTCCTCGCAAGTTACAAGGATCTGCTCGGCAACGTGAACAAGAGCCTCATCGTGTCCCCCGTGAGCTTGTGGAAGACAGACGACTACTTCTACTATGCCAAGGGTATCGCTCATGTGTACTATGAGATCCTGCGGGTGGTTCGTGTGGGGTACAAGAATCAGCTGGCCTCGACCATGAACGGGATCGAGCTGATGGATGAGATCCTGCACGAGCTCCACCGAGTCGAGGAGATGGAGCCGTGGTTCATTCTGGATGGTGATCTGGACGGGTTTGTGGCCAATCATCGGGCCAATTTGAATGCCCCCCTCAGTGAAGTCACACACCTCCTCGGAATCCTCAGCACTTTCTGACCGCTCGCATTATTTCCAGCGCTGTTGAATCGGCCTCAGCCGAGAATGCGGCGCTGGAAACAGCTCGCAAGTCTTTCGAATCCAGTTCATTGAGCTGCAACAGGCCGGGTGTCATGGGCAAAGCGGAGCTTGCCGATGCTGGGCTCGCCCGACCACGGGCAAGCTTCGCTCAGCCCGTGCCAGCAATTGTTTCAACGATTTTGCACTGATATCCAAGCTCGCGCGGGGGGCAAGCAAACCATCGGTGAGTTGTGAGATGCCTCCAGAGCCCCATTTCATAGTGCGATTGAAGGGGAACGCGGTGACAATCCACGGGGTCGTCAGCTCGATGGCCCTTGCTCCTCCCGTTCCATGGCTCTCTGGAACTTCTCCTTCTGCTCCAGGTAGTGGGCTCGATTGTCGGGGGCATTCCGGATTGCCTGGTCTATGGCCGTAACAGCTTCTTCGTAGAGCCCGTTCACATAATAGGCTTCGGCCAGCGTGTCCCAGACAAAGGGCTCGGGCTTGAGCCGGACAGCTTCTTCGGCCAGTTGGAGGGCGGCCGTCGAATTGGCGAAGGGGGGTGGTGCAGTCGCGTACATCCAGGCGAGGTTGTTGAGAAGGGTCGGATCCTCGGGGGCGAGCTCCAGAGCGCGTAGCATATGGCTTTCAGCTTCCGTATACTGCTTCTGCTCCAACAGGAGACCTCCGAGCATAGCCTGGAGCTGAGGATTGCCCGGGTCCTTTTGAATGGCGCTCTCGAGGGTCTTGACCCACACGTGCTGGCGCCACTGGCGTGCCGCCGATGTCTGTTCCAGCTGAGGTCCTGCCCAGGTCAGGACCGCCGCTAGAGCAATAAAGAGTGCTGCAGCAACATAGAGCTTCCTGTCGTGCCTTCGCGGAAGCCCCGGATTCTCATGGGCTTGCCAGAGAAAATCGATGCGCTCACGGATGCTGAAGTGATGCCAGCTCGGCAGGTCTCGAATGCGTCCGCTGGCGTAGGCAATCTTTTCGAGCGAGGAGATCAGGGTATACGGGTGGCCGAGCAGTTTCAGAGCGTAGAGGTCAGCCTGCCGTTCGCTGTTTCGCATGAAGAATCCGAAGATGAACCGGAAATAGAGAACAACGACCAGCAGCATGGGGCCGACATAGAAGAACGAAAACAGTGTGGCGGCGGTTGAGCTGTTTTCCATGGCCAGACCCAGCAGGGTATCGCTCTGGTAGAACGAAAAGGAGATCAGGTCCACGTAGAGGTCGTGGTAGGAAAGGGCCATGGTGAAGAAGCTCAGAAAAAGAAGCATGTAGAAAGGCAGGTGCAAACGCTTGACATGACCCATTTCATGCGCCACCACGGCTTCGAGCTCTTCCCGATCCAGCAGGGAGATGAGACCAGGGGTGATGAGGATGTACCTCAGGCCCGGCAGAACACCCATGACCCCGGCCGTCAGCATTTCACCGCCCAGAAGCGACCAGAGCTTGAAATCCCCCACCCTGAAGCGATGCCGGGCCGTGAGCTCCTCCAGGGCAGTCCTCAGCGCGCCCTCCGGCAGCGTCTTGCATCCCCAGAGCCTGACCACGAGAGACGGCCCGAAGCTCAGAAAGCCGCCCAGCATGAGTGCGAACAAGAGCACCTGTCCGATATCGGAGCTGAAGAACGGGGGCTTCTTCACGAGGTCCATCAAGTCTGCGAGAATGGAAATGAGGAACCACGGAACGAGAATCGCCAGCTGGAAGGATGCGCTGCCTCGCAGGTAAGCGGCCAGACTGCGGGTCGAGTTGTGAATCCTCTGGTAAACCGGATGCCCCATCACCCAGATCACCGACAGGTGAATCATGTACAGAATCACCCCTGCAGCGCCGGACAGGGTCTGGCTCCACTGGAATCCAGGCAAGGCCTGCAGGTAGAAGTTCACGTTCAAAACGAACGCGTAGCACGCCAAAAATAACAGTCCCAGGATGGAGAGGCGCGCCTGAACGGCGTGGAAGCTTTGGGAAAGCCACGCCGCGGAAACGTCTTCGTTCAGGGCCCGCTTCAATGATCTGAAGGCTCGATGGCAAAGGGCCAAGTAGATGCCGAATAAGGCGAAGGAGGCCAGGAGGGTCACGGCGGGAGACAACAGCGCCTTGTCCCCCGGCTGTTGAATCATGAAAACGAGGAGGGCGACGATAAAGTAGAGAAGTTGATTGTACATGCGGCTTCGCAGGCCCCTATCGTGTGAACCGGATCTTGCCTTTGCCAAGAAGATCGTGAAGGTGGAGAATACCGGCCAGCTGGCCCTGAGCGTTCAGGACCGGCAGCACCGTGATCAGATGGCGCTCCATCATCTCGAGGGCTTCAGCCACGGACCGGTCGGAAGAAATGGACCGCGGGTTGCGGGTCATGACTTCGTGGATGCGCCTCTGTGGCAGATCCGGGTAATTGTTCAGGGACCGCCTCAAGTCGCCGTCGGTGTAAATGCCGATGACTTCACCCGAATTCCCGATGATGAGGGTGGCTCCAACTCCCTTGCGACTCATCTCCTGGAGCGCTTCGGGAACCGAAGCGTCGGGGCCGACGAATGGAATCGAATCCCCCTGGCTCATGACTTCATGCAGCGGAACCTGGAGGCGTTCTCCGAGATGGCCGCCCGGGTGGTATCGCTGAAAATCGCCCGCCTGAAAGTCCCGCATTCTGATGAGCGCCACCGCCAGAGCATCACCCATGGCCAGCATGGCCGTTGTGCTGGCTGTGGGGGCGAGCCCCATGGGACAGGCCTCTCTGGAGACGCCCGTGTAAATGGCCAGGTCGCTGTGCTGGGAGAGCGTCGAAGGGATCCTGCCCGTGAAGGCGATGATCCGCGTGCCGAGTCGTCTCAGGCTGGGAATGAGGACATTCAGTTCATCGGTTTCACCACTGTTGGACAAGGCCAGCACGAGGTCTTCACTTCGGACCATGCCGAGATCGCCGTGCATCCCCTCAACCGGGTGCAGGAAGAACGACGGAGTGCCGGTACTGCTCAATGTGGCGACAATTTTTCTCCCAACGATGCCCGACTTGCCGATCCCCGTGACGATCACCCGCCCGGTCGATTCGTAGATCCACTGAGCGGCCTCGGCAAAAGATTCGTCCACCCGATCGAGGAGGTGGAGGATGCCCTCCGCTTCGATCCGCAGCACCTCCCGGGCGATCTCCAGGAGGTCGGATCGGCCGTTCACGGGCGTCTCGGCCAAACACTGGGAAAATGGAGCTGACGCGATCTCGTTCATGGGTAATCGAGACTCCGGCAGAGCTCGGGGAGTGACCTATTCGGCCTGCTCGAAGCAGTGCTTGGTCACAGGCTCTCCAAAGGGAACCGGGTACTCCCCGGTGAAACAGGCCAGGCAATAAGGATGGTCGTTCCTGGGCGCTTCCGCACCCTTCAGCAAACCTTCCAGTGAGAGATAATTCAGGGAGTCCAGCCCGATGAACTTCCTGATTTCTTCGATGGTGTGCGTAGCGGCAATGAGCTCACCCTTGGTCGAAAAGTCGATGCCGTACGGGCACGGGAATCGATGGGGGGGACAGCTCACGAACATGCTGATTTCCCGCGCCCCCGCCTCCCGAAGCGTGGTGATTCGGGTGCGCGTCGTCGTGCCGCGAATGATGGAATCCTCCACACAGCAGATCCGTTTCCCATCGAGGAGCTCGCGGACGGGGTTCAGTTTGACCCGGACCCCGAAGTCCCGCATGGCCTGACTGGGCTGGATGAAGGTACGCCCCACATAGTGGTTCCGGATGATCCCGATCTCGAAGGGGATCTGCGAAGCCTGGGCAAATCCCAGCGCGGCGTAGTTGCCGGAATCGGGGAAGGGCGTCACGAGATCCGCCCGAAGGCCGCGGTTCTCTTCAGCAAGCAAACGCCCCAGGCGCTTGCGGAACTGGTAGACATTCTGGCCAAAGATATTGCTGTCAGGCCTTGCGAAATAGATGAACTCGAAGATGCATTGAGCCGGGTGCTCCGGGTTGAAAGGATGCAGAGAACGGAGCCCGTCACGGTCTATGACGACGATCTCACCCGGCGCGATGTCCCGGATGTAGCTGGCTTCGATCAGGTCCAGAGCGCAGGTTTCGGAGGCCAGAACATAGCTGCCGTTCACCCGACCGAGGCAGAGCGGGCGAAAACCGCGGGGGTCCCGGATGCCGATGAGCTTGTCGCGGGTGCACATGACCAGCGAATAAGCCCCCTTGACCCGACTCAGGGCGCGCACCAGCGCCTCTTCGAGACCATGCCTGAGCTCCCGCGCCATCAAATGCATGATGATCTCGGTGTCCATCGTGGACTGGAAGATGGCTCCGTCAGCCTCCAGCTCCCTGCGGAGCTCCAGCGCGTTGACGATGTTGCCGTTGTGGGCGATTCCGTAGTATTCGTTGCCGATGAACACCAAAAAAGGCTGCGCGTTGGCGATCAGGGAGGAGCCCGTCGTCGAGTACCGTACGTGGCCTATGGCCAGGTTCCCGGTGAGGTTCTTCAACGTCTCTTCGTTGAATACCTCCGGAACGAGGCCCATGTGCTTGTATTCCCGCACATGGCATCCGTCGGAGACGGCGATGCCCGCGCTTTCCTGCCCACGATGCTGCAACGCGTAGAGACCGAAATAGGTGACCTTGGCTGCATCCGGATTGTCGTAAACCCCAAAAATCCCGCACATACGTTATCTCTCAATATTTTCCTGATGATACTCCTGGATCGTCTTGACATCCCAATCGCCGTCCTGGAGTGCGCTCACGGCCTCGGCCAGTGCCCTCGCCCCCGCGATGGTCGTGGTGTACGGGATGTTGTACACCAGGGTGGTCCGCCGGATCTCGTAAGAATCGGAGGAAGTCTCTTTGCCCAGGCTCGTGTTGATCACCAGCTGGATCTGTCCGTTCTTGATATGGTCCATCACATGGGGGCGACCTTCGCGGAGCTTGAAGACATTATCCACGGGAATGCCGTGGTCACGCAGAAAGTCAGCCGTTCCCCGGGTGGCGATGAGCCGAAATCCCAGCTCCGAAAACCTCCGGGCCACCGGCACCAGACCGGGTTTGTCGATGTCTCGGACGCTCACGAAAACCGTGCCCCCGGTGGGCAGGTCGTAGCCCACCGCGGCCTGTCCCTTGGCGAATGCAATGCCGAAGCTGTCTCCGATCCCCATCACTTCCCCCGTGGACTTCATTTCGGGTCCCAGGAGGATGTCCACATTGGGAAAACGCGAAAAGGGGAAAACGGACTCCTTCACCGACAGGTGCCTGGGCTCCACCTCTTTGACGAACCCCAGTTCCTTCAATGACTTGCCGAGCATAACCTTCGTGGCGAGCTTCGCCAAGGGGACCCCGATGGCTTTGCTCACGAAGGGAATGGTGCGCGATGCCCGCGGATTGACCTCCAGGAGGAAGATCTGGCCCTTCTGGATGGCGTACTGAATATTCATGAGCCCGACGACGCCGAGCTCCGCCGCGAGCATTCGGGTCTGTCGACGGACTTCCTCCTGCAGCTCCTGCGAGATGCTGATGGGGGGAAGCACGCAGGCGCTGTCGCCGGAATGGATGCCGGCCTGCTCGATGTGCTCCATGATGCCGCCGATGACGGTCGTTTCGCCGTCGCTGATGGCGTCCACATCCAGCTCGATGGCGTCCTCCAGGAACTGGTCGATGAGGATCGGATGGCCGGGGGAAACATGCACGGCCGTTGCCATGAAACGTCGCAGCATGGGCTCGTCGTAGACGATCTCCATGGCGCGGCCTCCCAGAACATAGGAAGGGCGGACCACGACGGGGTATCCGATGGCCTCGGCCGCCGCGACGGCCTCCTCCACGGTGAACGCCGTGGCATTACGGGGCTGTTTGAGATCCAGCTTCTGCAGGAGCTGCTGAAACCGCTTGCGGTCTTCGGCCAGGTCGATGGCATCGGGAGAGGTCCCGAGGATTTTGCCGCCTGCCTTTTCCAGGGGCACAGCCAGGTTGAGAGGGGTCTGTCCTCCGAACTGGACGATCATGCCGAGGGGCTTTTCCGTCTCGATGATGTGGAGCACGTCTTCCCGGGTGAGCGGCTCGAAGTACAGCTTGTCCGAGGTGTCGTAGTCCGTGGAAACGGTCTCGGGGTTCGAGTTCACCATGATGGATTCGACACCTTCCTCGCGAAGGGAAAACGACGCATGGACGCAGCAGTAGTCGAACTCGATGCCCTGTCCGATGCGGTTGGGGCCTCCGCCGAGGATCATAACCTTCGGCCGGGACGACGGCCTGGCTTCATCCTCGGTTTCATAAGTGGAATAATAGTAAGGCGTGTAGGCTTCAAACTCGGCCGCGCACGTGTCCACCAGCTTGTAGACGGGCTTCAGCCCGTACTCGATGCGCTTCTGCCGGATGGTTTCCTCATCGGTTCCCGTGAGCTTCCCGAGCTGGATGTCGGAAAAACCCAACCTCTTGGCCATGGCGAGCTTTTCGGGGTCGTTCAGGAAGGAGCCGGAGGCCGCGGCATCCCGGATGGCCTGCTCCATGTCAACGATCTCCCGGATGTGATGCAGGAACCAGGGGTCGATGGCCGTGAGCTCATGGATTTCCTCAATGGAGAGCCCCAGTTTCAAGGCTTCGCCAATCTGGAAAAGTCGCTTGGAATTGGGGCGTCTCATCTGCTGGCGAAGCTGTTCGATATACTGACTGTCGGAGGCAGCGGGAGGATCCGAAAAGCCGTAGCTCCCGATCTCGAGAGAGCGGATGGCTTTCTGCAGGGATTCCTTGAACGTGCGCCCGATGGCCATGGTCTCGCCGACGGATTTCATGGAGGTCGTGAGCAGGTCTTCGGTCTTGGGAAACTTCTCAAAAGTGAACCGCGGGATCTTGACGACGCAGTAGTCGATGGTCGGCTCGAAGGAGGCCCGGGTCTCGCGGGTGATGTCATTGGCCAGCTCGTCCAGCGAATAGCCGACGGCCAGTTTGGCCGCAATCTTGGCAATGGGGAAGCCCGTGGCCTTGGATGCAAGCGCCGAGGAGCGCGACACCCGCGGGTTCATTTCGATGACCACCATTTCCCCCGTGGCGGGGTTGATAGCGAACTGCACGTTGGAGCCGCCCGTTTCCACGCCGATCTCCCGAAGAATGGCGATGGAGGCGTCCCGCATGAGCTGGTATTCCCGGTCAGTAAGAGTCTGGGCCGGGGCTACCGTGATGGAGTCCCCCGTGTGCACCCCCATGGGGTCCAGGTTCTCAATGGAGCAGATGATGACCACGTTATCCATCCGGTCCCGCATGACCTCGAGCTCGAACTCTTTCCACCCGAGAACCGACTGCTCGAGCATGACCTGGCGGATGAGGCTCGCATCCAGGCCGGCCTGGGAGAGCGCCATCAACTCCTCGCGGTTGTAGGCGACGCCGCCGCCAGTGCCCCCAAGGGTGAAGGAAGGTCGGACGATGACCGGGTAGCCGATCTCGGACACGATGGACTCGACTTCATGCATCGAGTTGGCGATGCCGCTGGTTGGGACGCGAAGCCCGATCTTCTTCATGGCATCCCGGAAAAGCTCGCGGTCCTCCGCCTTCTTGATGACGTCCACATTGGCCCCGATCATCTCGACGCCGTACTCGGCCAGCACCCCCATCTCGGCCACCTTGACCGCCGTGTTGAGGGCCGTCTGTCCCCCCAGGGTGGGGAGCAGCGCGTCGGGCCGCTCGCGGCGGATGACCTTGGCGACGGCCGCCGGGGTGATGGGCTCGATGTAAGTGCGGTGAGCGGTCTCCGGGTCGGTCATGATGGTGGCGGGATTGCTGTTCACCAGTACGATTTCATATCCCTCCTCGCGGAGGGCCTTGCAGGCCTGCGTCCCCGAATAGTCGAACTCACAGGCCTGGCTGATGATGATGGGGCCGGAGCCGATGATCAGAATCTTGCGAATATCCGTACGCTTTGGCATTTGATCCTTTCCTCAGGTGCACTGCATATGGACACCCTAAACCATCCGCCTGGCCGCTTTGTGCTTTTCGATCAGCCGAATGAAACGCTCGAAAAGGTAAGAGGCGTCGTGGGGCCCGGGCGAAGCCTCCGGATGGTACTGTACACTGAAAGCAGGCAGCTCCAGGTGCTCCATCCCTTCGAGGGTGTTGTCGTTCAGGTTAAAATGCGTGAGCCGGACCGGCAAATCCTTCATGGACTCCAGGTCCACGCAGTAGCCGTGATTCTGGGACGTGATCTCCACCTTTCCGGTGGTGACGTCCTTCACCGGTTGATTGGCTCCCCGGTGGCCGAACTTGAGCTTGAAGGTGCGTCCGCGCAGGGCCAGCCCCATCATCTGGTGCCCCAGGCAAATGCCGAACAGCGGCCTGTGTCCGAGGAGCCCCTGCACCGTCTCGATGACATAATGGACGGCGGCGGGATCTCCGGGGCCGTTGGAGAGGAAAATCCCGTCGGGCTTCGTCTTCAGGATCTCTTCGGGGGAGATGCGCGCGGGAACGACAAGCACCTGGCACCCGGCCTGTTCCAGCTTGCGCAGGATGTTGTACTTGACGCCGCAATCCAGGGTGACCACTCGATGGCGTGGATCGTTCCCATCCCAGGGATTCGCGAGGTCCACCGACAGTGGCTCCCCCTGCCAGCGGTAAGGTTTGGCACACGTGACGTGCTGCACCATGTCGATATCGTTCAGTCCCGGAAAGGTCTCAAGCTGCTCCAGGAGCTTCTTCACATCCTCGGTTTCCGTGGAGATGATCCCGCGCATGGCTCCGGCAACCCGGATGTGGCGGGTCAGCGCCCGGGTGTCGATGCCCTCGATGCCGATCTTGCCATGCTCATTGAGAAAGTCCGCAAGAGACCGGTTGCTGCGCCAGTTGCTCGGGAAATCCTGGTACTCCTTGACGACGAAGCCCTCCACCTGAATGGCGGCGGACTCCATGTCTTCATCGTTGATCCCGTAGGTACCCGTCAGGGGGTAGGTCATGGTGACGATCTGACCCTTGTAGGAAGGGTCCGTCAGGACCTCCTGATAGCCGCTCATGCTGGTGTTGAACACCACTTCACCCAGAGCCCGCCCTTGGCCGGTAAAAGCGGTGCCGCGAAACACCGTCCCATCTTCGAGAACGAGCAGCGCTCGGGTGCGTTCCCATGGAGAAGACATAAATCATCCTTGAATGATGCGTGATGCGAAAAGAACCCGTCTGTCTGCCGATTTCGGGCAATCTCTCCGCTTGCAGGGAGGGCACCCGGGTTCGGCCCGGTCATGCTCGGCCCCGGAGCGCTCCATAAAAGCTCAAAACGGTCCGAGACCCGCTGATCGCCGTTCCCGCGAAGGCGGGAAACCGGATGATCAGGGGATTCAGGCCCTCTTTTCCCAGAGATGACGCCATGAGCGAGCCTCAAGCCGATCAACAGGGCCGTTTCTGGTCGTGCTGGGGTGGCAGCGCTGAAGCTGCCTGGAATATAAACCCGGCAATCTTATCGATTCACCGGAGATTGGCAACCGATTTCATTCACAGAGATCAAAAACGGAGGTTTTGCATGGCCCGTCATCAGCCAGGCTAACAGTTGCATCACTCACTGGCGGTTTCGCTCATGATCCAAGCACTGAAATGTATGCCCGAAACAAACAGTCACGAAAACCTGGGTTCCGGCCAAAGGCAGACGGAATGACGTTTTGGATCTCGAGCACCTAGTCATGTGGCTGTCCGCTGAGAAAGTCTCTTCATGATCTCCTCGATGTCTTCGGGGGTGTCCACGCCGTGGGTTTCATGGGGGGTCAGGGCGACCCGAATGGAGTAGCCGTGCTCCAGGGCCCGGAGCTGTTCCAGTTTCTCGATTTCTTCAAGCGTTCCCTGGCCCAGCTTCGAAAAGGTCTTCAGAAAGCCGCAGCGGTACGCGTAGAATCCCAGGTGCTTGAGGAACTCGAGGGGACGCGCATCGGGGTCGCGCCGGAAGGGCAGGGGGGACCTTGAAAAGTAGAGGGCGCGGTCTCCAAGGTCGGTCACGACCTTCACCACATTGGGGTCGTGGTATTGGATCTCATTCCGGCTCGAAAAGGCCAGTGTCGCCATGGGACATCGCGGATCTTCGAGGAGCGCCCGGACCAGGTCTTCGATCATGTCGGGGTGGACAAGGGGTTCGTCTCCCTGGATGTTGACGACCACGTCGTCTTTGTTGAGCCTGAGGATTCCGCAAGCTTCCTCCAGCCGGTCCGTCCCGCTGGCATGGTCCTCCCGCGTCATGACGGAGCGTCCTCCAAACCGGTGCACGGCGGCTTCGATCCGGGAATCATCGGTGGCCACATACACTTGATCCAGCCCAGTCGCTGCTGCCGAGCGCTCGTAGACGTGCTGGATCATGGGCTTTCCGAGGATTTCGACCAGCGGCTTGCCGGGAAAGCGACTGGACTGGTATCGAGCCGGGATGATCCCCACGATCTGCATGGCATTCCTTTCGACCGGTCTCACTGGAAAAGTGGCTTGACCAGGATAGAGCATACGGTTCTGTTTTCGAATCGTTGGGCCATTCGGCATTTCACTCCCTTCACGTGCAGTGATTGGAGATGCCGACACTGTTCAATGCTACATCAATATGGGTCGCGTGTGAACATCGGCTTCTGCAGGAGCGTCCTGGCGGAGAGGGCATGATCCACAAAACCTTTCGATTGCCCTTTGGATGCACGCAGCTCTTTACCCTTCGGACGAGCGAGCAAATTCGCGGGTGTCATGGTGGTGGAAAAGGAGGCTTGAGAACACAGCTGACGAAAGGGTATATATGGACCATGCAGCTCGTTCAATCTCCAAGGTGAAAAGGAGCAGACATGCCGAACGGTCAACTGGCCCAGCGAGTGGGTACTCTCGAAGAGTACATGAAGGAACCATCCTTCATTGAGCGTCCACCATCCGGGGTTGTGAATGTCGCACGCTGAGCTGGAAACGATTCGGACGGCTTCCCAGTACTTCGCCACTCTCATGAGAAGTCATCCCGAGTACGTGGATTGGCTCTGGGACCAGAGAAACCTCTTTCGCCGCTGGCCCGTCGCCGAGCTTCACCAGGATTT
>Ga0105100_10000239_pt1 | contig 32357 bp, 23 predicted proteins | sample PPLLak12cMay2015_2_FD_87033 | JGI IMG/M metagenome (GOLD analysis project Ga0105100, IMG submission 87033) | Freshwater sediment microbial communities from Prairie Pothole Lake near Jamestown, North Dakota, USA - PPLs Lake P8 Core (1) Depth... | ecosystem: Environmental > Aquatic > Freshwater >... | reverse complement strand
GCTTCCGGGCGGGCCAGCTCCTCGACGCTGGCGGGCTCTATCTGGACGGCGCAGGCTTTGAACTCCGGGATCTTGGCCTGGGCGTCCAGGGCGTCGATGGTCAGCAGGTTGGCAGCAGCTTCCGCAAAGTGGAAGGGGATAAAGACCACCCCGGCGGAGATCTTCTCGGTGACCGTGAGGCGCAGGACGATGGTCCCACGGCGGCTTGACACTCGCACCGCCTGCCCATCGTGGATGCCCGCCAGGGAGGCGTCGGCGGGGTTCATTTCGAGGCGCGCTTCCGGGTAGAGGTCATCCAGCCTGGAATGGCGCGTCATCGTACCGCCGTGCCAGTGCTCCAGCACCCGCCCGGTGGTCAGGATGAAGGGGTACTCGTTATCGGGCGGCTCGACGATGGGCGTGTACTCCAGGGCGTGGAACTTGCCCCGGCCGCGCGGGAACGACTCGGTAAACAGCTGTGGGGTGCCGGGGTGCTGGTCGTCCCATACAGGGACCTGCAAGCCAACCTTATCGATGCGCTCGTATGTCACACCGCGGTACTCGGGCGCCACGCCCCTCACCTCCTGCAAGATCTCGGACGGATGGCGGTAATCCCAGCCGGCGGACCTGGGCCGTCCCAGGCGGGCTTCGATGCGCAGCGCCAGGTCGCAAAGGATCTGCCAGTCGGGGCGCGCCATTCCACGGGGGGCGATGGCGGGGCGCACAAGCTGCACGCGCCGGTCGGTATTGGTGAAGGTGCCGTCCTTCTCCGCCCAGGAGACCGCCGGCAGGAAGATATCGGCAAAGGCGCCCGACTCGTTGATGAACAGATCCTGGGCCACCAGAAACTCGAGCTGCTGCATGTGGTGGCGGGTCAGGTTCAGGTTGGGCTCCGACATCATCGGGTTTTCCCCCATGATATACAGGGCGCGCACCCCGCCGGGGCGCACGTTGGTCAGGATCTCGGTGGTGGTCAGCCCGCGCTTCTGGCTGAGACCGCCCGGCTCGATATTCCAGGCGGCTTCCCATTGAGCAGCGTTGCCGGGGTCGTCCACCGCCATGTAGCCCGGGTAGTGGAAGGGCATGGCGCCCATGTCCGAAGCGCCCTGCACGTTGTTCTGGCCGCGCAGCGGGTTGAGACCGGTGCCGGCCCGTCCGATGTGGCCCGTCAAAAAGGCCAGGTTGATGAGCGAGAGGGCGCTGGCGGTGCCGTGCGAGAGCTGCGAGATGCCCATGCCCCAGAAGATGGCCCCGCGCTCGGCGGTGGCATACATGCGCGCCGCCTGGACGATCAGCTCCCGGTCGACCCCGCTGACCATCTCGGCGTACTCGGGGGTGAACTTCTCCACCGAGCGGGCAAATTCATCGTAGCCTTCGGTGCGCCCGTCGATGAACTGGCGGTTTACCAGCCCTTCTTTGATGATCACGTGCGCCATGGCGGTGAAGACCGGAACGTTGGTGCCCGGCTTGAGCGGCAGCCACAGGGCGGCGAAATCGCACAGCTCCATGCGCCGCGGGTCGACGACGATCATTTTGGCGCCGTATTTTTCCACGGCGGCCTTCATCTGAAGGGCGATGATGGGGTGGTTCTCGGTGGTGTTCGAGCCGGTGACGATGAAGACGTCGCTTTCGACCACCTCGGCGGCGGTGTTGCTCATCGCCGAAGAGCCGATGGCCTGCTGCAGGGCCACGACCGACCCGGCATGGCACAGGCGGGTGCAGTGATCGACGTTGTTGGTGCGGAACAGGGCGCGGTACATCTTCTGCAGCAGGTAGTTGTCTTCGTTGGTGGCTTTGGCGCAGCAGTAGACCGCCATGGCCTGCGGCCCGTCCCGCCGGTAGATCTCCACCAGGCGGTCTGCCGTGGCATCCAGGGCTTCGTCCCAGGAGACCTCCCGCCACTCGGAGAGGTCGAACGCCTGGGTGCGCTGCCCGGGAACCTGGGGGGTCTTACGGATGAGCGGCGCCGTGACCCTGTTCTTGTGGTAGATAAAATCGTAGCCGAAGCGCCCTTTGACGCACAAATTGCCGTGATTGACCACGCTGTCAAACGGCGAAGTCACCCGGTAGATGTAATCGTCTTTGACATGCAGCTCCAGGTTGCAGCCCACACCGCAGTACGGGCAGGTGGTAGGCACAATGCGGTCGGGTGTGATCATCCTGACCTCCTCTTTTTTCTACCCATCCCGGTAGCCTGCATCACCTCGTCCAACGACCGGCCCTGCTCGAGCAGCCACTGGCGCTTGGGCTTGAGCGCCCCGGTGGGGCAGACGCCCACGCACTGACCGCAGAACACGCAGGTGGTCTGGGGCATGGACTGGTCGAAGAAGGTGCCGATCTGGGTCTCGAAACCGCGCCCGCTGAAGTTGATAGCAAAGGTGTACTGGGCATCTTCGGCGCACACCTGCACGCAGCGCCAGCACAGCACGCACTTGGCGTAATCGCGAACGTACATCGGGTTGTCGTCGATCACTGCAGGATCGCGGCGCTCGGCTCCCGGGAAGCGCAGGCGGTCGACCTGGTAGGCATCGAAGAACTCCAATATCTCCGGAGAATCGGAGAGATCGACGGTCGAGTCGAGCATCTCCAGGATCGTGCGGCGGCTGCGCTCCACACGCTCGGAGCGGGTGGACACCTGCATGCCCTGGCTGACCTGCGCCACGCAGGACGGGGCCAGCACGCGCGCCCCTTCCACTTCGACGACGCACAGCCGGCACAGGGCATTGGCGGTGCAGGCCTCGTGGACGCAAATGGTGGGGATTTGGATCCCGATGGACCGGGCTGCCTCCAGGATTGTCGTGCCTGCCGGGACGCTGGCGGGCTGCCCATCGATGGTCAGGTGGATGTCATCTGCCATATAGCGGTTTTCCTGTTCCTATCCTTTTTCCAGTCACCCGAGAGTGTGTAACTGAAAAAAACTCACCACGGAGTTGCCATAGAACCTATTCCACTACGAAAAATAAAAATATCACCACGAAGACACCAAGACACGAAGGTGAATGATGTTATTCTTTTCAGAACAGAGCACGGAGAGCACAGAGCTTTTTATATGTTAATCTCCGTGGGCTCTGTGGTCTCTGTGGTAAAACAGCTTTTTCAGCTCCCGGGCGCGGCGAAGAGCTCGGGCCACAGCTTCAGGGCGCTGAGAACAGCGGTGGCGGCGGTCTGTCCCAGCCCGCACAGGGAAGCGTCGGTCATCGTCCAGCCCACGTCGGACAGGCGCCCGGTGTCGCCCGGCAGCGCATCACCCGCCGCCACTCGCTCCAGTATCTCGTACTGGCGCTGGGTGCCCATCTGGCAGGGATAGCACTTGCCGCACGATTCGTGGGCGAAGAAGCGCCCCAGGCGCTTGAGCACATCCCGCAGATCGCGGCGCTCATCGAAGACCATGATCACCCCCGAGCCCAACGGCAGCCCGGCCTGGCGCAGGTCTTCGAAGGTCAGGCGCACGTCGAGCTGGTCGGGGGTGGCAAAGGCGCCCGCCGCCCCGCCGAACAGGATGGCCTGCAGGTCCCGCCCGCCGCGCACCCCGCCCGCCAGGGCCAGCATGTGGCGCAGGCTGACCCCGAAGGGCACCTCGTACAAGCCGGGATGGACGACATCGCCCGAGACGCAGAACAGCTTGGGGCCGGGCGATTGCTCCGTGCCGAGCTGGCGGTAAGCCTGGACGCCGCCCTTGAGAATATGGGGGACATTGCACAGCGTCTCCACGTTGTTGATCGCCGTGGGTTTACCGAACAGGCCGTGGGTGGTGGGGAAGGGCGGCTTGACGCGCGGGAAGCCGCGCTTGCCCTCGATCGACTCGAACAGAGCGGTCTCCTCCCCGCAGATATACGCCCCGGCGCCGCGGCGCAGCTGGATGTCGAACTCGAAGCCCGAGCCCAGGATATCCGCCCCCAGCAGCCCCGCCTGGCGGGCCTCCTCGATCGCTCCCTCCAGGACTTTATAAGCATACGGGTACTCGCCGCGAATATACAGGTAGCCCTGGTGGGCGCCGATTGCATAGGCGGCGATGAGCATGCCTTCTAATACGCTGTGGGGGTCTTCTTCCATCAGGACGCGGTCTTTGAAGGTGCCCGGCTCGGATTCATCGGCGTTGCAGACCAGGTACTTGGGCTCGCCGACTGCCCCGGCGGCGCCCTCCCATTTGATCCCGGTCGGGAAGGCAGCTCCACCGCGGCCCACCAGCCCGGAGGCCTTCACCTCGGCGATGACCGTCTGCGGCGTCATGCCCAGGGCTTGTGTTAGCCCGCGGTAGCCCCCGCCGGCGCGATATTCCGGCAGCGAAGTCGGGCAGCCGTTGCCGCAGTTGGCGGTCAGAAGGTGGATGTCGCCGCCCAGCCGGCTGTAAGGGGTCGTGCCTGCACCCTGTATCAGGCGGGCTGCCTGGTGCGGGTCGGCCTGGCCCAAAGCCGTCTCACCCACCAGCAGCGCCGGGGCGTGCTCGCACAGTCCAAGGCAGGGGGCACGCTCGACGGTGTATGCGCCATCCGCGCTGGTCTCGCCCGGCGCGACCTTCAGGTGGCGGTAGATGGCCTCCAGCACTTCGTCGCCTCCCGCCAGCCCGCAGGCCGGGTCGCCGCATACCTGGACCACCGTCTTGCCAGCCGGCTCGCGGTAGAACATGCTGTAAAAATCGATCACACCGTGCACATCTGCCAGTGGCACCCCCAGCCGGCGCCCGATCTCAACCGCGGCCCCTTCCGAAATGTGGCCGTACAGGGATTGGGCGGCATGCAGCGCGAGCAGCAGGCCGGATTGGCCGTAGGGGGCGAACTCATCCAGAAGGGAGTGCAGAAGGCCGGGATCGTAATCAGACATAAATTCTCCAGAATGATTAAAAGTATATCATTATTCTGCGCTGCGCCTCACCCGGCGCAGGAAGGCGGGGGTGTTCAGGCCGCGCTCGAGCAGGTAGGTGAGATACTGCTGCATCAGGATCTCCAGCTCGCGGTTGGCGGCAGGTGCTATGGGGAGGCGCCCGGCCTCTGCATACGAGCTGCGCTGCATGTGGCGCAGGCATTTCAAGGTCTGCATGGATATCGGATGGGCGCCGGGGGCCTGGCGCCCGCAGGATGGGCAGAGCACGCCGCCCGCCTCGGCGGAGAAGTACTGGTCTTCGGCCTGGATCTCCTTACCGCAGCGGGCGCAGCTGAAAAGCTGCGGGCGGAAGCCGAGCAGGTCCAGCAGGCGGATCTCGTAATAGCGCACCGGCAGGGCCGGCCCGGGCTGGCTGGACAGGCGCTCCAGCGTATCTGCCAGCAGGCGGTACAGGGCGCGGTTCTCGCCTTCTTCGTACGTGAAGCGGTCGAGCAGCTCGATCACGTACGAAGCGTAGCCGATCAGCTCCAGGCTGTCCTGTATGGATAAATGGGCGTTGATGGTCTCTGCCTGGGTGACGATCAGCATATCCCGCCCGCGTGCCAGCAGCAGGCTGGAGCGGGTAAACGGCTCCAGGTGACCGGCTTTGCGCGAGCGCAGTTTACGCACCCCCTTGGCGATGGCGCGCACTTTGCCCAGCTCCCGGGTGAACAATACCAGCATGCGGTCTGCCTCGCCCCAGTCGGTATGGCGCAGAATGATGGCCTCAACCCGGAAAGAACGCTCCCGCCCTGGCATGCGTGGATTATACAGTATTCTGGTTGACTTGCATCTCTCCTTCTGGTAAAATCCCCCTGCCCGGAGCGTGGTACCCTTCGCCCGGGTCTGCTTGTAAGTATCTGTCCGAAAATTCCCGGATAGGTTCTGAGCAGAAACTAATAGGAAGAAAGGGCTTGAGTACGATGAAAGTATTATTGCTGAAGGACGTTTACAAGCTGGGCCGCGCCGGGGATGTCAAGAAGGTAGCCGATGGCTACGGGCGCAACTATTTACTCCCGCAGGGCCTGGCCGTCCTGGCGACCGCCGGGGCGCTCAAACAGGTGGAGAAGATCCGCACGACGGCGGCGGTCAGCCGCCAGGCGCTCAACCAGGAAATGAGCGGCGTGGCGGAAAAGATCGCTGGCATGCAGCTCGCTTTCCCCGCCAAAGCCGGCGAGACCGGTAAACTGTATGGCTCGATCACACCGCAGATGATCGCCGATGCGATCAAGGCCAAAGTAGGGGTTGAAGTGGACCGCCACCAGCTGGACGTGCAGCCCATCCGCACCCTGGGCGACCATAAAGTGCATGTGCGTTTGACCGTCGACCTTATCCCGGAGCTGTCCGTGATCGTGCACCGTGAGGGAGAGACCCCCGAGATGGCCATTGCGGAGGCCGCCGCTGAAGCCGAAGCAGAAGCCGAGGCTGAAGCCGCCGCCAAAGCCGCTGCCAAAGCTGAAGCTAAAGCTGAAGCCGACGCTGAGCCGGAAGAAGCAGAAGAAACAGAACCCGAGGCTGCCGAGCAAGAAGCATAACAGCCGGCAGATCGGGGCGGGCACTCCCTGCCGCTTGTAGCTTACCGCCAGGGGCGGGGTTACCCAGGTTTTCGAGGGACCCCGCCCTTGCTGTCGCTGTGGCACAATCGCTCGCCAACATGATCGAGACGATTGCCCAAGAACTGCGCCAGGCCCGAGAGGGCCGCGCTCTATCCCTGGAGCAGGCTTCCAGAGCCACGCATATCCGCCTTTATTACCTGGAGGCGTTGGAAGCCGGGCTGTTCGATTCGCTGCCCTCGGTGGTGCAGGCACGCGGTTTTGTCAGGATCTATGCCGCCTACCTGGGACTGGACCCGGAGCCGCTGCTCTCCGCCCTAGATGCCGGCGGCCTGGTGGTTGAAGCTGCCGCAGATGCCCCTGCCACCTCCGAGAACCTCGAGCCAGCCCCTCTCGAAGGATCCATCGAAGCCATCTATCAAGAGATCGGCCAGCGCCTGAAACACCAGCGCGAGCTGCTCGGCCTGTCGCTCGACGATGTGGAGCGCCACACCCACCTGCGCCAGCATTACCTGCTCGCCCTGGAAGCCGGCAACCTGACCGGGCTGCCCTCACCTGTGCAGGGGCGCGGCATGCTCAACAACTACGCCAGTTTTCTGGGCATGGACCCCGAGCCGCTGCTGCTGCGTTTCGCCCAGGGGCTGCAGGCTCAGCTGGCAGTCCGGCAGACCGCCCGCCCATCGCAGCCTCGCCCGCACGCCGCCCAGGCGGTCAATCCGCCCGGCCTGCTGCGGCGTATTTTCTCCGGCGAGCTGTTTGTGGTGGCCCTGATCGTGCTTGCCCTGGCGGCCTTCATTACTTGGGGTGCGGTGCGCATCTTCACCTTGCGCGCCCAGCAGGTGCCTGCGCCCACTGCCCCTTCGATCGCCGAAGTGCTGCTCTCGGCCCCCACCCAGACGCTTACGCCTATCGCTCTGCCGCCCACGCCCACCGTCCCCTCCCTGCCCCAGACGACCGACCAGGCGCAAGCGACAGCGGTCATCGCCATCCTGCCGGGCAGCGAGCAGGGTGTGCAAGTGTATGTGACCGTGCGCCAGCGCACCTGGATGCGCGCCATCGTGGATGGCGAAGTGGTCTTCGAAGGGCGCGTCCTGCCCGGCAACGCCTACCCGTATGAAGGGGCAGAGGCGGTGGAAATATTGACCGCCAACGGCGCCGCTCTGCAGATCTTCTTCAACCAGCAGGACCTCGGGCCGATGGGCTTGCTGGGGCAGGTGGTGCACAACGTCTACACCCTGGATGGCGTGCAGACGCCCACCCCCACCATCACCCCGACGCCTACCGAGACGCCGCGCCTCTCCCCCACGCCGTCCTCCACCCCGACTGCGGCGCCGTAGGGATGCATTATTATAGGACTTACGCAGTTGGATAGTGGACGGGTGGTGTTTGGGCGGGCGCAGCCCGCCCAAACACCACCCAATCACCCCGAAGTGCGTAACTCCGATATCATTAAGCCTGAAGCATGTTAACGGTATAACCCTATGAAAACAAAAACATTTCACCTGGTGTCATTGGGATGCTCCAAAAACACCGTCGATTCCGAATCGATGGCGCAGCTGCTGGCTGGCTCGGGCTACCGGGCTGTCGCTTCGCCGGATAGCGCCAGCGTGCTGATCGTCAATACCTGCGGCTTCATCGGCCCGGCGAAAGAAGAGTCGCTCAGCGTCCTGGGAGAGCTGGCAGCCCACAAGCGCCGCGGCCAGGTCCTGATCGCTGCCGGCTGTCTGACCCAGCGCTACGGCGCCGAAGTGGCCCGCCAGGTGCCCGGCATCGATGGCATCCTCGGCACCCGCCGCTGGATGGACATCGTGGACCTCGTCCAGCGCCTGCGGCACGGCTTGCACCCCGCCCCGCTGTACCACCTGCCGGACGCCCCCACCGTCGGCGGGGATGAGAAAGATACGCTGCGCGTTGCCGGGCAGGGCAGCAGCGCTTACATCAAGATCGCCGATGGCTGCCGCCGCCCATGCGCCTTCTGCGCCATCCCGCTCATCAAGGGCACCGCAGTCAGCCGCCCGCTTGAGACCATCCTGGATGAAGCCCGCTGGCTGCGCGACCGGGGCGTGCGCGAGATCATCCTCATCGCCCAGGACACCACCGACTACGGGCACGACCTGGGCATGAAAGACGGACTGGCGCAGCTGCTCGAGCGGCTGGCCGCGGCCGTACCCGATGTGGATTGGCTGCGCATCCTATATGCCTACCCGGGCTATGTCACCGACCGCCTGATCGAGGTGATGGCCTCCCAGCCCCAGGTGCTGCCCTACCTGGATATGCCGCTGCAGCACGCCCACCCGCAGACGCTGCGCCGCATGCGCCGCCCCGCCAACATGGACTGGGTCTACCGCACGCTGGAGAAGATGCGCGCCGCCATCCCTGACCTGGCGCTGCGCACCACCTTCATCGTCGGCTATCCAGGCGAGAGCGAAGACGAGTTCCAGACCCTGCTGGACTTCGTGCAGGAGATGCGCTTCGACCGCGTGGGCGCCTTCCAGTTCTCGTACGAGCCCGGCACCGCCAGCGAGCCGCTCGGCGATCCCGTCCCGGCGCCGGTCAAGCAGGAGCGCTGGGAGCGCCTGATGCAGCTCCAGCAGGGCATCTCCCTGGAGATCAACCAGAGATTCGTCGGCCGGACGTTGGACGTGCTGGTGGAAGGGCATGGTGAAGTCGAAACCGAGGCTGGCTCCCGCCCATCTAAGCCCGGCGAAGGCATCTCGCTGGGGCGCACCTACCGCGACGCCCCGGAGATCGACGGCATGGTGCTCATCGAAGGCCAGATCCCGGTGGGCGAGATGCTCCCGGTGCGCATCACCGGCGCCATGACCTACGACCTGGCTGGGGTGGTGGACCTGCAGCGCGGGGTGACCGGCTTACCCGGCGTGAAAGCAGGTACAACATGATCGACCTTCACGACCCCCATATCCACTTCGCCCTGGACGCCGTGCGCCAGGCTGCGCGGCTGGTGCAGCAGGTGCAGGCTGAGATGGTCTCGACCGCTCTCACCATGGGCGAGACCATCTCGCCGGCGCTCACCAAAGACGACCGCTCCCCGGTCACCGTGGCAGACTTCGCCGCCCAGGCGCTGGTCGCCCACCTGTTGGACGGCGCCTTCCCTGGCGATCCCCTGGTGGCCGAAGAAGACGCCGGCTCGCTGCGCCCGCAGGCCGGCCTTGACCCGGCTGGAGATGGGGGGCTGCTCCAGCAGGTGGCGGGCTTCGTCTCCCGCCCCACCGGCGAGAGCGATCCCCTGGTGATCTGCGATTGGATCGACCGCGGCGCGGCTGCCCCGGCAAAGTGCTTCTGGACGCTGGACCCCATCGACGGCACCAAGGGCTTCCTGCGCCACGACCAGTACGCCGTCGCCCTGGCGCTGGTGGTGGACGGCGAGGTGCAGATCGGCGTCCTGGGCTGCCCCAAGCTGGGCCTGGTCCCGGCTTCATCCGGCAGCGCTTCCACCAACCGTCTCGTCCCCGATATGCAGGCCTCCGGCGCGCTGGTCATCGCCGTGCGCGGAGGGGGCTGCTGGGCCACCCGCCTCGACCAGCCGGGTGAGTACCTGCCTCTGCACGTCTCGGACCGGGGGGAGGCCTCCACGGCGCGGCTGCTGCGCTCGTTCGAATCCGCTCACACCAACGTCGACCAGATCGGCGATTTCGCCCGGCGCATGGGTATCCAGGCCGAGCCGCGGCGCATGGACAGCCAGGCGAAGTACGCCCTGCTGGCGTGCGGCGATGGCGACCTGCTGCTGCGCCTGCTCTCCCCCAAACAGCCAGATTACCGCGAGAAGATCTGGGACCAGGCTGCCGGCTCGCTGGTCGTCCAGGAAGCGGGCGGGCGCATCAGCGACCTTTCCGGCCTGCCGCTGGATTTCACTTCCGGGCGCACATTGGCGAACAACCGCGGCATCCTGGCATCCAACGCCTGGTTGCACCCGGCGGCTTTGCGCGCCCTGGCCGAGATTTCCGCCTGATCCAGCCTGCCTGGCAGAGACAAGATGTCCCGCCTCGACCGCATCGCACTGATCCTGAGCCTGATCGCCGTCCTGGTCTTGTACGGGGTGGCGGTGCGGATCTTCGAGAGCATGGCGCACATCGAAGACGAGATCGCCTACGTATGGCAGGCGCAGGCCATTGCCGGCGGGAAGCTCACCCTGCCCTCGCCGCCGCAGCCCAAGAGCTTCCTGGTGCCTTTCGTGGTGGATTACCACGGCCAGCGGTTTGGCAAGTACCCGCTGGGTTGGCCCGCCATGCTGGCGATTGGCGAGCTCCTGGACATGCGGCCGTGGATCAACGCATTTTTGGCCGGCTTTGCCGTGTGGCTCACCTACCGGCTGGGAAAGCGCATCTTCAGCGAAACGGTCGGCCTGCTGGCAGCCGGGCTGACGGTGGTCTCCCCCTTCTTCCTGATGAACTCGGGGTCGCTGCTCTCGCACCCGTTTGGACTGTTCCTGTCCGGCGCCTTCGCCCTGACCTGGATGGACGCCTGGGAGGCCGGGGCGGCGGAGCAGCGCCCATCCTACTGGCCGTGGCTGGCGACGGTCACGGCGGCGCTGGCGCTGGGCGTGCTGATCCTGACCCGCCCCATGACGGCGGTCGCCATCGCGCTGCCGTTCGCCGTGCACGGATCGATCATCCTGCTGCGGGGCGACTGGCATACACGCCGGCAGCTGCTGGTCTTCGTGGCCATCGTCCTGACACTGGCTGCGCTGCACTTCGTCTGGCAGTATGCGGTCACCGGCGAGGCGGGGCTGAACCCTTACACGCTGTGGTGGGAGTACGATACGATCGGTTTCGGGCCAGGGGTGGGGCGCACCGAGACGGGCCACACGCTGCACCAGGCACGGGTCAACACCGAGTTCAGCCTGTACGTGGGCTGGAACGACCTGTTCGGGTGGGGGCGCTACACCTGGATCGTGCTGCTGGCGGGGGTCGTACCCATCCTGCGCTACCGCCTGTGGAAAGGCCTGCTGCTCGGGAGCCTGTATCCCAGCCTGGTGGTCATCTACCTGGCGTACTGGATCGGCTCGTCGCTGTTCGGGCCGCGCTATTACTACGAAGGCCTGTACAGCCTGACGCTGACCGCGGCGGCGGGGATCGCCTGGCTGGCGGGCTGGCCCGTGCGACCGGGGCAGGAGCCGGCGCCTTATCAGGGAGGCAGGCGACTGCGCCCGCTGACCGTCACCGCCGTGCTGGCGCTGCTGGTGAGCATGAACCTGTTGTTCTATACGCCGCTGCGGGTGGGGGGAATGCACGGGCTGTACGGGATGGAGCGCTCGCGCCTGGAGCCCTTCTCCCAGCCCGAAGCGCAGGCGCTGACGCCGGCGATCGTGGTGGTGCACCCGGGACACTGGACGGAGTACGGGTCGCTGCTGGAGCTGCAAACCCCCTTCCTGGACACGCCATTTATCTTTGCGTTTTCGCGCAGCGCGGCGACGGATGCGGCCCTGGGACTGCACTTCCCCGAGCGGAGGCTGCTGCACTACTACCCGGACGAGCCGCTGCGGTTCTATACGACCCCGCGGGAGCGGTAACCCCGCTCGGGTCAGGTTGAGCGGCGATTTCCCCGCCGCCTTGACAACCAATCCATTACCCCGAAACCCAACAAAGTGCTTTAGGGCAAAGACGCCAAGACCGCCAGGCGAAAGAGAATGGGATGAACAAGGATAGGACTTACGCAGTTGGTGAGTGGTTGGGGGTGTTTGGGCAGGCGTGGCCCGCCCAAACACCCCCAATTTCCCCTGAAATGTGTAACTCATCAAATATAGAAAGGATGCAAAGGATAACACAAGGCGGGAGCGGATGTCAAATGGGGCAAGGTAACCAGTTGATCGGGTAATCAGGCAACCAGGCATGATGGAAAGGATTAGAATCCTCCTATGAACTACGCCGAACTCAGCGCCCTGCTTGAGCCTCTCGGGCAGGAGGCCCTGCGCACCGCCGTGGAGCTGGCGCCGCGCGAGGAAGACTACCTGCGCCATTTCCAGGCGCTCAGCCGGCGCGATGCCCCCGAGCTGGCACGCGCCGCGCTGGAGGTCGCCATCCAACGCGGCAAGGCGGCGGTCAAGTTCCCCTTTGCAGACAGGCTGTATTTTACGCGTGAAGCCCTGGAGCAGGCCTCGCCCTGGGAGGTGGCTATTTACCGCGCCGGGCGCTTCCGCGGCTTCGAGCGCCTGCTCGACCTGGGCTGCTCGGCGGGCGGGGATACCCTTGCCCTGGCGGGAGTAGCCCCGGCGACCGGCCTGGACCTGGACCCCCTGCGCCTGGCGATGGGGCGCCTCAACGCCCAGGCGCTGGAGCTGGGTGAGCGGGCACGCTTCGTCCAGGCTGACCTGCGCCAGCCCCTGCCCTTCCGAAAGCTGGAGGGTGCGGCGCTGTTCTTCGACCCGGCGCGGCGCTCCGCCGGGCGGCGCCTGCGCAGCGTTCAGAGCTACCAGCCGCCCCTGGATATCCTGCGCACCTGGCTGGTGGACTACCCTGCTCTGGGGGTCAAGATCTCCCCTGGGGTGGACCTGGCCCAGGTGGAGGCATATGAGGCCGAGGTCGAGTTTATCTCGCTGCATGGCGAGCTGAAGGAAGCCGCCCTGTGGTTTGGCCCGCTGAAGACCGCCCGGCACCGGGCGACGCTGCTGCCCGGCGGGCAGAGCCTGGTCGATGGCGGGGCGGGTCCCTTACCCACCAGCCAGCCGCGGGCGTATATCTACGAGCCGGACCCGGCAGTGCTGCGCGCCGGGCTGGTCGCCGAGCTGGGGGAGCAGATCGGGGCGGTCCAGCTCGACCCGGACATCGCCTACCTGACCGGCGACAGGCGGGTACAAACGCCATTCGCCCGCCTCTGGGCGGTGGAAGGGTGGCTGCCATTCAATGTAAAGAAGCTGAGGACCTATCTGCGCCAGCGCGGCGTGGGGCAGGTGACGGTGAAGAAGCGCGGCTCGCCGCTCCAGCCGGACGAGCTGCTGCGCCTCCTGCGCCTGCAGGGGGATGAGCAGCGGGTGGTGTTCCTGACTCACCTGCGCGGCGAGCCCATCGCGGTGGTTGCCTACCCGAACCGGTAGATCGGCATCAATTAGAATAATAAACAGGGATGGACAGGATATACAGGATTGTTATCAAACAGTGGGCTTCTACCCTTTGCATCCTTTCCATCCTTGTTCTATTCCTGGATTTCCTGGGTCTTGCCGATGTTCTTGCGCCGGTACATATCCTGGTCGGCCTCTTCTAGCAGCTGCTCGGGGGTCATGCCGGGGCGGTTGGAGGTCACGCCGATGCTGACGCTCAGACGGGAGCCGTTGAAAGATTGGGCAGCCAGTGCACCGCGGATGCGGTCAGCGATGGTCAGCGCCTTACGCCGGTTGGTCTCAGGCAGGATGACCACGAACTCATCTCCGCCGAAGCGGGCGATGATATCCGAGGCGCGCATCTGGCTGGCAAAAGTGCGGGCGATGGTCTTGAGCACCACATCCCCGTGCAGGTGCCCGTAGGTATCGTTATATCTCTTGAAGCCATCGATATCGAGCAGCAGTATGGAGAGCTGGTGCTGGTAGCGGTTGGCGCGCTCCATTTCGCGCGGCAGCATCTCGTTGAAGAAGTGCCGGTTGTAGACGCCGGTCAGGCTGTCGGTCCAGGCGATGCGCTGCATGGTCTGCACCAGGCGCACGTTCTCCTTCAGCACCACGTACTGGCGCAGCAGCACGAAGCCCACCAGCAGGTAGGCGCCGATCAGGAAGCCCATCAGCCGCCCGCCTCGACCGGGATCGGTGTAGATGATCAGTGCCAGCAGCCCCAGCCCGAAGATGATCGCCAGGTAGGGCAGCGTTGGGCGCAGCAGCTCTCGCACGGGGCTGTAGCGCGCCGGAGGGTCGTTCAACATCCCCGGCCCGGAGGCGATCAGGCGCGCTGTGGCAAACATCTGGATCAACGCCGCGCTCATCCACAAGACGGTTGGAAAAGCCAGGTCGGGATGCAGATCACTGGCTTCATAATAGGCAAAAATAGAATCTGGCACGATCAGAGCCAGCATTGCCAGCGCCATCAATCCCAGCACCATGCGTGCCAGCCGCGTCAGGTCGCGCTGGATCAAGGTGATGATGGTGATCAAGACCATCAAGTCTGCGATCGGGTAGAGCACCGCCAGGAAGCGCTTCACGCTCACCAGGGGCGAAAAGACAGGCGAGTCCATGACGTAGTACCACAACACCATGCCGAAGAAGACGAGCACGATGGTGAGGTCAAGCCAAAAGGTGAGGCGCTCCTGGCGCGTGACGAAGACGAAGGGGAATATCAGCAGCCCCAGCAGCGTCAGTGGGTAGTACAGGCTGTAAAAATAATCCGCCGGGCTGGGGAACGGCTCCACCTGGAGCACCAGGCCGTAGTAGGCCCACACGGCTTCGGCGGCAACGTTGGACAGCGCTCCCAAGCTGAGCAGGAGCCACGCCCAGCGCAGCACCCTCTCGTAGCCGGGCTGCAAGACCACGGTTAACCCCAGGATGCAGACCAGGGTATGCAGCAGGATCAGCCCGCCGCTGGAGACCAGCGCGTCTACATCGGGGTCAAAGTAGCTACTCGAAATCCAGGCAGCATAACCAATTACCCCCACTGCACCTACGGCCGCGATCACCCCTCCTGGCGTGCGCCAGAGCGACCGGCTCGACGTGTCCGCTTTCATGTTAATTCAGTCTATCATAGTCCCGGTACGCACGCCTCAACAGTATTGTTAGCCTGCCCAGAATATGTCACACCGCATGCCGGAACCCTTTTATTCGATTGCCCTCTTCATGCGTTTCAGGGCTTCTGCCAGCAACAAGCGCCGGCAGCCAAAATTCAAGCGCACGAAGCCTTCCCCTCCTGTGCCGAAGATCGCCCCATCGTTAAACGCTACCTGCGCCCGCTGCAGGAAGAACTCGCACGGGCTGCCGTCGATGCCCAGCTCCTGGCAGTCCAACCAGGCCAGGTAGGTGCCCTGGGGCTTCGACATGCGAACGCCGGGTAGGTTCTCTTTCACGTAATCGTAGAGGGTATCGCGGTTGCCCTCCAGGTATAGCAGCAGCTGGTCCAGCCACTCTTGTCCATGACAGTAAGCCGCCAGGGCAGCCACCCAGCCCATAAGATTAACCCAGCCGACCAGTCCCTTGGTCGCCTCCTGGTACTGCTTGCGCAGATCGGGATTCTGGATGATGGCGAAGGAGAATTGAAGCCCCGCCAGGTTAAAGGTCTTGCTGGGCGCCATCAGGGTGATCGTTTGCCTGGCGATCTCCGGGTCCAGGGAGGCAATCGGATGGTGGCGGTAGCCTGAGAACAGCAGGTCGCAGTGGATCTCGTCGGAGCAGATGGGCACACCCTTGCGCAGGCAGACGTCTGCCATGCGTAGCAGCTCATCGCGCCGGAAGACCCGCCCGACCGGGTTGTGCGGGTTGCACAGCAGGAACAGGCGCGTCCGGTCGCTGAAGGCGGCCTCGAAAGCGTCGAAATCGATCTCGTAAGTCCCATCCGGACGGCGGGTGAGCGGCGCCTCCTGGCACTGCATGCCAGCGTGACCCGGGGCATGCAGCATCGGGTGGTAGACGGGCGGCTGCAGCACCACGCCCCCGCCTGGCTCAGCCAGGGCATGGCAGGCCAGGTTGAAAGCGGTCACCACGCCCGGGAGGAAGACGATCTCATCTGGCTGCACCTGCCAGGCATACAGGCGCTCCAGACGCTCGACGATCACACGGCGCATCTCCATCGAATGCTTCGGCTCGTCGGATGCACCCAGCGGATAGCCGAAGACCCCGTGGGCAGCCCGCTCTTGCAGCGCCTGGACAACCGGCTGCGGGGAGACGAAATCCATATCGGCAACCCACATGGGGATGACGCCTTCCCCATGATAATGCCATTTGCCACTGTCCGACTCCCACCGGTCGATAGGCTCATCGAAGTTATAGATCATATCTGCGCTCCCAGGCTGATGTTGAGTGATTTTGTGATTGATAATGGGACACGGATGCCGCAGGCACACGGATGTAACGGATCATATTGATGTTAAGCGGTTGATGCAGATCAAAGCGTGTCAGTCCTGAGCTATATGCTGGTGGATGTCTCGGCTGCGATCCAATCGAGATAGCTCTGCGAGCCCATCAAGACCGGCAGGGCGATGATCTCGGGGACATCGTAGGGGTGGATGGCTTTCACCGCAGGTACGAGCTGGTCCCGGAACAGCGCGGCGCGGGTCTTGACCAGCAGCAGCACCTCCCGGTCGTTCTGCACAGCCCCTTGCCAGATGTAGATCGATTGGATGGCGGGCAGGATGTTGACACATGCAGCTAACTTTTTCTCAAGCAGCTCACCTGCTATGCGCCTGGCGTCTTCTTCTTCGGGGACGGTGATCAAGACAACAATGAACTGGTCGGGCATGTCCGGTTCTCCTGGTGGTAGGTGAGATGGGTTAATTGTAACGGAGCAGCAGATAAACTGTATGTTTTTGGGTGTAGAATTTGACCGGGAAATTATGACCCAAAGAAAGAGTGACAGTGATATGGAACCCGAAGAAATCCAACGCGCATTGAACAGCCTGCAGAACGAGGTCGATGGGGCAGCCCTATACCACGGCATTGCGGAGGCAGAAAAGGACCCGCGCATCACCCAGGTCTACGAGCGCATGGCTGCCAGCGAAGAGCGCCATGCCCAGATCCTCACCCAGCGCCTGCAAGCGGCAGGGGTGAATATACCCCCGGTGAAAATCACCTGGCGCACTCGCACCCTGATCTGGCTGGCGAAACGCTTTGGAGTGGGTATGGTGCTGCCCAGCGTGACCGCCGCTGAGCAGCGCGACCACCACAAGTATGACAACCAGGAGGGGAATGCCCAGCTGGCGATGGACGAAGCCTCACATGCCCGCCTGCTGAACCAGATCTCGCGCTCCACCAGCGGCGGGATGGAGGGCAGCGCCCTGGCGCAGATCGAGGGGCGCCACCGCTCTGCCGGCGGGAACGCCTTGCGCGCCGCGGTGTTGGGCGCCAACGACGGGTTGGTGTCTAACCTGAGCCTGGTCATGGGCGTGGCGGGGGCAGACCTGCCGGGTCGCTCCATCTTGATCACCGGGCTGGCGGGCCTGATGGCAGGCGCATTCTCCATGGCGCTGGGCGAATGGCTCTCAGTGCAGAGCTCGCGCGAGCTCTACCAGCACCAGATCGCCATCGAGAAGGATGAGATCGCCAGCATCCCGGAAGAGGAGATGGAGGAACTGGCGCTGATCTACCAGTCGCGAGGCATCCAGGCCGAGCAGGCACATCAGATGGCGCACCAGATCATGCAGGACGAGCAGAACGCGCTGGAGACGCTGACGCGCGAAGAGCTGGGCGTCGACCCGCAGGGGCTGGGCGGCTCGGCCTGGGAAGCGGCGATCACCTCCTTTATCTTGTTCGCCATGGGCGCAGTGTTGCCAGTGGCGCCATTCACCTTCCTGGAGGGGACCAGCGCAGTGATCGCCAGCCTGGCCTTCAGCGCCGTTGGGCTGTTCGTCATCGGTGGCGGGATCACCTTATTCACCGGACGGGGCGTGCTCTTCTCGGGCATGCGCCAGGTAGGGTTCGGCCTGGCAGCCGCGGCCATCACTTACCTGATCGGCAGGCTGATCGGCGTGAACCTGGGAGGCTAGACAGCAGTAGAAATAAGGTACAATCCATCTGCATTCCACAAACCATACCATAATCGAAACTCATGGAGAATTACATGGAAGAAAAAGTCTCCCAATTGCGATCCCGGCTGGCCGAATGGTACGACCTGCGCAAAGCAGCTGCCGTTCTGCACTGGGACCAGCAGACCTATATGCCACCCGAAGGCATCCAGGCACGCGGCCAGCAGATCGGCACGCTGCTCCGCCTGGCCCACCAGTGCTTTACGTCGGATGAAATGGGCCGGCTGCTGGATGAGCTGAAACCCTACGCCTCCCAGCTGCCGCCCGACTCGGACGAGGCGCGCCTGATCAAGGTCACCGCACGCCACTATGATAAGGACACCCGGGTGCCGCCGGAAATGGTGGTCGAACTGGCAGAGCTGACCGCCGCTGGCTTCGCCGCCTGGCAGACCGCCCGCGCCAAGAGCAAATTTGCCATTTTCCAGCCGCACCTGGAAAAGATCATCGACAACCGCCGCCGCTTTGCTGCCCTGTTCGCCCCCTACGAGCATGTCTACGACCCGCTGCTGGACGAGTATGAACCCGGCATGAAGACCGCCCAGGTGCAGGCGATCTTCTCCGCCCTGCGCCCCCAACAGGTCGAGCTGATCCGGGCGGTCACCAGCCGGCCCCAGGTGGATGACTCCTTCCTGCACCAGCACTATGGCGAGCAGGAGCAGTGGAATTTCGGGGTGGAAGTGGTCACCAAATTTGGCTATGACTGGCAGCGAGGACGCCAGGACCGGGCACCCCATCCCTTCACCACCAGCTTTGCCATCGACGACGTGCGCATCACCACCCGCTTTTTGACGGAGTATGTTGGCTCGGCCATATTCAGCACCATGCACGAGGCCGGGCATGCACTCTACGAGCTGGGCTTCGACCACGCCCTGGACCGGACTCCCCTGGCGGATGCCGCCTCGCTGGCGGTGCACGAATCGCAGTCGCGCATGTGGGAGAACCTGGTGGGCAGGTCGCTGCCGTTCTGGCAGCATTTCTACCCACGCCTGCAGGAGATCTTCCCGTCACAGCTGGGCAATGTGGACCTGCACACGTTCTATAAAGGGATCAACCGCGTGGAGCCGTCCCTTATCCGCGTCGAGGCCGATGAGGCCACCTACAACCTGCACATCATGCTGCGCCTGGAGCTGGAGATCGCCCTGATGGAGGGCGCGCTGGAAGTGAAGGACCTGCCGGAGGCCTGGAACGCACGCATGCGGGATTACCTGGGACTGACCCCGCCAGACGATGCCCGGGGTGTGCTCCAGGATATCCACTGGTCGGACGGCTACTTCGGCTATTTCTCCACCTATGCATTGGGCAACCTGATCTCCGTGCAGCTGTGGGAGCGCATCAACGCCGAGATCCCCGACCTGACCGGGCAGATCCGCAGCGGTAAATTCTCGGCGCTGCTGGGCTGGTTGAGGGAGAATGTCCACCGGCACGGCGCCAAATTTGAGCCGGTCGAGCTGGTCAAACGCGTCACCGGCTCTGAGATCGACCCGGCGCCTTATATGCGCTACTTAAAGACCAAGTACAGCGCTATCTACGGGCTGTAATTCGGCTACAGGCAGGCAGCCTTCGCCCCGGCGCTCGTGGCCGGGGCTTTGTTATCAGCGCCTTCGGCAGCCATTTTGCTCCGCCTTCGCTCAGAACGCCCTTTTTTAGCCTGGCATGGTAAAATCCTGGAGGTTAGAACTCATCCTTCGAAATGGACTACGATGGCGCGAATTCTCTTTGTAGATGACGACCCCTATACCCTGGAAATCCTCGGCAAGGCGGTGGAGGTATTCGGGCATAAGGCGATGTGGGCCAACAACGGCCAGGAGGCCCTGCAGATTGCCGGCGAACAGCTGCCCGATATCGTCTTCGTGGATATGAGCCTGCCGGATATCGACGGGCTGGCTTTGATCTCCAGGCTGAGGCAGGTGCCCGCCCTGGTAAGTACGCCCCTGCTGGTGCTCTCCGCCAGCCCGGAACTGGACGCGGCCGATCTGGCTCGCAAGGCAGGCGCACAGGCCTACCTGAACAAACCGATCCGCCTGCAGACCCTCCTGGAAACCATCCAAACTTACACCACCGCCTAGCCGGTGAAAACGGAAGATGCTCCAATTGCGCCGGAACCTTTCCTGTACGTGGATGCGCCCGTACCTTAAGAAACAACCGGGGCGCCGGTTGCCGGCAGCAGGATACCGGAGCATCCTACTGGCCCTCCTGGGAGCCGCAGTGTTGAGCGGCTGCAGCGTCCTGCTGGGGACGGAGGTGCCCACCCCGCTGCCGGCAGAATTCCTGCCCACTGCCATCGCTATGACCTTGCAGGCGAACCAGCCGCTGGAAAGCGCCCCACCGGTCAGCGAGGGCACGTCCGAGCCAGCGCCGGTGGAGGCGATGCCTTCGCGGACCCCCACCCCCAGGGCGACAATCCGGGTTACACAAGCGCCGGCTCCTACACGCACGCGCCCCGGGCCAAGCGCCACACCCTACACCCTGCCCCCGCCGCCCACGGAAACTCCCGACCAGGGCATCCCGAACGCGGCCATCGAGATCCGCAACCTGGGCCCCTATTCCAAGGTCACCTCCCCGCTGCATGTCTACACCTACTTGAAACCGGGGGCGGGGGGCAAGGTGCGCATCGAGCTGATTGGCGAGGACGATCGCCTGCTGGTGCGCAATATCAAAACCATAGACTTCATCCCAACCGGCGCCTGGGCGGTCATGTCGCTGGACCTGGACTTCGAGATCTCAGCCACGGCAGAGACCGCCTGGCTGAAGATCAGCGTGGACGATGAGTTCGGGCGCACGGTGGCGCTGAATGCGGTGCCGCTGATCCTGCTCTCGGTGGGCGATCCCGATATCACTCCTCCCAGGGACGTGTTGGCGCAGATCGTCATCCAGGAGCCCACCAAGAAGACCATCATCCAGGGCGGGACGCTGCTGGTGACCGGTATGGCGCGTCCCGGGAGCCAAAACCCCCTGCTGGTGCGCCTGGTGGACGAAAAGGGGCGTGAGGTGGGCATGCGCCTGGCGAGCGTCGATGTGCCGCAGCTGGGCGTCCACGGTCCCTTCGCCGTGGAGGTGCCCTACAAGATCAGTGAACCGACCAGGGTGCTGCTGGCCGTCATCGAAGGCGCGGACAGCCTGACTAATGTGATTTATCTATCCAGCTTCGAAGTGATGTTGAGCCCGTGAAATATTGGTGATTGAAAGAATTTTCAGGAGATAACCCTATGGCAAACCGACCGTTCGTTTCTAAACGCGCTGCACTGTATTCCGATATCCCCGACGATAAATGGAACAACTGGCGCTGGCAGCTCAGCAACCGCATCAACACCGTCGAGGAGTTCGAGAAAGTCATCCCGCTAACCCCCAGCGAGCGCAAAGCACTGTCGGCCCAAAATCTGTTCCGGGTCGATATCACCCCCTACTTCATCTCCCTTATCGATCCGAATAACCCGAACGACCCCGTCCGCAAGCAGGTGGTGCCCAGCGATGCCGAGCTGGTGCCGTTTACCGCCATGATGGAGGATTCGCTGGCGGAAGACCGCCACTCGCCCGTCCCCGGGTTGGTGCACCGCTATCCTGACCGCGTGCTGATGCTGGTGACCACCCAGTGCGCCTCGTACTGCCGCTACTGTACGCGCTCGCGCATCGTAGGCGACCCGTCGGCGACCTTCTCACGCGCCGAGTTCGAGATGCAGATCGAGTACCTCCAGCGCACGACCCAGGTGCGGGATGTGCTGCTCTCGGGCGGCGACCCGCTGGTGCTGGCGCCCAAGATACTGGAGGAGATCCTCAGCCGCCTGCGCGAGATCTCGCACATCGAGATCGTGCGCATCGGCTCGCGCGTGCCGGTCTTCCTGCCCATGCGCGTCACCGACGAGCTGACCGACATGCTCCAAAAATATCACCCGCTGTGGATGAACATCCACGTCAACCATCCCAACGAGATCAGCCTGGAGCTGGCGCAGGCAGCCGATAAGCTGACCCGCGCCGGCATTCCGCTGGGCAACCAGGCGGTGCTGCTGGCCGGCGTAAACGACAACGTCCACATCCAGCGCCAGCTCGTGCAGGAGCTGGTGCGCATCCGCGTGCGCCCGTACTACCTATACCAGTGCGATCTGGTGGAAGGCGCCGGTCACTTCCGCACCCCGGTCGCCAAGGGTATCGAGATCATGGAGGGGCTGCGCGGCCACACTTCCGGCTACGCCGTCCACCAGTACATCGTCGATGCGCCCGGCGGCGGCGGCAAGATCCCATTGGCGCCCAACTACCTGCTCAGCATGTCTGATCACAAGATCGTGCTGCGCAACTACGAGGGCTATGTGACCACTTACGAGGAGCCGGTGGACTACCTGCCCAGTATGGCGGCGAAATACAGCGGCGAGAAGCGCCCCGAGCCGGGGCAAACCGGCATCACCGGGCTGCTGGAGGGGGAGGACCTGTTCATCAAGCCGGAGGGCTTCGACGAGGTGCACGACCGGCATGGCATCCAGCACCGCCTGAAGGACGCCAAGAAATGGATGCCGCTGGGCATCGGACCAGGCGAGCCGGAAGAGCCGGAATAAGCCCAGAATAAGCAAAAAACTCCCCAATCACCGCTGATCAGGGGGTTTTTTTACGAGCGCCTGCCCTTCGGAGGAAATCCCGGCACCAGCATGGGTGTGCGGCGCTGGTATTCGGCATAGGGCGGGCCGAGCTCGCGCAGCAGCTTGCGCTCTTCGAAATACGCCCCGATGACGATGTAGGCAGTCAGGCCGATGTTCAGCGCCAGCAGGTTGGCGGTCATCACCGGCAGCAGCCAGATGAAAGCCAGCCCGGCGGTGTATATTGGGTGGCGCACCCAGCGGTACAGGCCGCCCACCACCAGGCGCGGCTCGTCCTCGGGAGCGGTCCTGAAGAGCTGCTCGACCCCCATGAATGACCAGACGCCGGTTTGCCGCAGCGCAGCGAGCAGCGCCAGCACTGCCAATCCCTGACCTGCCAGGGTTAACAAGACCCACGGGTAAAGTATGGTGTACAGCCGGCGGTCGGGGAGCAGGACCGGCAGCGCCAGCACCGGCAGCAGGCTGATCACTGCAAATAGGTTGTATGCCAACCGGTAGCCGCGCTCTGCCGGGGCGCCGAGCTTGCGGCGCGCCAGGGCCTTGGCCTGCAAGGAAGCCAGCCAGGAGTGCACCAGCCCGTAGAGGGCAACCGCAATCAGGATGATCCAGGGGGAGGTAATCATGCAGTAACAGGATAACCGCAAAGAATCCGAGAGCGCGAAGAATACTGTATCAAACTTCGCGTGCTTCGCGGTAAATCTTTAACCGGCTAACTCTTTCGGACGCCAGACGTTGAGCAGCTTGCCCACCGGCTCGTAGCCCAGCTCGGACCAGGCAGGGATGTCCAGCGAGACCTCCACCATGGCGGCGGTGGGCAGCCTGGCCCACTCATCGGTCAGCATGGCAACCAGCTCTTCCAGCCCGGGGTTATGCCCCACCACCATCACGGTTCCGGCCTCGTCCGGCGCATGGCGCAGGGCATCGATGTAAGCCACCGGCTCGGCGGCATACAGCGACTCATCCCAGATTACATCCGCGTGATAGCCGCACTCCTCCGAGAACAGCTCCACGGTGTCGCGGGCGCGTTTGGCAGTCGAGCTGATGATCAGATCGGGCAGGATGCCCTGCTTCTTGAGCAGCTTGCCCATCATGGGTGCATCTTTCTTGCCGCGCTTGTTGAGCGGGCGGTCGTGGTCGGAGATATCCGCATCCTCCCAGCTTGACTTGGCGTGGCGCATGACCAGCAGTGTCTTCATCTTCTTCTCTTCACCCAACACATAACGGAAATCGCAGAAGGGGGCACCCTCCATGATCGTCTGCGTGCGCGTCAGGTGCACCTGCGGGTTGAAACCGGCGATCAGGGAGAAATCCCGGTTGCAGGAGAGCAGCGTCCCCAGCTCAGGGATACCCAGGGCCTGGTACAGCTCGGCGTAGCCGCAGCGCGTCACGTTGAAAGAGAAGCGCTGCGGAGTTTGCTCCAGCACCTGGATCTGCATGGCATCGCCTTTCTTCCAGGCATCCAGCACGGCAGAGAAATGCTCCAGGCCGTTTCCAGGCAGGCTGGCAGCCAATTGCGCGCCTTGCTGCTGCGCAATGTGGATGATCGCCTGGCGGGCGATCTCCAGCACCCGCTCGGAACCGAACTCGTTCCCCAGCTCTGCCAGCAGCGGCGCCAGGATGCGCGCCTCGATCTCCCGGCGGGTGAGCACTCCGATATCGTTCAGCCGGTCGGGGGGCGGCTGAGACTCCTGCTCCTGCGCTCCTGGCGCGCTGGTCTGTTTTACCCGCTTAGCCATACCCGCCGCCAATTGGCCTAACGCCGGCTGGTGATATACTTCTCGAGCTGCTCGATGACGAACTCCTGGTCTGAGATGATCGCCTTGACCACATCTCCGATCGAGATCACCCCCACCACCTCTTCGCCAACCAGCACCGGCAGGTGGCGGACGTGCTTCTCGGTCATCAGCTCCATGCACGCCTCCAGGGGTTGCTCCGGGCGCACGTACACCACGCGGGGGGTCATGATCTCGCTCACCCGCGTCTCTTTCGAGTACTTGCCGTGCAGGACCACCTTGCGGGCATAATCCCGCTCGGAGAAGATCCCCACCAGCTTACTACCATCCATCACCAGCAAGGCGCCGATATCCTTCTCTGCCATCAGCTCCAGCGCCTCGTAGACGGTCGCATCCGGATGAGTAAACCAGACCTGCTGGCCCTTACGTTTAAGATACTGCCCGACCGAGTACATATTTCTTAACCTCCTCCGGCACCAATAAATTTAAGTCACACACCTCGTGGGTTATCGGGGGTGTTTGGGCGGGTTACGCCCGCCCAAACACCCCCATCCACCCTCCAATTGTGCAAGTTCTGAAGTTAAGGGCCTATCCGATCAATACTGCAAGAGCAAATTACCCTCCGGGTAGCCGCTTATTCTTCTTGCGCTGCACCGTAGCCGGGCAGCTCGATGATACCTTCCTCCACCTGCACCAGGTGATATGGGAACCAGGCTACGCCGAAGATGTCCAGGAGCACATCTTTCTTCATGGGCGTGACGGCAATCTCAGCCACATCATCGGCGATATCGCTCCACTTCTGGGTAACCTCTTTCAGGGCCTCGGCTTGCTCAATCTCCAGCTCTTCGATTTGCTTCTTGACCTCTTCGATGGTCTCCAGCGATTCTTCGACATCGGCTTTGGATTGGGAGGTCAGGCGGCGCTTGGTCAGCGAAGAAGAGATGCGCTTCTTGCGCCCGCCGAAGAAGCTGAGCAGGGTCTCGGCGTGGGTGCCCATCTCCTCCATCTTGCGCTGGGAAAGCTCGGACTCGTCTTCGCGCAGCTCACGCTGCTCGCGCCCCAGGCGCTCCTGCAGGCGATCCAGCTTGGCGGCGTAGGATCTTTCAACTGTCCGGACTTCATCATCTCGTCCGGAGCGAGCCGCATCGGAGCACAGTGTGCGAAACTCTGCCTGATTGACATCCGGGCCGGCGTAGACACCCAGCTTCTCGTTAGCACGCACCGTCGCTTGCGCCTGCCGGTAGGCCCAGTCCTCGAAGTCCTTGCGCAGGGTAGCCAGGATTCTGGCGTCGTTCAGCGGGGCATCCAGAGAGGCAAAGCGTGCATCCGGCGCCGGGCGGTCGTCCAGGGCATTGGCAGAGACGCTCTCGGCCTTATAGTCTTCCCAGCGCACCACACCGCGCCGGTCTGGATCGGGCACCACAGCCGTGAGCTGCAGCTCATAATCCAGGTTGTACTTGCGGTTGAGGAAGCGCACGCCGGCCTGCGCCAGGACTGCCGGACGGTAGAGCAGCCCCAGGCTGCTGGCCTGCGCGGGGTAAGCTCGCCCGGCGGCTTTAAATGCCTGGGTGAAAGTCAGGTTGTTAGGCAGGAAATATTCCGCCGCCCCCGCCGGGACGGTAGGCCGCGTGGCAGAGCCCTGCTCCCCGGCCGATCTTGCCGCTCCCGCGGCAGCCGGCGCAGACACAGCCGCCTGCTCCCTGGGGCGGGTGGGAGTCTCCCGGGCAGCGGACGGGGCTGCAGTAGTTGCCTGGTCAACCTGCGGTTGCTCAGTTAACTGAGCATCCGCCTCCATGAGCTTTTTGAGGGCCGGGATCTGGTTGCGCGTCAGCGGGCCTGCCAGGTAGTTCATCGCCCAGCGCGTCCCGAACAGCACCGGGCCCTTGGCGTGCACATTGTGCATCAGGAATACGCGCTTACCCAGGCCGGAGATCATACGGTCGTAAGCGGCGCGGTCCAGCCCGCCGGCGGTCATCGACGCCGCAGCGCTTTCAAGCCCGTCCAGCAGGCGCATCTTATCCCTTTCGGTCTGCAGCTTGCCGATGAACCAGGTGCCGGCGTTGGACAGGCCTTTATAGTCCAGGTCGACCGGGTTTTGGGTCACCAACACCTGCCCCACGCCAAAAGCGCGCGCCTGCTTGAGCATGCGCAGCATGAGCAGCTTGGAGGGTGGGTTGCTGATGGGCGGCATATAGCCGAAGATCTCATCGAAGTAGACGATAGCCCGCAAATTAGCTGTGCCGGACTGAGCGCGCATCCAGGCTTCCACCGCCGAGTACAGCAAGGTGACAAAGAACATGCGCTCGGCGTCGGTCAGGTGGGCAATGTAGAAAACGCTGTGGCGCGGCCGGCCATCCGGTCCATAGAGCAGGCTGGGGATATCCAGCGGCTGGCCTTCGATCCAGGTCTGGAAGGCAGGCGCCGCCAGGATGTTGTTGAGCAGCATGGCCAGCTCGAAGCGGTCCTTCTCCGGGAAGAAAGTGTTGACGTCGAACACCCCCAGCTTGGGGAATGGCGGCGACTGGGTCTGCAGGATCAGCTCGCTCAGGTCCAGGTCCTTACCATTGCTCCAGGCATGCTCGAAGATATTGGAGAGCAGGATGTGCTCGCGCGAGCGCACCGGGTCGATATCGTTCATGCCCACCAGCCCAAGCAGGGCGATGACCGTTCCTGAGATCTTCTCACGCAGCAGCTCGCGGTTTTCCTCCCAGGAGAGCTCGGGCGCTTTGAACGAAGCCAGGATGCTGACCGGGATGCCAGTATCGGAGCCGGGGGTGTAGATGGTGAAGTGGGCCGAGTCTCTCAGGAGCCGCACGCGCTCGGAGGTGATTCCCCAATCCGCCAGCCCCTTCTGCCAGGCGGCAGCCGCCTCGGCGCCGGCTTGCTCCAGGGTCTTGCCATCCCGGCGCGCCTGATCGGGATCGATCCAGGGAGCGAAATCCTGGGCGGTGAAATCCGGGAAGTGCAGCAGGATATTGGTGATGTCACCTTTCGGGTCGATCAATAAAGCCGGCACGCCGTTCAGAGCGGCCTCCTCCAGCAGGCCGATGCACAGGCCGGTCTTGCCGGAGCCGGTCATGCCCACCACCACGGCATGGGTGGTAAGGTCCTCGGGGTCGTAGACCAGGGGCTGGTCGGTGAGCTTGCCTGTTTTGGGGTCGAATATCCGCCCCAGGTAATATTTTCCTTCAAAGTCCATGGCTCGCCTTTCTCAGGGAATCGTTGACGCCTCTTAGATATAATCTGGTAAAACCAATCCGAAAATTTGGGCCGCGTGAGAGCTCCGCCCAAATTACGATCGGACCGATACTTAATTCTAACGCCAGTTCGATGATAAACTGGCGTTATTTTTCAATTAGATTATATCCCAAACGACTTACTCAGCGGATTGCCAGCGGCAAATACACTTTTTTAACCAGGTCATCCGGCGCTACTTCCACGGCGCCGATATCGTAGCCGCTCCCCTGTGGGCGGGCCACGCCGCGCTGGTCGGTGGAAGGCGCGTCGCTGCCCTGTACACCGTCGATTGCCGGACTGCCGGATTGGAGCATGTGCACCTGGGTCAGACCGCCGTAGTCACCCAAATCCGTGAGCAGGGGATCGACGCCATTCATGCTCCCTGTGCCTGCCAGTGCACAGGTGTTGTCGCTGGAAAGGCTGTATTTATCTGAGTTGTCGTTGGTGAGTGGTCCCCCATCGCAGTTGCCGCCCTGTGTGCTGTTAGCGATAATGCTGTTCTTGAGGGTGATCGTGCCGGCAAAATTGTAAATACCACCCCCGCTCGGCGCCGAGTTATTGCTCAGAGTGACATTGGTAAAAGTCGTCGCGCCACTATTGTCCAGACCTCCCCCGTTGCTGGAAGCGGAATTGCCGCTGATTGTGGCATTCGTGAGTTCGAGCCCAGCATAATTGATTATGCCACCCCCATAATCTGCCGAGTTGCCATTGAGGGTGACGTTGGCGAGATATGCTGTGCCGTCGTCGTTGAACAGGCCTCCGCCATCATTGGCGGTGTTGCTGCTGATGGCGGCGTCGGTTACAGCCACGGTTCCTGCATTGTAGAGACCACCGCCGTTATTCGCAGCGATGTTATTCCTCAACCGCGAATTGTTATACAGGGCCAGTATCGAATTGGCGAAGTTATAGATCCCACCGCCAGACTGCGCGGTATTGCTGTAGATATCGCTCCCCTGAATGTCCACGTACGCTCCATCCCAGGACAGGATGGCGCCGCCCCAGCCGTCGGTCGTATCGGTGGCGTGGTTGTCGCGCAAGGTGCTGTTCACGATAATCGTTGATGAGCTTCCCCAGCGCGGGTAAAGCGCCCCACCGTTGAGCGCCTGGTTGCCTTCCAGCAGGCTGTCTTGAATGACCAACATTCCGTAGTTGACGATTGCGCCGCCGCTCCCAGCCGCCACACTGTCACGGATGGTGCTGTTCTGCAGTGTTAACATCCCTTCGTTGTAGATCGCCCCCCCATCGCCGCTTGAACTGCCCCCGGTAAGGGTGATATTGCGCAGATCGAGCGAGATAGCGGCGTCCACCGAGAACAGCTGGTTGGCATTCCGCCCGCTGAGCGTGATCCTGCCCTGACCATCGATGACGGTATTGACACTGATGGCTTTAAAAGTGCTCAGGTCGATCTGCGCCACTCCGCAGTCAAAGGTGATCGTCCCGCCGCCAGCTAATGCTGCATCCAACGCAGTCTCGGTACAGCTTCCAGCCTGGCCATCTCCTACTACCTCGACGTCGAACGCCAGAAGGCGGTTGTTTAGGTAATCGGCGAAATACAGGCTGCCGTTGGAATCGACCGCCACGCCCAGCGGCACGGCTCCGATTACGGTCTGGCTGGCGCCGGTGTCCGGCGGGATAACGTTGAAATCTGACTGCCCGTAAACCTCGTCAGCGACTGCCGCACCGGCGGCATCACCCACCGGATCGCTGTAGCCGAGCAGCCGGACGTTGCCTTGATCGGTGATAAACAGGGCATCCCCTGCAGCAGACACCGCCAGGTCTACCGGGTGGTACAGGGTGTTCGCCCCGGGGTTGTCTTCGTCCCGGTTCGGACCGTTGTGGGAGTAATCTGGCTGCCCGAACACCTGGCTGGCATCCATGCCATCGCTGAAGGGGGGCGCAAAGCGAAGCACGCGGTTGTTCTCGTAATCGGCGATGTACAGATTGCCAGCTGCATCTGCGGCGAGACCCTTGGGATAGTTCAAGGTGTTCCGTCCAGGATCACCATTGCGGTTGGGGTCGTTATGGGTGTAGTCTTCCTGACCAATGACCAGCGAGGCCGACATGCCGAATTCCGTGAACGGAGGGGAGAAGCGCAGCACGCGGTGGTTAAAGTCGTCGGCGACGTAAAGATTGCCGGCTGAGTCCATCGCCAGCCCGCGGGGGAAGAACAGGGCATTTGCCGCCACGTTTCCGCCCCTGTTGGAACCTCCAGACACATAGTCAGGCTGACCCAAGACCACGCTGGCGTCCATGCCGTCGCTGAGGGGATAGTTGAAACGCAGCACACGGTTGTTCACCGTGTCAGCCACCCACAGGTTGCCGCTGGCATCCACCACCGCGGCTTCCGGCCCGAAGAAGCGGTCTTGCGCCGTTCCTCCGCCGCGAGTTATAAAATCTGTCTGCCCGATGACCAGGTCTGCCGATTGATCGGTTACAAAGGAGTGGGCGCTGGGCCAGCTCAGCACGCGATGATTGCCGTAATTTCCGGTGGTGTCCGAGTAGCCGTACTCCACGACGAAAATCCGCCCGGCGTTCGGCGCGCCGGGCGGTGAGATGGCGACGCCTGCTGGAAGCCACATCAGCGAGGAGCTCGTACCATAACCATTGTTAGTGAACGCCCACTGCCCCAGGACACGATCAGCTGTGGGATCGGGCAGGACCCCGCCGGTCGCAAGGGTGGTCAGCCCAGGGTCTGATTTAATGATGGTGGGCGCTGTCGCGGCTGCCATCCCAGGCGATATTAAGAGAAAAAGAAGAGATGTAAAGAATGTGACGCGCCACAATCGGTTCTGCATGCCAGTCTCCTTCGATAAACTATCATTTGAGTGGCTCGAGCAGCGCCTCGAGCGACGTAGCATTATCTCCCCAGTAATCGTTGTGGGCGTCCATCAGCGACTCTTCTACAATCTCCAGGTCGAGCGGCCCGCGCTCGGCGTAGCCCGAGCCAGCGGCCGCGGTGTACCACTTATCCACGATATCGAGATTGATGGTCTGAACGAAACGCCGCTCGCCGACGATCTTGAGCGTTGCTACCGCCAGCATGTGATACGCCGAATCCGGTCCGGTGAAGTAGCTGCGCGTGCGCTCTTCATCCTCGGGCTCCGACAGGCGGATGTTGGCTTGCAGGAGCAGCGGCTCGAGCTCTTCCAACGTCGTCAGTGTATCCAGCCCGACTGGGGGAATAGCGTCTTCCACCTCTGTTTGTGGTAAAGAAGCTTGCTGTGTAATCGATTGAGGATTGACTTCTTCTGGAACATTTCTGCTCTTCGTCAGCTGGTAGCCAACCAAGATGAACAGGATTACCAGCGCAGCGATCCCGCTAATCCATATTGCCGTATTGCGGGTCTTCGATTGATCCCGGCTGGGAGACACCAATCTCGATGTTGCTGGCGATGCCTCGGCTGCTGCTCCCCCACCCAACGACAGGAGCAGCTCTTGATAGCCGTGCTCGAAGTCTGCGTGCATGTTGATGCGCTGCAGCCCGGCTAACTGGTATTTCATTGAGGAGGGGATCACCACCGGCTGGATATCGATTGGGATGATGCGCTTTCTGCCCTCTTTGGCTACATCGAGCTCTGCGCGCACATGGTCGGATGCGGTCGAATTTTTCGATAACACCAGCACGAAGGCGTCGTTGCCTTCGATGGCCTCCACAATCTCTTCACGCCACTGCTCGCCGCCGCGGATGCCGCCCCGGTCGAGCCATACCTGGTGCCCGGCAGCCTCCAGGCGCTGGATCAAGTCATCGACGATGGATTTATCGGTCCGGGAATAGCTGAAAAATATGCGTGACATCCTTTTCCCACCGGAACTATGCAATTTGACTGGTCAACTAATCTTGCTATTTTAACGTATATTTGTCTTAATTAGAGGGCAAAAATATGCACGCTTTGATGGATGAGCGTGCCGGTACGGCTGGATTGAGAGCAAATCCTGGGCGTGCGCTGCTTGCAGCGCCCCTGGGCTTATCTTTGCGCGGCGGCGAACACCCGCTGGTACTCCTCCATATACTGCGCGGCAATCTCCGGGCTGTGGATCACCAGGCTGTTCTCGTCGTTGCGCCCCTCGGCGCTGCGGCTGAAGTTGTACGAGCCGGTGACCACGATGCGCTCATCGATGATCAGCAGCTTGTGGTGCATATTGTCCTCGTTGCCGTCCATGCGCACGTCCAGCCCGGCCTCCCGGAAGAAATCGTAATCCGAGCCGGTGTTCGAAGCCACCTGGCTGGCGTCCATCACCCCGGCTACGTCCACCCCTGCCCGGCCGCGCTCCACCAGCGCCTGGGCCAGCTCGTCCAGGGTGAAGGAGAAAGCCAGGAAATAGACGCTGTGCTCTGCCCGATGCACCAGCTCGACCAGCCGCTCCGCTGTGCTGTCATCCGGAGAGAAGTACACCTCCAGGTCGACTCCATCCACGGTGAGCTCCGGGTAGGGTGTCTCCGCGTGGGGTCCAGGGCCGAAGCGGTCGTCGGTGAACATCTCTTCGAACTCGGTGGAGTAGTTCTGCGCCAGCCTGGATGAGCGCAAGCGCAGCAGATTGTTGTTGTTGCGGTAGCCCTCGCTGATCGTATAGTTCATCGAGCCGCTCCACACCTCCTGGCGGTCAATGACGGTGAACTTGTTGTGCATCAGGCCCTCGCGCCGGTCGCCCAGGACCGGAACGCCGGCAGCCATGATCTCCTGGACCTCGTCCTCGTCCATGTAATCGCTCTCCACCACCAGGCGCACCGCCACCCCGCGCCGGTG
>Ga0105100_10000235_pt1 | contig 32479 bp, 29 predicted proteins | sample PPLLak12cMay2015_2_FD_87033 | JGI IMG/M metagenome (GOLD analysis project Ga0105100, IMG submission 87033) | Freshwater sediment microbial communities from Prairie Pothole Lake near Jamestown, North Dakota, USA - PPLs Lake P8 Core (1) Depth... | ecosystem: Environmental > Aquatic > Freshwater >... | reverse complement strand
GAGGCCGGGGTCGTCGAGACTGCGATGGTGGTGGGCCTCGCGTAGGTGAGCGGGAGGGGCTAGGTCCCCGAGACCCTGAAGGGCAAGCAGATCTACGCGCTCGACCTCGGCGCGCTCGTGGCCGGGTCCCGCTACCGGGGCGACTTCGAGGAGCGCCTGAAGAAGGTCCTGAAGGAGATCCGCACGCGCGGCGACATCGTGCTGTTCATCGACGAGCTCCACACGCTCGTCGGCGCCGGCGCGGCCGAGGGGGCGATCGACGCCGCGAGCATCCTCAAGCCGATGCTCGCCCGCGGCGAGCTCCAGACGATCGGCGCGACCACGCGCGACGAGTACCGCAAGCACCTCGAGAAGGACGCGGCCCTCGAGCGCCGGTTCCAGCCGATCAACGTGGAGGAGCCGACGGTCGCCCACACCATCGAGATCCTCAAGGGCCTCCGCGACCGGTACGAGGCGCACCACCGCGTGAACTTCACCGACGACGCGCTCGTGGCGGCGGCGAACCTCGCCGACCGCTACATCAGCGACCGGTTCCTGCCCGACAAGGCGATCGACCTCATCGACGAGGCCGGCAGCCGCATGCGGATCCGCCGCATGACGGCGCCGCCGGACGTCCGCGAGGTCGACGAGAAGATCGCCGACGTCCGGCTGAAGAAGGAGTCGGCGATCGACGCGCAGGACTTCGAGAAGGCCGCCGCGCTCCGCGACGAGGAGCGTCAGCTGATCGAGGAGCGTCAGCGCCGCGAGCAGGAGTGGAAGTCCGGCGAGATGGACATCCTGTCCGAGGTCGACGAGGAGGAGATCGCCGAGGTCCTGTCGATCTGGACCGGCATCCCCGTCTTCAAGCTGACCGAGGAGGAGACGGAGAAGCTGCTCCGCATGGAGGACGAGCTCCACAAGCGGATCGTCACCCAGAACGAGGCCATCTCGGCCGTCTCGCGCGCGATCCGGCGGACGCGCTCGGGGCTGAAGGACCCGCGGCGTCCCGCCGGCTCGTTCATCTTCCTCGGGCCCTCGGGCGTCGGGAAGACCGAGCTGTCGAAGGCGCTTGCCGAGTTCCTGTTCGGCGACGAGGCCGCGCTGATCCAGCTCGACATGTCCGAATACATGGAGAAGCACACGGTCAGCCGGCTGATCGGCTCCCCGCCCGGCTACGTCGGGTACGAGGAGGGCGGCCAGCTCACCGAGGCCGTTCGCCGCAAGCCGTTCAGCGTGATCCTGTTCGACGAGATCGAGAAGGCGCACCCGGACGTGTTCAACACGCTCCTGCAGATCCTCGAGGACGGGCGCCTGACCGACTCGCAGGGTCACCAGGTGGACTTCAAGAACACGATCATCATCATGACCTCGAACCTCGGCACCCGGGACATCCAGAAGGGACCCGGGATCGGGTTCGCGGCCCGGCCGAACGAGGAGCTCACGTACGCGAAGATGAAGGATCGCGTGACCGACGAGCTGAAGAAGAGCTTCCGACCCGAGTTCCTGAACCGGATCGACGAGGTCATCGTCTTCCGCTCCCTCACGCCGGACGACGTGAAGGAGATCGTGGACCTGATGATGAAGCGGGTGCGCGAGCAGCTGAAGGCCAAGGATCTCGACGTCGAGCTCACCGACGAGGCCAAGACCCTCCTGGCGTCGAAGGGGTACGACCTCGCGCTCGGCGCTCGGCCGCTGCGACGGACGATCCAGCGCCTGGTCGAGGACCCGCTCGCCGAGAAGCTCCTGTGGAAGGAGTTCCGTGCCGGTCAGACGATCATCGTCGACGCCCGTGACGGCGAGATCGTGTTCGAGGCTCCCACGCCGCCGGAGACCCCGCCCGTCGAGCTCGCCGGCTCGCAGGAGGGATAGCGCGCGACCGTGCCGTTCGGTCGGTGAGCCCGGGCGGCCGCAAGACCGAGAGGCCCAGCAGCCGAGGGGTTGCTGGGCCTTCCGGTATCCGGGGTCCTTCGGGAAGGGCGCGGGATGGCGCATCCTCGCCCCGCATCCAGACGCGCGGGGGGTTCCTGTTCCGCGTCGAGGGCCGTACCCTTCTCGGGTGGAAGCGCCACCGGAGAGCTGGGCGGTCGAGACGTCGAAGGACGGCGAGCGCTGGCGCTTCTACGGCAAGGCGTGGAAGTGGCCGGACGAGTCCGTCCTGCTCCACGCCGCGCCCCGGTACGTGCGGTTCCGGCAGCTCGTCCCCGTCGAGCAGGCCGAGTGGTGCGAGCCGCTCGAGGGCGACGGCGGCACCCCGATGACCCTGTTGCGGATGGAGGTGCGCCAGCGCGAGGACCTGTGGCCGACCCAGGAGCACCTGGGCCTGCCGGTGCTCCTGCCGGGGGGCGAGGCCGGTCGCCTGCTGCGGTTCGACCGCGGCGCCGAAGGCGCGACGTGGACGTACGCGCTCGAGTTCCGCGGCCCCTGAACCCGCTGTCCTATCATCGCCGGATGCAGGTCCCGGGCCCCCCCGCCTCGGAGCTCTTCGGGCGCGAACCTGAGCGGTCACGTGTCGAGGCCTTCGCGGAGGCCGTTCCGCAGGGGCTCCGCTCGCTCCTGATCCGCGGCGGCTCGGGGATCGGGAAGACCGCGCTCTGGCGGTTCGGCGTGCAGCGCTGCCGAGACCTCGGGTACCGCGTCCTCGTCACTCGGCCGGCCGAGGAGGAGATGCCGCTCGCGCTCGTTGGCCTCGTCGACCTGGTCGAGGACGTGCCGATCGACCAGGAAGCCCTTCGGGCGGAGGACCCGTTCGCTCGCGGTCGGGCGGTCCTGGACGCGATCCGAGGGACGATCGAGCGCGGGCCGATCATCATCGCGATCGACGACCTCCAGTGGCTGGACGCGATGTCGGCGAACGCGCTGCGGTACGCGTTCCGGCGGCTGGAGGCCGACCCGGTCGGGGTCCTCGCGACGATGCGGCTCGACGCGGACACGGTGGACCCGCTCGGTATCTCCACCGTGCTCCCGCCGCAGCGCTCGGATCGATGCGACCTGGGTCCGCTGGACGAGGCGGCGCTGCGGCGCGTGCTCTCCGGGGTCGTGAGGTCGATCTCTCGTCCGGCCCTGCGCAGGATCCACGAGGTCTCGGGCGGCAACCCGCTCTACGCGCTCGAGCTGGCCCGCGGCCTGACGAGGGGCAACGGCTCGGGCCGTACCGAGGCCCTGTCCCTTCCCGGCTCGCTGACCGGCGCGATCGCCGAGCGGCTGGACTCGTTGCCGGACGAGCTGATCCCCGTGCACGAGGCGGTCGCCGCCCTGGGACGCGCGACGGTACCGCAGCTGTCGGACCTGTTCCCGGAGACGGACCTCGAGGAGCTCCTCGCCGCCGCGGCGTTCCACGGCCTGCTCGTCGTCGAGCCGGATCTGCAGGTCCGGTTCGCGCATCCGCTGTTCGGGTCCGCCGTGTACGGCCGGATGCGACCCCTCGCCCGTCGATCCCTCCACGCTCGGTTGGCCGAGCTCTCGTCCGACCCGACGCCCGGGCGCGCCACCTCGCCCTGTCGACCGACGGACCGGACGAGGCGACGGCGGCGCTCCTCGAGGAGGCGGCGCGGCGCTCGAGCCAGCGGGGAGCGTCCGACCTGGCCGCGGACTTCGCCCGCCACAGCGTCCGCCTCACGGACGCCCGGGACGCCGACGCGCGCCGCCGCCGCACGCTCGCCCAGATCTCGTACCTCGCGAGCGCCGGAGAGGTGCATCGCGCCCTCGCCCTCGCCGACGAGCTGGTCCAGGCCCTCCCGCCGGGTCGTGACCGGGCGGAGGCGCTCGTCGAGCGCGCCCGTCTGGAGGACGACGACCTGCAGAAGAACGACGAGTTGCTCTCGCACGCGCTCGAGGAGGCGGGGGACGACGAGCGACTGCGTGGGCAGGTCCTCGACCAGCTGGGCTGGATGCGCGGCATGTTCCGCGGGGATCTGGCCGGGGGCATCGCCGACGAGCGGGAGGCGCTCGAGATCGCGCGTCGGCTGGGCGACCGCGAGCTCGAGATGTGGGCATCCGCGGGCGTGGCCCACCTCGAGCTGAACGCGGGCGTGCCACGCCCCGAGCTGGTCGAGCGGGCGGTGGCGCTCGAGCAGGAGATCGGTCAACCGCTCCTGTGGGCCGGTCCCCGCGTGCAGCTCGCGACCTTCCGGCGGTTCGCCGGGGACCTGGAGGGCGCCCGCGCCCTCTACGAGCAGACCTTCGCGGAGGCGGTGCGCTCGGGGAACGAGCGGTGGCGCCCCCACGGCCTGTACAACCTCGCCGGCCTCGAGTGCCACGGGGGGAACTTCGTCCGAGCGGACCAACTCCTCGACGAGGCGATCGCGGCAGCCAGGGACGCCGAGGACACGCACGTCGAGGGATGGATCTCGCACATGCGCGCGCTGACGGCGACGTGGCTCGGCCGGGCCGACGAGGCTCGCGCGATCGTGGATCGGATCTTGGAGTGGGCGGAGCGCCGCGGGGAGCGCCCGGCCATCATCCGCGCGCAGGCGTTGCTCGGCCTGCTGGCGCTCTCCGAGGGTAGGGCGGACGCCGCGGTCCGTGAGCTCGTCGAGAGCACCCGGAGGCTGGAGGAGATGGGTATCCGCCACCCGGCCGCGATCCCGGCGGTGCCCGACGCGGTCGAGGCTCTCGCCGCCGCCGGCGACCTGGCCTCAGCGGGGGCGATGCTCGAGCGCCTCGAGGCCGACGCGCGGCTCATGGAGAGCCGGTGGGTGGACGCGGTGACGGAGCGGGCCCGCGGCATGCTCGCGCTTGGTCGCGGCCGGTCGGACCTGGCGGCCGATATGGAGGCTCGGGCCGCCGGCGCGTTCGACGAGCTCGGCTTCGCCGCGGACGCGGCCCGCGCCGTGCTCGGACGCGGCCGGGCGCTCCTGCGGGATGGCCAGCGCTCGCAGGCGGCCGAGGTCCTCGCGGACGCACGCGACCGGTTCGCGAAGATGGGGGCACGGCTCTGGGAGGCACGCGCGATCGAGGAGCTCGAGCGGGTCGCGCCCGGCCGAGCGGCGGGGGAGCTCACCCCCACCGAGGCCAGGGTCGCCCAGCTGATCGCCGAGGGGATGCGCAACAAGGAGATCGGCGCGGCCCTGTTCATCAGCGTCGCCACGGTCGAGGCCCACCTCACGCGCATCTACCGGAAGCTCGGCATCCGGTCACGCACCGAGCTCGCCCGCCTCGTCGTCGACGGCGAGCTGGACCTGGCCGCGCCCGCCGAGGGTGCTCCGCCCGAGCCCTCGTAGGGCCCGACGGGGCCCTTGTAGGGGAATCCCGCTCGTCCCCGTGGCCCGCTCCCTCTAGGTTCGAGCGTGTCCGATCGAGGGGAGGGAGCGATGCACAACCCGGTCGCCACGCTCATCGCCGCGGAGTACATGCTGGATCGTCGCCACGTCAAGGCCCGGCGCTCGCGGCTCCGGAAGGGTCGGGTCGAGGACGCGACGCGAGCGCGCGCCGTGGAGGCGAGCGCCATCGACCGGGGTCTGGGCACGGTGCACCCCGCTCGCAGGGCCGCCGAAGCCTGAGCTCGGGTCGCGGGACCCGCGAGGCTAGGGATCCACGAGCAGCTCCGCGCGCAGGTCTTCGGGCACGAGGTCCGCGAGGGTCCACGCCGTCCACAGGTCCCGCGTGAGCCGGTCGGGGTCCGAGTGGACGCCGAGCCGGGCGAAGTACTCGCAGATCCTGCGGACGTCGCGCTCGAGCAGGTGCTCCGCGTGCCGGTTCTTGCGCGGGTCCACCGCCTGGGGTAGGTCGATGACGGTAACCCGCCCCTCCCACACCAGCACGTTGAACGGCGACAGGTCCCCGTGGATCACGTTGCCGTAGAGGAACCGCTCGACCTGCGACACCAGCTGGTCGAACAGATCCTGGGCCTCGCTCGGGTCGGGGCGGTACCGGTGGAGCTGCGGCGCCGCCGCATCCTCGTCGCCGACGTAGGACATCAAGATGGCGTCGCCCGTCCAGGCGATCGGCTCGGGCACCGCCGCCCCGGCCGCCGAGAGGGCCCGCAGCGTCTCCCACTCGCGGTGGACCCAGATCCCCCCCTGGACCTCGCGGCCGAACCTCGTCTTCTTCGCGAGCGCCGCGCGGATGCGGCGCTCCTTGATCCACTCGCCGTCGCGGTAGATCGACTCGTCGCGGAAGTCCCGCCGGTCGAGTGGGTGGAACACCTTCAGCGCGACGAGGTCGCGGCCGATGGTCGAGCGGTTCCCCCGGCACAGGTGGACCGAGGCCTCCTTCCCGCTCTTGATCGGGCGCAGGACCCTCGTGACGAGCCCCTCGTCGAGGAAGTGCTCGATGGTGGATGCGTTCGTGTCGTCGTGCAACGTCGTGTCCTTCCGTGTCGATGGACGACCGTGGCGTGATCCGTGCAGACAGGCGCAGTCATGTGTGCCTCCTTCGGGTGGTCCCGGAAGGCCCGGGAAAAGGAAACGCCGCCCTCTCGGGCGGCTCAGCGGCGACGACGGACTAGGGTCGCGCTAGGGGCGCTCCGAGGGATGCGGCGTGACGACGGAGACTTCGGCCATCGTGCATCCCTCCTTCCGCGCTCGGTCGTGCGTGCGGAGCAGTGTACCCGTTCTCACGCCGGCAGCGCGAGCACCTCGCGCGCCGAGAGCTTGCGCGTGGTGGGGGAGAGCCGGAGCCCCGCCATCCGTACGTTCCCGGGGACCCAGACGCCGTCCTCGAGGACCTCGACGCGGATCGCGCCGTCCTCCGCGAGAGAGATGCGCAGCGTCTTGCCCTTCTTCGTCCGGTAGACCTCGGACCTCACCCATACACCTTACGTCATCTCCGGTATCTCCCGCTCGGCGGCCGTGTCGGACCCCCCTGCTACGGTCGCCCGGTGGGCAAGGTGCGGACGCTCCTCGCGTGCACCTCGTGCGGGCAACAGCTCGCCCAGTGGGCGGGCCGGTGTCCCGGGTGCGGCGCCTGGGGGACGATCCAGGAGCGCTCCGGCGGCACGGGCGCCTCGAAGGTCGCCCTCCAGACGCTCGAGCACGACGGCGGGGTCGAGCGGCGGGTTCCCACGGGGTTCGCCGGGATCGACCGCGTCCTCGGGGGCGGGCTCGTCCCGGCGTCCGTCACCCTCCTGGCCGGCGAACCCGGCATCGGCAAGTCGACCCTTCTCCTCCAGTTGGTGGCGAACCTGTCGGCTGCCGGGCTCTCCTGCCTGCTGGCCTCGGGCGAGGAGTCGCGTGCCCAGGTGGCGGCGCGGGCCCGCCGGCTCGGCGTGGCCGGGGACGCCGTGGCCTTCATCTCCGGTCGGGAGCTTGGGACGGTCGTGGACGCCGCGGGCTCGTCGGAGCCGTTCCTGCTCGCCGTGGACTCGATCCAGGCCTTGCGGGACCCCGACGCCGGTCAGGTGCCGGGCGGGCCGGCGCAGGTGCGCTCGTGCACGGACGCGCTCGTGGGGCTCGCCAAGGCCAAGGGGATCGCGGTCCTGCTCACGGGCCACGTGACGAAGGACGGGGACCTGGCCGGGCCTCGGACGCTCGAGCACGCGGTGGACGTCGTGCTCACGTTCGACGGGGATCCGCGCTCCGGGCTGCGGATGCTGACGGGCGGGAAGAACCGGTTCGGGGCCGAGGGCGAGGTCGCCTGGTTCGAGATGACCGGCGCCGGCCTCGCCGAGATCGACCCGACCGGCCTCCTGCTCTCGGGCGACGGCGAGCCCGGGGCCGCGACCGCGTTGCCCCAGGCGGGGCGTCGCGCGCTGGCGGTCGAGATCCAGGCGCTCGTGGCCCCGACCGACGGCCCCGCTCGCCGGCAGGTGACGGGGCTCGACGGTCGAAGGTTCCAGCTGGTCGCGGCCGTCCTGGATCGTGCCGGGATCCGTCTGGGTCGATCGGACCTTTTCGGAGCGTCCTGCGGAGGTGTCCGGGTGGACGATCCCGCCTGCGATCTCGCCGTCGCCGCCGCGCTCGCATCGGCCGCGACGGGGGTCCCGACGCCCTCATGGACGGCGTTCGTGGGGGAGGTGGGGCTGACCGGCCTCGTCCGGTCGGCGCCGGGCATGGGACAGCGGCTGGCGGCGGCTCGGGCCGCGGGGATCCGGAGCGTGTACGGGCCTTCCGGGGGAGACGCATCGGGGCTTCGGATCCGGCCCGTCCGGCACGTCCGTGACGCCCTGACCTGGGCATCTCGGGGAGGCGGGGACCGTCCGACCTAGGTCGCCAGACCCGCCACCGAGCCCCGAAATGGGCCTCTGACCTGGGGTTTCGGTTTGCGGGCTCACCGGGCGCCGTGTTACCCTGTCTAGCGGTTCAACTTCCGCCACCCGATGCATCCCGAGGGGGTCTCGTGTTCCGTAAGGGCGACACGGTCGTACATCCTGAGCACGGCGCCGCAGTGATCGAGGAGCTCTGTGAACGCGAGTTCCTGGGAGAGAAGCGGAAGTACTTCAAGCTGCGGGTCTCCTACGGAGATCTGACCCTGATGATCCCGGTGGAGAGCACGGAGGAGGTCGGGCTCCGCCAGGTCGTCAGCAAGAACGAGGTCAAGAAGGTCCTCAACGTCCTCCGCGAGGACGAATCCAAGATGGCCGCCAACTGGAGCCGCCGCTTCAAGAACAACATCGAGAAGCTCCGCTCCGGCGACATCTACCAGGTGGCCGAGGTCGTTCGGAACCTGTCGATCCGGGAGCGCGAGCGCGGCCTGTCGGCCGGCGAGAAGCGCATGATCCAGAAGGCCCGCCAGATCCTCGTCTCCGAGCTCACGTACGCGACCGGAGGCACCGAGGAGAAGGCCGAGGCGATGATCGACAAGGTGCTGGACGAATCGCACGGCGCTCGGGTGCTGCAGGGCGCCTGACCGCTCCGCCGGCACGACGCTCGGAGCCTCACGGCGCCCGATCCGCTCCGCCACCTGGGGCCGTCGCGCTCGCGGTCAAGTCCGGCCGCCGGCACGTCGAGGCATGTAGGAGACATGCCGGTTCCCGGGAGCGACCCGGGGGCGGGAGGGGAACCTTCCCAGCCCCAGCGCGGACGGGCTCGGCCGCCCGGCGGGCGGCTCGTCGAGTTCGTCCGGCTCATCTTCGTGCTGCTCTTCGCCGCCGCCGGCTACACGATCGCCACGCGGATCGGCAGCACCAGTCCCTCGCGGACACTGGTGGGCGTGGTGCTTGGGATCTCGACCGGGTTCGTCCTCGGCGGGGTCCTCGGCCGGCAGACCGTCTCGGCGGTGACCTCGGCCGAGGAACAGCTCCGGCGCGTGCCGGCGGCCGAGATCGTGGCCGGGGCGGCCGGTCTGCTCTTCGGCCTCGGCCTCGCCGCGCTGATTTCGGTTCCGATCTTCCGCCTGCCGCCACTCGCGGCGTGGACGAGCGTGGCGTTCATGTACGTGACGCTCGCGTACGTCGGCTATCGGATCGGGCGGGCCAAGCACGGGGAGCTGTTCGACCTGATCGGCCTGAAGCCGAGGGCGTCCGGTGTCGCCCGCGGTGAGGTATCCGTCGTGGACACCAGCGCGCTCATCGATGGCCGGATCGTCGACCTCGTGACGACGGGGTTCTGGACCGGGGACCTGCTGATCCACAGCGCCGTGCTCCGGGAGCTCCAAGCGATCGCCGACTCCTCGGACGCCAAGCGCCGTGGGCGCGGGCGCCGAGGCCTGGACGCCGTGGCCGAGCTCCAGCGGGCGAAGACCGTGGACGTCCACCTGGTCGACGAGGACGGCGTGTTCGACGTGGACGCGGCGCTCGTGCGGCTCGCGCGCGATCGCGGCGCGTCCCTCCTCACCGCGGACCACAACCTGTCCAAGGTCGCGCAGGCGCTCTCGGTCCCCGTCCCGAACCTGAATCGGCTGGCCGCCGCCTTCCGGACGCCGGTGGGCGTCGGCGACGAGATCGTGGTCGAGCTCGTCAAGGACGGGCGCGAGCACGGGCAGGCCGTCGGCTACCTCGAGGACGGCACGATGGTCGTCGTCGAGCGCGCCGACGAGCACATCGGCGCCGAGGTGCCGATCCAGGTCCGCAACGTGATCCAGACGGCGACGGGCCGGATGGTCTTCGCGGTCCTGCGCTGAGTCGGCCCCGCCGCCACGAGCAAGTACGCTGCCCCCGTGCGTGACGCCGTCGCGATCGTGCTCGCCGCGGGCTCGGGCGAGCGGCTCGGGCTCGAGACGCCGAAGGCGTTCGTGGCGCTCCGCGGCCGGCCGATCCTCGCGCGTGCCGTCGCAGCCGCCCTCGCGTGCCAGGGCGTCGGGAGCGTCGTCGTGACGGCGCCCTCCGGGGCCGAGGACCTGGCCCACGCGATCGTCGAGCCCCTCGGCGCTCACGCCGTCGTGACCGGCGGGGCGACCCGGCACGCGTCCGTGCGCGCCGCGCTGCGGCTGGTGCCCGACGAGGTGGACACGATCCTGTGTCACGACGCCGCCCGCGCGCTCGCGACCTCGGCGCTGTTCGCCGCCGTGCTCGGGGCGCTCGAGGGCTGGGACGGCGTCGTGCCGGTGGTGCCGGTCTCCGACACGGTGAAGCGGGTGCGGGAGGGCGCCGTCGTCGGGACCGAGCCGCGCGAGGACCTGGCGCTCGCGCAGACGCCGCAGGCCTTCAAAGCTCTGGCGCTCCGCGACGCGCATGCGCGTGCCGCGGAGGCCGACGTGGAGTTCACGGACGATGCGGCGGCGCTCGAGTGGGCGGGGTACCGCGTCCGGACCGTGCCGGGCGAGCCGCACGCCTTCAAGATCACGACCGCCGGCGATCTCGCCCGCGCCGAGCGGGTGCTCTCGGAGGCCCGTCCGTGACCGAGCCGAGGATCGGGCTCGGGTTCGACGTCCACCCGCGCGCGAGCGAGCCCCGGCCCCTGTTCCTCGGCGGCGCGCGGTTCGAGGACGACGTGAACGGTCTCGCCGGTCACTCGGACGGCGACGCCGTGTGCCACGCGCTCGCCGACGCGCTCCTCGGCGCCGCAGGGCTCGGCGACGTGGGGGAGCACTTCCCCGAGGACGACCCGAAGATGGAGGGCATCCCCGGGCTCGAGCTGCTGTCTCGCACGGTGGCGAAGGTCCGGGGGCATGAGCTCGCCCCGGTATCGGCCGACGTCACGATCGTCGCCGAGCGGCCTGCCATCGGCCCGCGGCGCGACGAGATCCGTCGGCACCTCGCCGCCACGCTCGGCGTGCCGCCCGAGCGCGTCTCGGTGAAGGCCACCCGTCCGGAGGGGCTCGGCCTCACCGGAGACGGGGCGGCGTGCATCGCCCTCGCGGTCGTGACGGGCTCGTGAGCCGGGGCGAGGTCGTCTCGGGCCGACGGGCCGCGCTCGAGGCCGTGCGCTCGGGTCGGGCGTCGGAGGTGCTCGTCGCTGCGGGCTCGCGGGACACCCCGGGGCTCAGGGAGCTCCGCGAGGCGGCGCGGGAGGCGGGGGTGCCGCTGCGCACGGCGCCGAGCGACGAGCTCGACCGCCTGGCGCCGGACCACCACGGCGTGGTCGCGCGTGCGGCGAGACCGCGCGAGCTGTCCGAGCGCGACCTGTCGACCTGGCCGTTCGAGGAGGACGCCCTGGTGGTCGTCCTCGACGGCGTGATGGATCCCCAGAACCTCGGCGCGGCGGCGCGCTCGGCCGAGGCCGCAGGCGCCGCGTTGCTCGTGACCCGCGTCCGGCGCTCGGCCGCGGTGAGCGCGGCGGCGGTCCGGGCCTCGGCGGGCGCGTTGCTGCACCTGCAGCACGCGAGGGGCGCGAACGTGACGAAGGCGCTCGGCCGGCTCCAGGACGCCGGGTTCTCCGTCGTCGGCCTCGACGGCAGCGCGGAGGCCAGCGTGTACGACGAGCCGTGTCCGTCCGGGCGGGTGGCGCTCGTGGTCGGCGGGGAGGGCCGGGGACTCTCCAGGCTGGTCCGCGAGCGCTGCGACTCGCTCGTGGCGCTCCCGATGGCCGGCCGGGTGTCCTCCCTGAACGCCTCGGCCGCTCTGGCCGCGGTGCTGTACGCGTACGTCGTGCCGTCCCGACGGCAGGCCCGGGCGTAGACTCGGCGTGCGCCGGCGTAGCTCAGTGGCAGAGCAGCTGTCTTGTAAACAGCAGGTCGTCGGTTCGAATCCGACCGCCGGCTCCACACTGCCTGGCTCAGGGCGCAGTACTCCGCGACCGAGGAACATGAGGTGGGTCGATCACGCCTGCGCGGTGAGCCGGAGGGAACGTGAAGGCATCGGGACGGTGGCTATGGGCGCTCCCGGTCCTGTTGGTCGTGGGGATCGTCCTGATCGCGGACTCCCTGTGGTCCGACGACCCGGGGGACAAGGCACGGTCGGCGCCGACCGAAGCGCCCTCACCCACCTCGGTCATCGCGTCGCCGACCGCGTCACCGTCGGCCGAGGCGACCGCACCCTCACCGACCCCTTCCACTCCGACACCGACCGCCACGCCGACGGCATCACCGACAGCCACGCCGGCGCCAGAGAAGTGGTCGTTCTGCAAGCACGTCTCGGAGGTCGACGATCTCCGGCGCGCGGTGCTGAGGGGTACGAAACCGCCCCGAGCACTCGTCGAGCAGGCCGAGGAGCTCGAGGCGCATCTCACCGCTCCCGAGCTCGACCACCTGAACGACGTCGTCGGGCGTCTGAAGCGTGCGATCCTCGACGCCGGCGAGAGGTACCCCTCGGACTTCGAGGTGCAGGGCTGGGCCGAGGCGCTCGACCTCGTCTCGACCACGGCTGAGGTCAGGCTCGGCTGCAGGGCGTCGCGATAGCAGCCGAGGACCGCCGATCCGCGCTCCGTCAGGGTACGATTTCGAAGTCGGCGCGTGCGAGCAGCTTGTAGCCGTCGTCGGCGAGCAGGTAGGCGCTGTACCGGCCGGCCTCCAGCGGCCACGGCCCGTACGAGGACCGATCCAACGTCGCCGAGCCCTCGACCGTGGCGCCCGTGTAGAGCCAGAGCAGGTACCACGCGACGCGGGGATCGCGACCACGCTTGTAGATCCCGATCCAGTCCCACCGCTGTCCCGGCGCGAACCGCCAGGTCATCCCGATCGGTTCGCCCTCACCGAACGTCGGCTCCGTCGTGGAGACGATCGGCGCGCCGCCCGGCTCCTGCAGCCAGAACGGGATCCGCGAGAGCTCCACATCCCCGTCGAGCAGGACCGCCTCGTAGGAGCCGGGCGTCCAGCCGTCCGTCGCGAAGCTCAGCGTGCCGTCGGCCGCTCCGTCCGTCGGGAGCGAGGTCACCTGGTCCGACGCAGGGTCGCCGCCGGCCGGCACGACCGCCACCGCGCCCCCGGGCGCCTGCGGCGTGTGGAAGCGCACGAGCGCGTCCTGGCCGATGTCCCAGAGCCGTCGCTCGACCGCCACGAGCGTCGGCATCGGCCCCGGCCTCACCGTGAACGTCGACACGACGCCGCGATGGTCCGTCGGCCAGGGCCGCACGGACCCGTCCACCCAGGGGACCCCGCGCTCGCCGACGACGATGCTCTCCGTCGCCCTGGCCCGGCCGGCCACGTAGACGAGGTCGATCCGGTCCTGCGGAGCGAACCTCCAGGGGTCCCATCCGGGCACGTCGGGCCGATCCGCCCACCACGTGAGCCCGGGGTCGAGCCTCGGATCCGGGTGCACGGCACGGTACGAGTCGACGAAGCCGCTGCGCTCCACGGCGACGCTCACCGGCCATCGCAGCGGGAAACGGATCTGCGGGCGCACGCCCACCATCTCCGGCGTCCAGTCGCGCCACGACGGCGAGTTGAAGTCTCCGACCAGGAACACCGGGATCCCCCGCTCGACGATCGCGCGGCCCGCGCGGAGGAACGGCCGGATCTCCGGAAGACGCACACGCCGTTCGACGTCCACGATCTCGGATCGGCTGCGGCCACGCCTCGCCATCGCCGGTCCGTAGGGGCTCGAGGGCAGGTGCACGTTCTCGATCGCCACGACCCTTCCGGGCGTCGGTTCCACGAACACGTACCGACCGCGGCCGCCCGGTGGGTCGATCAGCGGGAGCTTCGAGACGATCTGCAGCCGTGTGCTGTAGTGCGGCCAGCCGAGCGCTCGGGCCAGCCGCCGGATGTGGCCCTGGCCCTCCTCGATGCCCACGACGTCGGCGCCGCCCCGCCGGATCGCCTGGACGATCTTGTCGAACGACACGTGCGTGCCGCCGTACTCGATGTTGAACGTGGAGACCTTGAGCTCGACCGGCTCGACACGCGCCGGCTCGGTCGGGTCGTCGGCCCGGACCACGGCGAGCGGCGCCATGGCGGAGACGAGGATCGACAGCGTGGCGGCGGGCACGAGCCGACGCAAGAGACGCTTACGGCCCATACGCGCGATTCTGGCACGGCGCGCCGTTCGAGGCGGCACGCCACGCGGTGAGGAGGAGGAGCGATGGCCGACTTCCACGTCCTGAGCGAGGGCTACCTTTCGAACGACGACGATCGGGTGGGCTCGACCGTGAGCTTCGCGCGCGAGGGCGAGGCCCTGGTCGTGATCGATCCCGGGCTCGTGCGGAGCCGGGACGCGATCCTCGGCCCGCTGTCCGAGCTCGGCGTCGCTCCGGAGCAGGTCACCGACGTCGTGATCTCGCACCATCATCCCGACCACACGCTGAACGTCGCGCTGTTCCCGAACGCGCGACTCCACGATCACTGGGCGTGGTACCGGGACGACCTGTGGATCTCGCGGCCGGCCGAGGGGTTCGAGCTGTCGCCGTCGATCCGGCTGCTCGAGACGCCGGGGCACTCGCCGCAGGACATCTCGACCCTCGTCGAGACGGACGACGGGCTCGTCGTCGCGACGCACCTGTGGTGGACGGCGACGCACCCGGTCGAGGACCCGTACGCGCCCGACCCCGCCCTGCTGCACGAGCAGCGGGCGCGCGTGCTCTCGCTCCCGCGGCTGGCGCTCGTCGTGCCGGGGCACGGCGCCCCGTTCGTGCCGGACGAGGGCACCCCGCGCTGACGGGCGCTGCGCCGCCCCCTCAGCTCACCCGAGTGGCCGGCCGATACCCAGCGGTATGAGGATCCTGCGCGCCGCGCTGGTGCTCTCGATGCTCGGCGTGGCGCTCGTGCCGTCGAGCATCGGCGCGCGCGAGCGAGCGGCGCCGACCCCCGCCCGTGCCGTGCCCGGGAGCGGTTGCCGCGTCTTCCCCAGGGACAGCATCTGGAACGCGCGGATCGATGCCCTGCCCGTCCACGACATGTCGGACACGTGGCTCGCGTCGTCGAACGCGTCGTCGACGGATCTGCATCCGGACTTCGGCCCACCGCGCTACGGCATGCCCTTCGCGGTCGTGGGTCGGCGTCACCCGAGGGTCGAGATCCGCTTCACGTACGCGGCCCAGAGCGATCCCGGGCCGTACCCGTTCGACGCGAGCACGCCGGTCGAGGGTGGCACCGACCGGCACGTCCTGATCGTCCAGAGGCACTCGTGCAAGCTGTTCGAGCTCTTCGCCGCGCGGTGGAGCGGTGGCGATCCGCGAGCCGGCAGCGGCGCGATCTGGGACCTGGACTCGAACCGCCTGCGGCCCGAGGGGTGGACCTCGGCCGACGCCGCCGGGCTGCCGATCCTCCCGGGCCTGGTCCGCTGGGACGAGGTGGAGGCAGGCAGAATCCGGCACGCGATCCGGTTCACGGTCGGGTGCACCGCGCAGGACTTCGTGTGGCCGGCCCGGCACCAGGCAGGCGTGGCCGACCCGGATTGCCCGCCGATGGGCGCTCGGTTCCGGCTCCGGACGGACTTCGACCTGTCGGGGTTCTCACCGAAGGCCAGGACGATCCTGCTCGCGATGCAGCGCTACGGGCTGATCCTGGCCGACAACGGCTCGGACTGGTACTTCCAGGGCACGCGCGACGTCCACTGGCGCAACGGGCTCCTCGACCAGCTGAAGACCGTGCCCGCGTCGGCGTTCGAGGCCGTCGACACCTCGGCGTGCATGGTCCGACCGGACAGCGGCAAGGCCGACTGTGCCGAGGCGTGAGGGGGCTAGCGCTCGCCTCGACGCAGCGCTCGGCCGGCGTGCTCGCCGGGCGCGCCGTCCCACGCGACGCGCCCGTTCACGACGACGAGCTCGATCCCCTCGGCGAACGCGTGCGGCGCCTCGAACGTGGAGCGGTCGGCCACGGTGTCGGGGTCGAACAGCACGAGATCCGCCCCCGCGCCCTCGACGATCCGACCGCGTCCCGCCAGGCCGAACCGGTCGGCCGGCAGCGACGTCATCTTCCGCACCGCGGCCTCGAGCGTGAGGAGACGCTCTTCGCGCACGTACCGCCCGAGCACGCGAACGAAGGTGCCGTAGGAGCGCGGGTGCACGTCGAACGTCCCGAGCGGACCGTCCGGCGAGGTCGCGACACCGTCGCTCGCCACGAAGACGTCTTCGCGCGCGAGGATGGCTCGGACGTCGTCCTCGTGCATCCCGTGGCCGACGATCCCGGCGTACCGGTCGGCGAGCAGGAGCTGCGCGACCGCCTCGAAGGGCTCGACGCCGCGATCGCGCGCGACCACGTCGACGCTCCGACCCGTGAGCGAGGGCTCCGGCGTGAAGCTGCCGAGCACCACTCGGTCCCATCCCACCGAGCTGCCGAGGGTCTCCCACCCGGGCTCTCCCTCGGTCATCGAGACGCGGAGGCGCTCGCGCTCGCGGGGCTCGGCGAGGACCGCCGGGAGCTCTTCTGGGGTGACCCACGGTGGGAGCGCGGACGCGAGCTCCGTCTCCCAGGCCGTGTACGGGTACTGGTCGACCGTGACGTCCCCGCCGGTCGAGCGCTCGGCGTCGATGAGCGCGAGGAGCCGCTCGGCCCGTCCCCACATCGCCGTGCCCTCGACCTTGAGGTGGCTCACGTGCGAGGGGACGCCGGCGCGTCGGCCGATCTGCATGCACTCGGCCACCGCGTCGAAGACCTGCGCCCCCTCGCCGCGCACGTGGCTCGCGTACACGCCCCCGCGGTCGGCGAGGGCGCCCGCCAGCTCGACGATCTCGCTGGTCGAGGCGTGCAGGCCGGGCGCGTAGATCAGGCCGGTCGAAAGGCCGACGGCCCCCTCGTCCAGGGCGGAGGCCAGGAGCCGCCGCATCTCGTGCATCTCGGCCGCGGACGGCGGGCGGCGCTGCTCCGCGCCGAGGACCGAGAGGCGCAGGGCGCCGTGCCCCACGAGGGCAGCGACGTTCAGCCCAGGCCGGGCCGCGTCGATCTGGTCGAGGTACCCGGCGAAGTCGTCCCATCGCAGATCGAGCTCGGCGGCGTCGGCACCGACGAGCGCGGCCACCTCCGGCGCGCCCTCCGCCGGGTACGCGGACGCGCCGCAGTTGCCGACCACGACCGAGGTGACGCCCTGCCGCAGCATGCTGTCCATCCCGGGCTCGACGAGGGGGCTGAGGTCGGAGTGCTCGTGGATATCGACGAACCCCGGCGCGAGCACGTGGCCGTGTGCGTCCACGCGCAGACGTGCGGGCGGCTCGGGCTCACCGGCCCCGAGCACGCGCGAGATCCGATCGCCGTCCACGGCGACGGATCCGTGGAAGGCCGAGGCGCCGGTGCCGTCCACGACCCGCGCGTTCGCGACGAGCAGGTCGGTCATCGGGCTGCGGTCGGTCCGGCGCTCATGCGCCGAACGGGCCGAGCCAGATCCCCGACGTCAGCAACAGCACGGGGAAGACGAACAGCCCCACGACGAAGACCCACAGCCGCCGGTTCGAATCGACCAGCCAGTCGTTCAGCCCGATCACGGCGCGCTTGATCGGTCCGTAGACGAGCGCGAGGTACAACATCGAGACGATGAACACGCCCAGCGCCTGCGCGAGGACGATCTGGACGGCGGCCGCGTTGCGCAGCAGCATCGCCGCGACGAGCGTGTCGGCCAGGGTCGTGATGTTCGCGCCCATGATGTACGGGATGGACTCCTCTCGCTTCACGTACCCGCGGCTGGCGAGCGGCACGAGCACCACCAGCGCGACCGAGACCGAGAGCGTGAGGGTCGCCACCGCGCACCCGAGCAGGAACATCGGCCAGGGGCGTCGCAGCCACTTCGCGCGCTCGCCCGACATGCTGCTCTTGTCCACCTGCGGCAGGACCCGGTCGAGCAGCTTGAAGGACACGAGGATGACGCCGAGACCGACGATCAGGAGGAGCCAACCCGGCAGGTTGGTCGTGAGGAGATCGCGGAACGGTCCCCAGACGAGGTCCACGACGCTCGTGACGCTCCCGGAGGTGCGCCAGTGGATCCCGTCCAGCAGCCCCGACCGGAGCAGCCAGTACCCGAGCGCCATCCCCGGGAGGTACACGATCGTGGTGAGGGAGAGCGCGAGGATCCCCATGCCGACGGACTCCTGACGGTTCGCACCCCGGTTGCGCACCGCGTACAGGAACCCGACGAGGAGCACGATGAAGGACGCTCCGAGCCGCGAGCCCGACAGCATCGCGAAGGTCTGGAGCTCCGTGATCGCCTCACCGGCGAACAGCCCGAGCGCGACGGCCGCGATCGGCGACCCCGACAGGACCAGGTAGGCGCCGAGCCATCCCGCTCCGAGCGTCGAGGCCCCGTTCTCGAACAGGACGCTCTGGCGGATCGTCGGCGCCACCGCGGAGGCACCGGCCTTCATCAGCTCCAAGGACAGCACGAACAGGAAGAGCGCGGCCGCGCCGCTCGCGACCTTCACGGCGACCCGGGCCCAGCTCCTGGGCGTCGCCTCCTCGACCGCGACGTCTTGGACCGTGCCCAGGGCGACGTCGCTCGCGCCGGCCACCGAGGGGGGATCCGCGCTCACCGTGGGGACGCGCGGATCACCCCGTCTGGGGTCGGGCTCGGGGGCGTCGGGGCGGTCGCTGGTCAAGTCGGACACGGTGACAGGGAGGGGGGAAGATCCGCGCCACCGTACCGGGTCCCCCCGCCTACGGCAACCGACGAAGGTCTCGGTGACGAGGGGCTCGGCCGGCCAGAAGTCCCTTCCGGGGCAGGCGAAAGGCCCTCTCCCGGGTCCGACCGGGGTTGGCACCCTAGGTTCGGACCGGGACTCCCGGGGGTGCGAGATGGACGACTCGGCGCTGTCGTTGGTGCTGTTCTCCGGCACCGACGACAGGCTGGACGCGGCGGCGGTGCTCACCGCCGGAGCGGCAGCGCTCGGGCGCAGGGTCGACATCCTGCTCCAGTATTGGGCGCTCGACGCGTTCCGGAGCGATCGGATCGCGGAGCCCCACGGCCTGTCGCCCGAGGCGGGCATCGCGGGCGCCGAGGCGTACGAACGGCTCGGCGGCCAGCACTGGAGCGACGTCCTGCGTCAGGCGAAGGAGGTCGGCGAGGTCGGCATCCACGCCTGCTCGCGCTCGATGGAGATGTTCGGCCTGAAGGTTGCGGACCTGGATCCGCTCGTCGACGACGAGCACGGGATCGCGTCTTTCATCATGGACGCGAGCGGCCCGGTGACGTTCATCTAGGAGGACTGGAGATGACGACCGTCCACATCGACCGATCGATCGACGCTCGAGGGACGCCCTGTCCGGGACCGCTCATGAGCCTGATCGGAGCGATCCGCGAGTGCGAGGTGGGCCAGGTCATCGAGGTCATCTCGAGCGACGAGGGCTCGAAGACCGACATCCCGGCGTGGCTCGAGAAAGCGGGGCACGAGATCGTCGAGATCGTGGAGGAAGAGGCGTTCGCCCGTTTCATCGTGCGCAAGGCTCGGTGATCGGTAGGCACGGGGCCGGTCCCGGGGAAGGAGCAGAACATGAGCATGCAGATCGCGAAGACCCTCGACCTGAAGGGCCTCTCCTGTCCGCTGCCGATCGTGAAGACCGCGCAGGGCATCAAGGAGGTCGACTCGGGCGAGCTCGTCGAAGCGCTCGCGACGGACCCGGGCTCCGTGGCGGACTTCAACGCGTGGTGCAAGTCCACGGGTCACGAGCTCGTCGAGCAGGGTGAGGAGAGCGGCGTCTATCGGTTCGTGATCCGGAAGAAGTGAGGGGGTCGAGATGGGGGCGGAAGGCGCGACGCTCGAGGTGCCCGCGCGCGAGCGCGAGGAGCACCCCGGGCACAGGAAGCTCGTGATCATCGCATCGAGCGGCGAGCTGGAGGACGTGTGGGCCCAGATGATCATGGCGACGTCCGGCGCCGCGATGGGGATGGACACGACCATCTTCTTCACCTTCTGGGGCTTGTTCTCCCTGGTCAAGAACGACAAGCACCTGACCGGCGACAACTGGATGCAGAAGATGGTCGCGGCCCTGGATCGGCCCGGCACCGAGCACCTGAAGCTCGCCAAGATGAACTTCGTGGGCGCAGGGCCCGCGATGATGAAGAAGCTCGCGAGGGAGCACAACGTCGCGAGCCCGGGTGAACTCCGGCAGATGGCGGTGGACCTGGGCGTGAAGCTCGTCCCCTGCCAGATGACGATGGATCTCCTCGGCTTGAAGCGGGAGGACATGATCGACGGGGTGGGTGAGCCGGCGGGCGCCGCCGCGATGCTCATGGAGGCACAGGACGCCGTCACGTTCTTCATCTAGGGGTTCGGGGGCGTAGGCCCCCGAAAGGAAGGGGTTCGAGGGCTACGCGGAGCCTCGAGAGAGATGTCGGGAGAGTCCATCGCACCCCGACACCGAGGGCCGGGAGGGTCAGTCCCCCACCGCCTCCCGGCCCTCACCTTCCCGGTTCGCTCCATCGGGACGCGCGCGTTAGCGTGGGACTCAGCGACCCGGAAGGAGGTCTCGATGCCGGGCTTCATGGACAAGGTGAAGCAGGCCGCCGAAGGCGTGGCCGAGGTGACGAAGAAGGGCGCCGCGACCGCGCAGACGAAGGCGAAGATCCACGGTCTCCGGGGCAAGGCCGACGAGGCGGCCCAGAAGCTCGGGTACCTCGTGCACCGCGAGCGCGTCGGCGGCGAGGCGGCAGGCGTCGAGGCGGACGCGCTCGTGACCGAGATCACCGACCTCCAGGCGCAGATCGCCGAGCTCGAGGCCGCCGGCGAGGAGTCTGGTTCGAGCGAGCCCGAGGCCGGGCCGGGCGAGACCGAGACGAAGCCCGAGTAACGAACCGCCGCGAACGGCCCGTCGCTCCCCGAGGAGCGAGAGGGAGCGGGCGTGGCGCCCGCCCCCTCCTGCGCCGTTCGCGAGACGTTCCTCCCTACGCCTCGTCCGTCAGGTTCGACCAGAGCGCCGCCTGACCGACCCACAGCCACTCCCGCTCCGCGTCCATCCGCGAGAACGGGTTCGCGGCCAGGCCGGCGTACCGGCTGTCCGCCGTGGTCGTCCCGTGGACGGCCATCGGCGCGTCGGCGACGGCGGGGTTCCGGTTCCGCCACAGACCGGCGACGAACATGTCGGTCGTGCTCGACAGGTACCGGCCGTCGATCACGGCGTCGTTCGGCGTGGCCGAGAAGTACGTGATGTTGTTGTCCAGGAACAGGTAGTCCTGGCTCGGATACGCGCCCGTGAGCGGGCCGCCGGCGTTGTTCCAGATCGCGATGCCGCCGTCGGCTCCGCTGTCCGAGCCCTGGGTGAGCGGGCTCGTCACCAGGCCGGCGCCGGTCAGGAACGTGAAGTTGTTCCCGCTCACGCTCGTGCCGATGTAGCCCCCGCCCCTGGCGAAGAACGCATCGAGCCGATCCCGCGCGACCGTGTCCGTGGACGACGGGTAGTTCTGACCCGCGTTGTAGATGACGTCGACGTCCTCGAGCGGGTCGCTCGGTGCGTTCTGGAGCGAGTCGCCCCCCGCGACGACCGACACGAACTCCACGCCATCGGGCCCGAAGATCCGCTCGAGCGAGTTGAACGTGTCGTTCCGCAGCGGCGTCGTGGCGTTCGTCAGGACGGCGACCCTCGGGGCCTCGGTCACCATCGTGGTTGGAGGCTTCGCGCCCGTGCTCCGCGCCACGTCGAAGCCGATCCGGTTCGCGGCCTGCTGGAGCGCGGCCACGGTTCCCGGCGACCACGAGAAGATCAGGGAACCGGCCGGCATCTCCGTGCCGGAGCTGGTCGTGAAGTCCTCCTCCGCGATCCCGGCGTCGATGCCACCGCGCAAGAGCTCGAGTGCGGCGCTGACCTCGAGCGCCCCCCCGAGGCTGACGGCGAACCAGGTCCCGGGACCGCCGCCCAACGCCGTCCCCTTGAGGGGGTTCGGGGCGGCGATGGGGGTCGTCGCCGGCGCGAACGTCGGGTCGTCCGCGGGGATCTCGACGACGTCGGCGCCCCAGAGCTGCCCGTGGCTCCACGCGCCGGGCGGCGCGTACAGCTGGGTGATCCTGTCCGAGACGTCCTGCCCCGGGTCCAGGGCGGTGAGGGCCAGGCCCCTGAATGGCTGATCCATCCACACGACGTAGGACTTGCTGGGGAGGGTCTGACCCCCCCACTCGAAGGCCTGCCTCGTCCGCTCGACCTGGATCCCGTTGTCGAGGAGCCACTGCACCAAGCGGTTCGCCTCGGCGTCGCTCCGCTGGGCGTCGCTGCCGAACGGGATCGCGAACGCCTTCGGGTAGGGGACCATCCAGTTGTGTTGTTCCTCCGTGAATCCGCGATCGATCAGCAGCGGGTCGTCGCAGCAGTTCGGCCGAGGCTCGGCCTCCACGCCACGGCGGAAGATCTCGGCCTGGTCGTGGAGCATGGCGTTGCGGTTCGCGATCCAGAAGTCGGCCGAGGAGTAGAACGTGATGTACTGCGCCGTCTTCGAGCCGATCCGACCGTCGCACGTGTTGCTGCACATCTCGACGGTCGAGCTGTCCACGCCGTAGAAGGCCATGTACGTCTGGGTGTAGAAGGGACCCCAGTCGTCCCAGCCCTCCGCGAACTCGGGGCCGACCGGCGGCGGGCTCAGGTTGCCGTCGGAGTTGTAGTCGTTCACCGGCCGCTGGATCTCGCGCCCGATCGCGTTGTGCGCCGCCTCGTTCGCGTCCAGCCGCAGCTGGTTCCAATACGCGAACAGGTCGTAGTCCAGCCCCGGGTTGTGTGGCTTCGTCAGGCCGTCGATCAGCGTCGGGTTGCCGCAGCAGTGCATCGCCAGCCCGACCGGCGCGAGCCACTGCAGCTGGAACGCCCGCTCCTCGCGCACCTCGGGCTGCGACTGCACGAGGAAGTCGCGGTTCATGTCGAGCCCGTTGTCGTTCTGCCGTCGGCCGGAGAAGCGTCCGTCTGGGTTCTCGGACGGGATCACGATCAGCACCGCATGGTCGAGGAGGCTGTCCACGACCGCGTTCTCGCCGTGCGGCGTCATTACGAGGTCGCGGATCGCCTGCATGATCGCATCGGTGCCCTCTTCCTCGCCGCCGTGGATGTTGGCCTCGATGAAGATCGGGATCTTGACGTCGTCGCCCCACTGCTCGAGCAACGCCTGCGCGCCCGCGGGATCGTCGAGCAGGGTCGCGCGGAGCTCGACCCACCGGTCGTAGTCACGCTGCTGCTCCGGCGTCTCGAGCGCGTTCACGACGACCCCGTAGAGGTCGCGACCGCCGGCCGACTGACCGATGACCGAGTACGTCATCCTCGGCGGGATGCGGGCGGCATCGGCCTCCGCGAGGAACTGGTCGAGCGTGCACCGGATCGCCTCCTGCGGCATCAGCGCCAGCGTGTTCGGCGGCGGACCGGAGTAGTCCTGCTGGTTCGCGATGTTCGAACCCGGGGCGGCCTCGGCGCACCAGGCCTCCCCGTAGGTCGGCCCGAGGCCCTGCGAGATCGGTGTGCCGTCCCACGGCGGGCCTGGGTCCGCGCCGGCGGGGGTGGTCAGCGCGACCGCGGGGACGGCGAGGGCCATCGTGACGACGACCGCGAGCCACGTCTTGGAAGGTCTCCTGATCGTTCGCTGCAAGGGGAACACCTCCGTGATGCTGTCGATGGACGTCGGAGGTCCCACGCGGGAGGAGCCCGGGCGCCGACGAGCGTCCGGGCCGTCCGATCCATCGCGCCGCGATCGCGGTGGGTCGCCGGTCTCACCCTTCCCCTCTGACCGGTCCGGCCGTGCGCGCCGCCCCGGGGAGCGGTGCCGGTCTCGAGCACCGCCGCTCGTGAGGCCGCGCGGTTCCCAGAACGGAACCACCTGTCGTCGACGTCGCGGAAGGGGGCGTTCGGCCTATGTCAGCCGCGCCAGCAAGGGCGCCGTAGGACGTTCCACCGACGAGCGCTCAGCGCTCGGGCAGGGAGACGCGGAACGAGGCGCCCCCGCCGGGACGGTCCTCGACCCACGCGGCGCCCCCGTGCAGCTCGGCGAAGCGCGCGACGAGCGACAGGCCGACGCCGACGCCGGGCGAGTGCTCGGACGGACCCGGTCCCTGGCGGAACGGCTCGAAGACCGCCTCCCGGAGCTCGGGCGGCACGCCATCGCCCTCGTCGTCGACCGCAAGCAGGACGCCGTCGTCCTCGCGCCGCACGGTCACCCAGACCCGGCTCTCCGGCGGCGTGTGGCGCGCCGCGTTCGCGAGCAGGTTCTCGACGATCCGCTCGACCTTCGCGGCGTCCAGCTCCGCGACGAGCCCCTCGGGCACGTCCACCTCGACCGAGCGGGCCCCGAGCAGGTCCGACTCGCGCACCGCCTGGGCGACGAGCTCGGCCAGGTCCGTCGGCCGGCGCTGGGGCGAGATGATGCCGCGCTGGAGCCGGTCGAGGTCCAGCAGATCCGAGAGCAGACGCTCGAGCTTCCGGGCGTTCGCCGCGATCCGGCGCAGCAGGTCGACCGCGTCCTCCTGCGAGATCGCTCCGCTCGCCTGCTCGAGCGTCACCGCCGATCCCAGGATCGACGTGAGCGGCGTGCGGAGGTCGTGCGAGACCGCCTCGAGGAACGTGTTCTTCATCTCGTCGAGCGCGCGGAGCCGCTGCGTGGCCTCGCGCTCGCGCCGGAACGCCTCGGAGTACTTCCGCTCGCTCCGTCGCAGGGCCTGCTCGGCGCGCTTGCGCTCGGTGATATCGACGATCAGGCCGCGAAGCATCGCCCCCCCGCGAGCGTCGTGCACGACGTGGACGAGATCACGCAGCCAGATCGACTCGCCCTCGCGACCGAGCGCCCGGTACTCGAGATGATGGTCGCCTCCGTCGGCGATCGCCGCGCGGAGTCGGATCCGCGCGGGCTCGCGGTCGTCGGGGTGGATGTGGCTCCCCCACGTCGTGAGGGGCGGCCCGTCCTCGTCCGGACCAGCGAGGGACACCTCGGCGCGGCGGGACAGGAAGGTGAACCCGAGCGTCTGCGGATCGGCCTCCCAGAAGATCGCGTCGAGGCTCTCGACGAGCTCCTGGAAGCGCTCGAGCTCGTGGAACCGACGGGCGCTCCCGATCGCGAGGGACGCGATGTCGGCGATCCCGCGGAGCAGCGCGAGCGCGCCCTCCGGCAGCGCCTCGTCGTCGCCCGCGGGTGACACGACGAGCGCCCCGAACCCGTCGGGCTCCCAGCGGAGGGGGGCGACGGCGACGAGACCGGGCTCCTCCGTCAGCCGGAGCTCGGACGGGACCTGCGCCACGGTGCTCGGCGCGAAGACGAACGGCTCGGTGGTCGAGATGAGGAGGCGTGCGGCGGTCTCGGCGTCGACGAGGGCGGCCGCCCTCGCACGCTCCGCGTCCGCGCCACGCTGCCGGATCAGGCGGAAGACCCCGGACTCGGCGTCGCGGACGTACGTCGCGGCGATCCTCGCGGGGACGATCGTCGGGACGGCGGCCGTGACGCGCTCGAGCACCGTGTCGACGTCGTGCGCACCCGTGAGCGCCTGCGACAGGCCGAGGAGCGCGGACGCGGTCGCGGCCGCCCGACGCTCCGTCTGCAGGAGGCGCGCGTTCTCGAACGCGACCGCGGCGTGGGAGGCGAGCACCTCGACGACCCGGATGTCCTCATCGTCGAACTGGTCGACGCCGAGGTTCGACAGGACGATCGCGCCGGTCGTCCGGTCGACCGTCTTGAGCGGCACGGCAAGGATCGACTCGTCGATCTCGGACGTGCCCTCGATCTGGACCCCGATGTCGTCGTGGAGGGCGTCGGGGGCGTAGTAGGTCTCGCCGAGCTCGACGGCGTGGCCCGTGAAGCCCTCGCCGACGTGCGTGACGAGCTCCTCGAACGTCTCGCCCTCGTACTCGGTGAGCTCGCCGCGGAAGACGATCGGCGTCAGCGTCCAGCCGTCCTCGGCGAGCAGGTAGATGCGGCAGTTGTGGTAGTCGATGAGCGTCTTCAGCTCGCCGGTGATTGCCAACGCGATCTCGGATGCGTCGTCGAGCTGGTTCAGCTGCAGGGCAAGGCTGTGCAGCATCTTGAGCTGCGCGACCGAGCGGCGCTCGGTGTCGGGTGCCGGATCCATGCGTCGAACGGCTCTCACCATGGCTCTGCGGGACCTCCTTCGGACCGCTCACCAGTCATGTCGGCATCCGGCCGTCGGAGGTGAAGCCGCAGGTCACGACGTCCGTCTGGGCGCTCGGTGCCCCTGGGTAGGATGGGTGCGATGGACACGATCGAGCCGTCGTCCGAGGCCCCGAACGTGCCCGGCGACGAGCTGTGGCGACGGCTCGCCGAGCGGGTCGCGGCGGAGCGCCGACCGACCGTCGCAGCCTTCGCCCGCGCGTACACGCGTCGCCTCGGCCACGACCTGTCGGTGCTCCGGCCGGAGGAGCTCGCGGGGCAGATGGCCACCGCCTTCGCGCTCGTGGACGGTCGCGACGGGGCGGAGGTGGCCGTCCGGGTGTTCAACCCCGACGTCGAGCGGGACGGCTACGCCACGGTCGGCTCGGTGCTCGAGGTGAACACCGCCGACTCGCCCTTCCTCATCGACTCCCTGAACGAGGAGCTGGAGGCGCGCGGGCTCGGGGTCCGTCGCCTGATCCATCCGGTGATCGGCACCCTCCGCGACGCCGAGGGCCGTGTGGAGCAGGTGCTCGACGTCCGGGAAGCGGCCGTCCGCGAGTCGGTGATCCACTTCGAGATGGACCGTCGCCTCGGCGAGGCCGAGCTCGCCGAGCTCGCGGAGTCGGTGCGGACGATCCTCGGCGACGTGCGGCTCGCCGTCCGCGACTTCCGGGCGATGCGCCAGGTCGTCCGCAGGATGATGCTCGTGGCCGAGGCCGCGTCGCCCGCGTACGAGCGCGAGGAGATCGACGAGACCGTCGCGTTCCTGCGGTGGCTGCTCCAGGACAACTTCGTGTTCCTCGGCTACCGCGAGTACCAGATCGTCGACACGCCGGACGGGCCGGCGATGGCGACCGTCGACGGCAGCGGGCTCGGCATCCTGTCGAAGCCCGGGTGGTCGACCTTCGGGTCGCCGGTCCCGCTCGCGTCGCTCGAGCCGCGCCTGCGCGCCAGGATCGAGGGCGGAGACCTCCTCGTCTACGCGAAGACGAACAGGACCTCGACCGTCCACCGCCGTGAGCGGATGGATCACATCGGCGTCCGCCGCGTCGCACCCGACGGTGGGATCGTGGGCGAGCTACGCATGCTCGGCCTGTTCACCTCGAGGGCCTACATGGCGCCGGCGAGCCAGACGCCGCTGCTGCATCGCAAGCTCGGGAAGATCCTCGAGACGGAGGAGTTGTTCGAGGGGTCGCACGACTACAAGGGCGTCGTCTCGATCTTCGACAGCTTCCCGAAGGCCGAGCTCCTCGCGGCGCCGGTCGAGGACCTCCGGCGACAGGTGGTGGGGCTGCTCGCGCTCCAGGAGCTGCGGCACGTCCGGCTGTTCGAGCGGCGGGATCCATACGGCCGCAACGTCTCGCTCCTGGTCGTGATGCCGCGGGACACGTTCGACGCGGACCTCCGCGACCGCCTGCAGGAGCTGTTCATGCGCCGCTTCAAGGGCTCGAGCGTCGACTACCACCTGTCGCTCGGCGAGAGCCAGCTCGCGCAGGTGCACTTCACCGTCCACGTCGCGCTCGGCGACGTCCCCGACGTCCCCTTCGGCGAGCTCGAGGAGGAGGTCATCGAGCTCGCCCGCACGTGGGACGAACGCCTGAGCGACCGGCTCGTCGAGCTGGCGGGCGAGACCCGCGGACCAACCCTCGCCGAGCGTTGGTCCCCTCGATTCCCCGAGACCTACAAGGCCGCGACCGACGTCGAGGTGGCGGCGACCGACGTCCTGCGGTTCGACGAGCTCGAGCAGGGGGACGAGCCGTTCGTCGTGGGGCTCTCGAACGAGGTCCACGACGCCGAGATCCTCACGCGGGTCCGCCTCTACAAGATCGGCGGCAAGATCCAGCTCTCGGACTTCGTCCCGACGCTCGAGTCGCTCGGGCTGCGCGTGGTCGAGGAGGTGCCGACCGACCTGATCCACGACGTGGCCGACGAGCGGTTCCTCCAGGACTTCGGCGTCCTGGCAGCCGACGGTCGGCCGATCGACGTCGAGGCCATCGGCCCGAGGATCGCCGAGTGCATCGCCGCGGTGTGGCGAGGCGAGTGCGAGATGGACTCGCTGAACCGGCTCGTCGTCTCGGCGGACCTGGACTGGCGACAGGTCCAGATCCTGCGCGCCTACCGCAAGTACCACCACCGGGTGAACGCGAGCTTCCCCGTCGAGTACAAGAACGATGCGTTCGCCGCCCATCCGAGGATCGCCGCGGACATCGTCCGGCTCTTCGAGCTGCGGTTCGACCCCGCCGCGCCGCGGGACCCGGCCGCGGCCGAGGCCCTGCGCGAGGAGATCCTCGGCGCGCTCGACGGCGTGGCGTCGCTCGAGCAGGACCGGATCCTGCGGAACCACCTGGGGTTGGTCGACGCCACCGTCCGAACGAACGCCTACGTCCCGGGCAGGGGCGCGCTGTCGTACAAGCTCCGCTCGGCGCTGGTGCCCGAGATGCCGAGGCCGACGCCGCTCTTCGAGATCTTCGTGTACTCGCCCGAGATGGAGGCGATCCACCTGCGCGGGGGCAGGGTCGCGCGCGGCGGCATCCGCTGGTCCGACCGCCGGCAGGACTACCGGACCGAGGTCCTCGGCCTCATGAAGGCGCAGATGGTGAAGAACGCCGTGATCGTCCCGACGGGCTCGAAGGGCGGGTTCGTCCTCAAGCGGCCGATCACCGACCCCTCGGCGCTGGAACAGGAGGTCACGGCGCAGTACGTGACGTTCATGCGCGGGATGCTCGATGTGACCGACAACCTCGTGGACGGCGCGGTCGTGCACCCGCCGAACGTGGTCGTGCACGACGAGGACGATCCGTACCTCGTCGTGGCGGCCGACAAGGGCACGGCGCCGCTCTCGGACACGGCGAACGCCGTCTCGGAGGCGTACGGGTTCTGGCTGGGCGACGCGTTCGCCTCGGGCGGCTCGGCGGGCTACGACCACAAGGCCCTCGGCATCACCGCGCGTGGGGCCTGGGAGTCCGTGAAGCGCCACTTCGTCGAGCTCGGCACCGATGTGATGAGCGAGCCGATCACCGTCGTGGGGATCGGCGACATGTCGGGCGACGTGTTCGGCAACGGGATGCTGCTGTCGGACCAGATCTGCCTCGTCGCCGCGTTCGACCACCGGCACATCTTCGTGGATCCGAACCCGGTCCCCGCCGTGGGCTTCGCCGAGCGACGCCGGCTGTTCGATCTCCCAGGCTCCAGCTGGGACGACTACGATCGCTCGCGGCTCTCGGCCGGTGGTGGGGTGTGGCCGCGCACCGCGAAGGCGATCCCGCTCACACCCGAGATGCGAGGTGCGCTCGGCGTCGACGGCGAGGCCCTCACCCCCGACGAGCTCATCTCGGCGATCCTGAAGGCGCCGGTGGACCTGCTCTGGAACGGCGGGATCGGCACGTACGTGAAGGCCCACCCCGAGACCCACGCCGACGTCGGCGATCGCGTGAACGACGCCGTCCGCGTGGACGCGCGCGACCTGCGCTGCCGCGTCGTCGCCGAGGGCGGGAACCTTGGGCTGACGCAGCGTGCGCGGATCGAGTACGCGCTCGGCGGCGGTCGCATCAACGCCGACTTCATCGACAACTCGGCGGGCGTGGACTCCTCGGATCACGAGGTCAACCTCAAGATCCTGCTCGGCCTCGCGACGGCAGGGGGCGAGCTCTCGCTCGAGGAGCGGAACGCGCTCCTCGCGGAGGTGGAGCAGGACGTGGTCCGGCACGTCCTGTACGACAACTTCCTGCAGGCGCAGATCCTTTCGCAGGAGACGAAGCTCTCGGCGTCGCGGATGGAGGCGTACGAGGACCTCATGCAGACGCTCGAGGGGGAGGGGGTGCTCGAGCGAGACCTCGAGTCCCTCCCCGGCGCCGAGGAGATGGCCGAGCGCCGGCGCGCCGGCCGCGGCATGGCGCGTCCCGAGCTCGCGGTCCTGCTCGCCTACGCGAAGCAGAGCCTGGCGGACGCGCTCCTCGCATCGACCCTGCCCGACTCGCGATACCTGGAGCAGGACCTCCGCGGGTATTTCCCGCCTCGGGTCGTCGAGCGGTTCGGCCATCTGATCCCCGAGCACCCGCTCCGCCGCGAGCTCGTCGCGACGATCGTGGCGAACGACGTCGTGAACTCGCAGGGCATCACGTTCGTGACGCGCCTGACGTCCGAGACCGGTGCCTCGGCCGGCGACGTCGTGAGCGCGTACCGCATCGCGAGGGACGTGAGCGGCGCGGTCGAGCGGTGGGAGGCGATCGAGGCGCTCGTGGGGCGCATCGAGCCCGCGCTCTCGGACGAGCTGATGGGCGACGTCGACCACCTCGTCGAGGTCTCGGCGCGGTGGTACCTGCAGCACGCCCACGGGCAGCTCGGGCGGGCGGTCGAGGCGCACGCCGAGCCCTTCCGACGTCTGGAGGCGGCCCTGCCGTCGATCGCACCCGAACGCTGGCTCCGGGCGCGTCAGCGCGAGACGTGGCGCCTCGTGGACGCCGGCGTCCCGGAGGACCTCGCGCGCGGGCACGCCTTCCTCGGGATCTTGTCCCACGCCCCGAGCGCGATCGCCGTCGCCGGGCTGACCGGCCTGCCGGTCGAGACCGTGGGACGGGTGTTCACCCTCGTCGGCGAGGCGACGTTCATCGACTGGCTCGAGGAGCGCATGGAGCAGGTCCCCACGACCACGAGGTGGCACCGCTGGGCGCTCCACGCAGTCTGGGACGACCTGCGCATGGCCCGCAGGCAGATCGCCGAGCGGGTCCTCGCCGAGTCGCCCGGGGTCGGGCCCGACGAGGCGGTCGAGGCCTTCCTCGCCTCGAGGGGCGAGGTGCTCGAGCGCCTCCGCCGGTTCATGTCGGCGCTGGCGGTGGAGGAGGTCTCGGACCTGGCGGCCGCGACGGTGGCCGTCCGGCAGATCCGCGCGCTTGGGCTCGCGGGTGCCCCGGGGTAGGATGTCGGGCAGACACCAGCCACCGAGCAACAGGAGCTTCTACCTCTCCTTGGCCACCAGCACGCTCCGCGCCGCGATCGTCATCGCTCTCGTCGTGGGCGGGATCGTCGTGATCAACTCCGCCTTCCCCGAGACCGGCGTGAGCGGCGGCGGCGCATCGCCGAGCGGCGCCGAGGAGCCGACCGGACCCACGGACACCGACGGGCCGACCGGGACCACGGACACCGACGGGCCGACCGGCACCACGGGTCAGGAGCCGGAGGTCGTCGACATGGCCGTCGCCGTGCGCAACGGGACCTCGGTCTCGGGGCTGGCCGGCGACACGGCGAAGAAGCTCGAGGACAGGTTCGGCGTGAACGCGATCCAAGTGGACGACGCGCCGTCGACGGTCTCGGTGACCACGATCTACTTCCGGGGCGCCGGCCAGGAGGACGAGGCCGAGTTCCTCGCGGCCGAGTTCTTCAAGAAGATCGAGCCGAAGATCGCGAGGCTCGAGGCCGGAAGCGGCGTCGAGCGCGACGTCCAGATCGCCATCTACCTCGGCACCGACTACGCCTCCGCCAAGTCCTGACCTGTCGGCCCTGCGCGACCTCGCGCCGAGCGCCGGGATCCTCCTCGACTTCGACGGCTCGCTGGCCGAGATCGTCGCCCGTCCCGAGCTCGCGCACCCGGTCGACGGTGCGCGCGAGGCGCTCGCGGGCCTGGTCCAGCGCTTCCGCGTCGTGGCGATCGTGACCGGGCGCCGCTCGGAGGAGATCGCCGGGATGCTCGACGCGCCGGGGGTCCGGCTCCTCGGGGTGTACGGCCTCGAGGGCGTGAAGCACGAGCGGGTGCCCGACTCGCTGGTCGAGCGGGTGTGCGCTGCCGCGGCGGTCGTCCCCGCCGCCTGGGTCGAGAACAAGGGCGCCGCCGTCGCGGTCCACTACCGTCAGGCTCCCGACCACGTCGCGGCGCGCGAGCGCCTGACCCGCAGTCTCGAGCCGCTGGCCGACGCGGAGGGCATGGAAGTCGTCCGGGGCAAGATGGTGCTCGAGCTCATGCCGACCGACCGCCCGCGCAAGGGCGGGGCGGTCCTGCGGCTCGCCGAGGAGCTCGACCTGCGGGGGGTGCTGTTCGCGGGGGACGACGTCGCCGACCTCGAGGCGTTCGACGCGCTCGGCCGCCTGGCGTCGGACGGCGTGCTCGTCCTGCGGGTGGCCGTCCGCGGCCCCGAGACCCCCGCCGCCCTGTTGGAGGCGGCGGACGTGATCGTCGAGGGACCGCACGGCCTCGTCGAGCTGCTCCGCGGGCTCGCCTAGGCCCGCGCGGCGGGCTCCGGCGAGGGCGTCCGCCGCCGGATCCGCGCCCGCTCGAGATCCTCGAGCTGCGTGCGGACCCACCGCTCGGCCGGGTTCGAGAGCACGAGCCGCGACAGT
>Ga0105100_10000234_pt1 | contig 32483 bp, 41 predicted proteins | sample PPLLak12cMay2015_2_FD_87033 | JGI IMG/M metagenome (GOLD analysis project Ga0105100, IMG submission 87033) | Freshwater sediment microbial communities from Prairie Pothole Lake near Jamestown, North Dakota, USA - PPLs Lake P8 Core (1) Depth... | ecosystem: Environmental > Aquatic > Freshwater >... | reverse complement strand
GCTTTTCTCAAATTCTGGCCTCATGTTACCCTTGAATTCCTCTGGCAATGGAATCGAAGGTGCTTCTTTCTTTTCTTTTTTAAAAATCATTCCCATAAAATTTTCCTCTTTTATATTCTATTATATATTTTCTTTTATATATTTAAACCTTTTTGATTTTTATTCTCCCCATATTATTCCATAGGCGTCCCACTTACTCTGCTGGTTTTTCCTGGCATCTGCCCGCCTAATTCAACAGGCATTCCTGAAAACCCTGTTCCGTACATGGAAAAATGTTGCTCAGGAAGTATTGGACCATAGCCTGAAAAATACTCTCCAGGAATTGCAAGTGTTTGGTTCCAATAAGGAGCCTGCATCATAGTGTACAAAGGAGAGCCTAAAGCTTCTAAAGTTGCCTGAGTAGGCGATATTCTAAAATGCTGAGCAAAGGCTCCTGCCTCTACTACTTTTTTTCCTGTAAAGCCCTGACCCTCCAGCTCGTCCATGATTTTTTTTATTGGAACATTGCCCATTCCAGGAGGAAGATGGGAGTCTGAATAGCCGAAATTATCAGTCAAATGGACATGCTTGACATAAGGAGCAATGTTTTCTGTTTCCTTGATAAGTTCTTTTTCACTAAACCCGGATTTTCTCTGCATGTTTAAATGCCCTACATCCCAAGTTGCCCCAATCATTCTCTCTGCTATTTTCTTTCCCTCTTCTCTAGTATAACCATTATTCACAGCTTGGTCCTCGAATTTTTTCCTGGATGCCTCAATCAAACCTTTTAACTGCTCTGAGCGAGAAAAAGCCATGCCAGGATATAAATTTTCTATAGCAATTATAGGGGGATTTTTCTTGTTCTCGTTAAAAGCGTGCCAGGCCGCATTAGCAAAAGTTGTAGCTGATTTGTCAGTTGCAAACTGTTCTATTGGAACAAAAACCTTTGGATTAACCTTTTCCATAGCTATTGCTAAATCCTGTATTGCTTCAGACTGAATATCTATATGAACTCCGGTTTTAGGATTTCCTATTTTTTCTTCGTATTCAACAGCAGCTTTTCTTAAAATCTCTTTTTCTTTGTCGTTACCATATTTATATGCCTTGCTAAATAAGGAATTTAGTGTGAGCTGGGACTGCTGCACGTATTCATAAGCTCCTCTTATTTCTAATAAAGCTGCCCGAGTTGTATCTGGCAGTTTTTTAAATTCCTCTTCGCTTAGCTGATTAGTGAAATAGTAAGGCCAAATATGCCTAACTTTCCCGTACTCTTTTGCTATTATATCGTCCCCCCTATTCTTATAAAATATCACTTGGGTAAGATTCTGGTGCCAGTCACTCTTATTGTGGATATCCAATTCTTCCATTGGGGTTCTTATAAGCGGTTTGGCTATTTCTCCAGGAGCGATTCCTGCAACATCATCAGGATATATTCTTTCTTCTCTTTCTGCGGGGATTAATTGCTTGGTATCTTGATTTATTGCTATAATTCTCTTATATTTTAGATTGTCGAGCTCCTCTTTTGTTGGAGCATTTCCATGATGCCCTGACTTATACCCCTCAATATACTCTTTTTTCAGCTTGTCAGAGACTGGAGTTTCTTCGCTGCCCTGGATTGCAGAGGCATGAACTACAATTGGCATTCCTCCTTTAGGATTAAGGTCCTGCACCCTATCAATCACGCTATTTAACTGCTGCTCTGCTGCTTTCCAGTCCTGCTCGTTCCATCCTTCTCTTCCAAATCCAGAAGGCTCAATAAATGGTGCATGAACAGAAGTTTCAGCTCCTGCCATTTTCTGTAAACGAGCGATTTCTTTGAAATGCTGCTTTGGAATCTGGTCAAAAACTCCCTCTGATAAAGGCTGCAGTTCTATATGCTTTACACCCTGATTTAATAAATTAGAAACTTCCTGTATTTGATTAGCAGTCTGAATAGATGTAGGGGCTCCAATTGTTTTAAAGGAGCTTCTGTAGCCTGTAAAGACATCTCCATATCCCGCTCCTGCTTTATAAACAGGCTCTAAAGAATAGGGAACTCCTTCGTAAAAAGATTCATATGCCATTTATTTTTTACCTCTTTATTTACTATTTATTTAAGAAATTATCTTTTAAATACATTGCTATCTTCTCATTATTCTGTAAGTTCTTTCTCTTCTCATAACATCTTTTGGAGAGTCATCTGGCCTCTGAACCTCGACATTCGCAGTGTATTCTCTAATTGGGTCCTCGGCATTAGTTCCTCTTCTTCTTGCTTCTTCCATTTCTGGATTTCCTGGAATTACTCTCCGCTGTGTCTGCCTTAAGTCATCAAATGTCCTGGCAGACCCGCCTCCTTCTTCTATTTTTCTTCTGTTGGAAGCCAATTCCTCGCTTACACTTCCTTCGTAGGCAGGCATGTTTTCACTGTAAGCGCCCTTGTAAAGCCTTTCCGGCCTTTCTCTCCTCTCTTCAAACTGTTTTTCTTGAGTTCTGCCACTTGTCTCGCCTATTGAAGAAGAGGCACTCTGCTCTAAATTTGAAACCGGGATTTCAACAGATTGAGACTGAGTTGAAGAGTCTGATTGGAGCGTACCTGAGGGCATTTTTCCTTCACCTGCCCCTTCAAAATGTGCTTCGGAAAAATTTTGAGATTCTCTAACTTCTGGATCATCTGCAATATCCTCTAAAGTTCCTTCATCCCCTACTCCCCCCTCCCCTTCATCAGCCTCCCCGATAGTTGTACTGCTGCCGTCTGATAAATCCAAGGTTACCTCCTGATTTACTGGGCCTTTAGATTCTTTTTCGTGCTCTTCTGATTCTTCATCTTTCATTGTTTGTATAAGAGAAACATATATTTAACTTTTTCTAAGGCTACCTTGCATTCAAAAGCTAGTGTAAGATTCTTTATATTCCTCTTCAGCTGCTGGATGAGATGGCATTCCATGGGCTTTTTTATAGGTATCAAAAATATTGAAACAAGTGTCTGCTGCTTCTTTCTCCCCGATATCCCTAATAAGTCTCTCGGCATAATTATCCCCTTTTGCTCCTTTTTTCTTTAATTCTTCTAGATAAGCTTTTTCCTTATCTTTCTGTCTTTGCTTAGCTTTCTCGTTATAAGAGCCAAATAAAGCTGAAAAAGGGTTAATATCTATGGATTTTTTCTTTTTCTCTTCTTCCTTGGCTTTTTCTTCATCGCTCTTTAGAAAATAGTCTATATCCCCTTTTAATTGTTCTAGGGACTCGGTTGTTATCCCTTCTACCATTTTTAATGCGTCTTCTATGTCACTTTTTTTCAGCTCTTCCTCAAATAGCTTTAGCTCATCATCGTTCAAGCAATATCCCCTGAAAGTAACTTCTGTCCTGCCTCCAAAAACATAGTGAGCCTGCTGCCCAGACACTCTCTGAGGAATCCCCCTGAAAACAAAGTCTATGAGAACACATTTGTAATATTTTCTCTTAAACTTCCTGCTTCTAAATTCCTGTGGCACATTTTTTTCCACAACAAGGTCATCAATTTTTATCTCATCCTTGGCAAATAAAGTAAGCTGAAGAACAATTGTATTAAATATATTCACGAGAGCTGGCTCTTGCCCCATCTCCTGCATTCTAAGCCTCTCTGCTGCAATAAGATAGGGTTTGGCCCATCGCGTGTATAGTTGCAAGGAACTTACCTGGCTTTTTAAGTAGGACCTCTCTATTTCAAACCTTTTCTTTAACTCTATTCCAGAACGAGTCTTCCATTCAAAAAATTCCTTAAGGCGCGGCTTGAGAATTCTTTTAACTCGGTCATTCAAGTCCATTTTATCTACTTCCTCGACTGACTTTGCTATCATGAACGCGTCCCTTAATGTTACAAAATTAAGGTCTTGCGCCATCATGTTAATGCTTCCCCTTCCTCTTTTCACATCCACGTTATCCATCCAAATCTGTTTTAATGCTAAAAACCCCGCTTCTGCCTCGTCTTTATTTTTTGAGTCTGCAGCGGTATAATGAGAAATCCTTATCTCAAACTCTTTTAAGTCATAGATAATATTAAGTATGCTTTTAAGAACTGTATTTACTGCTCCAAGAATCTTCATTCCCTCTTCTTGCATTCTGGTTGCCCGCATCCCAAGCTCAGAAAAATGTCCAGAGCCGGGAGAAGAAGAAAAATTGTCTATTAACTTTTTAACGCTCCCCCCAAATAAGTTGTTTATGTAATCGACTATCCAGAAATAAACTGGCTCGAGGGTTTCAGAAGTTGAATCGTAAATCAATTGGTGCTTCTCTGCTTCAACAGGCTCCCTTTTATACTTCTTCGCCTCCTCGTAAAAAGGGCTGACTTTCTCTATGATATCTGAAACAGAATCTGCCATCTTCTCTTTTATTCATTTATAAGGTAGGTGGTGTTTTTAAATGTTTTTTCACGATAAATTTAAAAGCAAACCTTACATTTTAATCTTATGGGAATAAAAACTTGTTCAAAAGAAAAAACGATGAAATTGTGGATTTGGCTGATTTGCAGAAAAGAGGAATCTATAAGCCGAAGCTTCCTGAGAAAGATGGAAAAGGGATAATGGACTTTTCAAAAACATCTCAAGACAGTGGAGAAACTCAGGAAGGAAGCGCGCTTGGTTTCTTAAGCGCCATGGCCGAATCGAGTTCTGGTGAATTAGAAGCTTCTGCTTCTCTTGTTGCAGAGAATAAAAAGAAAAAATTAAGCGAGGTTCTTGGAAACATGAAATCAGATATAAGGCAAAACAACGATAAAGTGTATAAACTGATAGAGAGGATTGACCTTCTTGAAAAAAAGCTAGAAAGAATTGAAAGAAGAGTAGGTATATAAAATGATAAAGAATCTGGACCAAAAAATCCTTGCATATTCTCTGAAAAATGCGGTTGAGCATGAAGGCAAAGCTTCTGCAAATTCTGTTCTAAATTCCCTTTTTCACGAGGGGCTTGAAAAAAAAGATATTAAAAAGGTTATGCTCATAATACAAAAAACTGTGAAGGAAGTTAATGGACTAAGTTTGGATGGGCAGAAGAATAAACTTGTTGAGTCGGAGAAAGAAATAAGCCACAGGACAGAAAGAGAAGGACTTCCTGAGCTGCCAAAGGTTGGAAAAAAAGGGGTAATAAGCAGAATGTGCCCTTCTCCTTCAGGGCCCCTACATATCGGGCATGCGCTTACTCTCTTGCCTAACTTTCTTTACTCAAAAAAATACTCTGGAAAATTTTATTTAAGAATAGAGGATACAAATCCAGAAAACATTCACAAACCAGCATACCAGATGTTGAAAGAAGAGAGCGGATGGCTTTGCAAGGAAGATGTAGAAGTAATAATACAGTCAGAGAGAATGCCGCTTTACTATGATTATGTCGAAAAACTTCTAGACAAGAAAGCAGCCTATATCTGCACTTGCGATAGCGAGAAATTTAAAGAACTATCGTTGAAAAGCAAGGCATGCCCATGCAGAGAGTTAGGGAAAGAAGAACAGACGAAGAGATGGAACAAAATGCTTGGCAAAGGAAAAGAAAAATTCAAAGAGGGAGAAGCTGTAGTGAGATTCAAGTCAGATTTGAAGGATAAAAATCCCGCGATGAGAGACTTCCCGCTCGCAAGAATAAATGAGACAGAACATCCATTGCAGGGAAAAAAGTACAGAGTATGGCCTTTAATGAACCTTGCAGTTACAGTTGATGATATAGAGCTTGGAATGACGCACATTATAAGGGGAAAAGACCATAAAGACAATGCCAAAAGGCAAAAGATGATTTACAAGGCTCTAGGCAAGGAAAAGCAGTATCCTTGGGTTGGATTTATTGGAAGAATGCACTTTAAAGATTTAGAATTATCAACAACTAAGATGAGAAAAGGCATTGAAGAGAAGAAGTACAGCGGGTGGGACGACCCTAATTTGCTTACAATAGCTTCTCTTAGAAAAAAAGGCTATCTTCCAGAAACTTTCTGGAAATTGACAGAGCAAAGAGGGATTTCAGAAGCCGACAAGATTTTAGATAAAAAAGAGTTTTACCATCTTCTTGACATCCTGCAACAAAAAAACTCCAAAAATTGAACAAAAACATTTATAAATGCCTTAATTCTTATAATATTAATAAACAAAAAGGAGGTATAAAATGAACAGAAAATCTCAGTCAGAGATAATAACGACGATTCTATTGATACTGATAGTTTTGGCAGCAGTAGTCATAGTGTGGATGGTAATATCGAAATTCATAGGCGGGGGAGGCAGTGATGCAGAATGTGCAAAAGTAAAGTTGAGAGTTGTTGGAGCAACTGCTGCTACAGCAGCTGTTCCAGGAGGAGCAGCAGCAGCGCCAGGCACAGTTACAATTAACAGAATGGCTGGCTCTCCAGACGTGTTTGTAGCTACTATGTATGTACTAGTAAATAGAGCAGCAGTCGATAACAATTTAGTTGTACCAAATGCTGCTGGTGGCACCCTAAAAATAGGCGAACTTGAAACAAAAACTTACAACGTAGGGAATGCTGTAGGTGGAGCGACGCCAGTTATAGTGGCAAACGATATAATTGAGGTAGCTGCAGTAATAACAAACTCAGCAGGGCAAAATAGTACCTGTCAAATTTTTGGCCAAACAAGGGCTTAAACCTTTAAATTTTTTATTTTTTTATTTTTTTTAAATTTTAATATTCAGTTTAATCAAAGATTAAATTAAAAAATGAATAGAAAAGCACAATCAGAGATAATAACAACAGTTTTATTAATTCTAATAGTTTTAGCAGCAATAGCAATAGTGTGGATGGTAGTTATACCTTTTTTATGGGGTTCAAACAATGACCCTTTTAAATGCAGTGACGTAAGGTTGTTGGTTAATGAGGCAAGATCTAATGACCCTTCATTATCAAACCCTTCGCAAGTTGAAGTTAAAAGAGTTGCTGGCGGAGAGAACGATGCTGTCAAAAGCGTTAAGATAATGATTGATGGCAAAGCTACAACAATACAAGAAGTCAATGGAATAAAATGTATAGACGATGATGATAGGCCCCAGAATGGCCCTGACGATTCAGATAGTGATGGGACGCCTGATTCTACAGAAACAGATGATGATAATGATGGGACGCCTGATTCTACAGACACCGACCGAAACGGAAATGCTATAATAGATACTGATCCTACAGAACCAGACAAGGACGACATCCAAGAATGCGAAGAAGTTAGTAATGGGAGGACATTATATTCATTAGAGCAAATAGAAACAAAAACTTACGGGGTTATTCCTGCAGACATACCCCAAGGTTCACTTGTTCAAGTGGCCCCTATAATTGAAGGAGATGACGGACAGGAAAAGGTTTGTGAGATCAATGATGCTAAAAGAGCTATTTAATAATGCTTTTTATATTTCTTCTAATATCAATTTATGAAATATATAAAAAACTATACAAATATATTTATATTTTATAAACTGGCATGGTTTATGGTAAAAATAGGGATAATTGGAGGGAGCGGATTAGATAATCCTGAATTATTAAAAGAATATAAAGAGCTAGAAGTTGAGACTCCTTATGGAAAGCCTAGTTCTCTTATATCCTGCGGAAAATTAGATGGGATTGAGGTATGCATTCTTTCTCGGCATGGCAAAAAGCATGAAATTCCTCCTACACAAATCAATTACAGGGCCAATATTTATGCACTTAGGAAATTGGGATGCAGCCATGTAATAGCCACTACTGCTTGTGGCTCGCTGCGGGAGGAGATAAAAAGAGGGGATTTTGTTGTTCTGGATCAATTCATTGATTTCACAAGACACAGAAACATCACATTTTTTGACAAATTTCCAGGGGGCTTAGAGAACGCAAATCACACAGCAATGCCAGATCCGTTTTCTGAATTCTTGAGGGAGAAAATTATCGAAGCTTGCCAAGAACTTAACATTCCCTTCCATAAAAAAGGAACGGTTATTACAATTGAAGGGCCGAGATTTTCTACAAGAGCCGAAAGCCATATGTTCAGGCAGCTAGGAGCAGATGTTGTTAATATGTCGGTTGCTCCTGAGGCTATTCTTGCAAGAGAGGCCGAGCTAGAGTATTCTGCAATAGCTATGTCAACTGATTATGACTGCTGGAAAACAGATGAAAAGCCGGTCTCATGGGAAGAGATTCTAAGAATTTTTGGACAAAACGCAGAAAAAATGAAAAAACTGTTAATTCAGATAATAAAAAAGGTAGGAAGAGAAGATGAAGAATTCATCAAAAGCAGGATACGAACAATTCCTAACTGGCCAAAGCCAGGAGTTATGTTCAGGGACATAACAACTCTATTGAAAGATAACGAGGGATTTAAAAGAACAATAGAGATTCTGGAAAACAGGTATAAAAACAGGAAAATTGATATTATAGCGGGAATAGAAAGCAGAGGGTTTATTGTTGGGAGTGTACTGGCACATAAACTTGGAGTGGGATTTGTTCCTATAAGAAAAAAAGGAAAACTGCCTTATGAAGTTGAAAGAGAAGAGTATGATTTAGAATATGGAAAAGATTCTATCGAAATACACAAAGATGCAATAACTCCCGGGCAAAAAGTGTTGTTAATTGACGACCTAATAGCCACCGGAGGGACCTGTCGCGCAGCTGCAAATTTGATTGAGAAGCTTGGGGGAATTGTGGAAGAGATTGCTTTTGTAATAGAACTGCCAGAATTAAAAGGCAGGGAAAAACTGAATAAGTGGGAAGTTTATTCTGTGGTAAAATTTGAGGGAGAGTAACTTCGTTTCAGCAGGCATCTCACTATTAATTCTATTCTTTATATTTTCTATATTGGAAATTCCTAAATATTAAAGTATAGAAAACTAATTATGGCAAATGTGGAGGAGATTATTGGAAAGCCTGCAAAAGAAATTTCTTTTTACGACGAGCTTACAGAAATGCTTAGATACATCGAAAATATAGAGCCGGTTCTTAATCCATTAGACAGAGAACCTTTGTTTAGAAGGATGGCCCAACACTACGCTTCATTAGCTCAATTAGACGGGATAAGAAGCGATTGCAGAAAGATGGCAGAATATTTTGAAGAGCGAGCAAATAAAACCAGAGAAAAAAATTCTGCTATTTTAAGGATTTATCCTTTAACAAAACCCGAAAATTAAAAATATTTTGTTAATTCTAAGTTTACTCCGCCTTTTCCTTCTTCATTAACAACAGCTTGAACAGACAAGCCGGTATTTTTTCCAAGTAAGCCACTGACGCTTGCTTGGTATTGAATTTGAGGGTCGTCAAAATTTTCTATATCCGCTCCGAAAGTCGCATGCATCTTTTCCCCTAAGATTCTTTCAATTTGCAATTCTAGTCTGTTCGGGCTATAAGCAACTTTTCCGTTGTCTATTACAAACCCGCCTATATTTAATCCTTCAAAACCTAACCTTACAGTATAATCCAGGCCTTCGCCGTCTAATGAAACACTTGCACTTGGCTTTAATCTACTAACTCCTATAAACTTTCTCTCTGGAACAACCCTTCTCCTGTCTGTAGAGCTGAGGGTAATGGGTGTTTCAGAATAAGTATCTCCTCCTGTATTTGTGCCAGCCAGCCTATCTCTCAGTCCATCTGTTAAACTAATTCTTAATTCTTTGTAAAAACTGGATTCTTTTAAAGTACGTATTAAAGCTCTGTCAAATCTTTTTCTTAATTTTTCATCATAAACTCTTTTTCCTTCAAGAGTTGTGTCGCCATCAAAAAGCAGAGCTTCAAGCATCAAATCTCGGTCTTTAGAAAGTTCTTTTCTTAGATTTTGCTCAAAACTAGAACACAACTCGGCTTGTACGCTTTTTGCCTGTTTTTCTGTGAGTCCTAACTGCCTTTGAGCAGCTTTAAGCATATCGGGGTTTAAAAATACACTCCCCAGTATCAAAAGCCCTGCTGAATAATTTAAGCCTAATTTTTGCAATTTCATAGGCTTTAGCTAGAATTAATGGCTTTATAAACCTTTCTATTTGTTACTACTTATAAGTAAATAAATTTATTGAGATTACCCTTCTGCTAATAACTTTGCGAGCCCTTCTCTAGCTATGCTTACTTTTAATTCATGAAGCTTCCTGATAGAGGTGTCATCGAGTTTCCAGTTCTCGCTATCATCAACTCCAGACGCAAGTTCGCATTCAATTTCTTGAATATCATCACTTAGATAGCCTCTTCCTGCATGAGGTGGCATTTCAATTCCAGGACAGTAAGCATGACCTGTGTGGGGGTTGAATAATAAACGTTGGGTAGAAAGGTGAATTCCCTGTTGTTCTGCTAAGTAAGCTAGGTCATACAATTCCTGCCTATTTTCAATCTTTACAGGAATTCCCAAGATATCCATTCCAAGCTTAAATACTATTTGCAGTCGGTTCATTTAAGCCATAAAATAAATGAGTAAATAAAAACTAGGGGTGATTGAAATTACCTCAAAAGTCTAAACTCTTTTTATTTGGAAACATAAAATTCCCCCATGCTTGTTGTTAATGTCTTAAACCTATAAACTTTTCTAACTCCCGGGATTCTCACATCTAGCCTGCTTAAATAACAGTTATCTACGTAGGGGGTATCTTCCTGTGTTAATTGGCCTCCTTGGCTCAACAAAAAACGGAAATCACTCACTTCTACGGGCGCTGCTAATCCTATTTTTTCTGCTTCTATTGCCTCTGCTCTTAAGCGAAACCATCTCTCTAAATCTCGCCTTTCTTGCCTTGTATATCTTCTCCCCCTCATTTTATTTCTTTTATGCTCAAAGATCTTCTAAGCTTAGAAACTGCTTCACTTAATCTCCTTTCATCAGGATTTGGCGCATGTGCATAAGTTGCGCCGCAGGTTCTAGAAAATGCTCTCCCCAGCGCACCCTTTAGATTTGGATGCCATATATAAGTAGTAGACATACCACGTCCTTGGTCTTTTGTGTTTACGAGTACCTCGCTTGCTCGAGTAAGATATTCTAATGCCCTAGGACTCCTGGAATCTCCTAACCTATCTATTGCCTGAAGCTGTTCTTCATAAGAATAATAATGATTTATTGGGATGCCTAGAGTATACCAATGCCCTCTTTTTTCTTTTAATGCTTCCACAACTCTAATCAGCTCTTCAACAGCTTGTTCTCCAACTGGTTGAGGCATTTTTCTTTTGAACATTAGTTAGAATTTACTTGGAAAGATAAAGTTACCGGTTGTCTGTTCTTTATAAATTTTTCTCCATATAACCTTGTTTATCAAGCTGATATCCTAATTTTCTGTAATATTCTCTTACTCCAACACCTGAAATAACTTTCAGCTTTTTTATTTTATTCTCTTTTGTTATTTTTTCAGCTTCCTGCATCAATTGTTTTCCTAAGCCTGTATGCTGTATTTTTCCTTTTTTTCCTATATCTGTTGCTTGCCCATAAACATGAAGCTCTCTTACTATTACATTGTTTTTTGAAATGCGAAGTCTGAGGAGCGCAAATAAAATATCGTCTTTATTGACTATTTCTAAAAAGTATTCATCGCCTCCGGAAGCTTTATATTTTGTAATTTTTAATTGCAAATTTTTTTTATCTATTTCGCCGTATCTGCTTCTCATTCCAATTTCTCTAAAACGAATCTCTTTAATTTCTGTTTTATTTTTTCTCATTTCTTCTTCTATATCTTTTCTTATATCAATCCTTGTTGTTCCAGCTATCAGGTAATCGGGTGGGATTTCTCTCATTATCCTCATTATTCTACAGTATCTTGGAGTAAGGAAAAGGAATTTTATTATCAGTTCTTTGAGTTCTTTTTCTGTATAAGGGGCATATTTTTTTTCATGATAGTATTTTTCCAGTTCAGCTCCTTTAATAACCTGACAGGGATATATTTTTAATTGGTCGGGTTTATAAGCTGGATTTTTAAAAACTTCTTCAAATAGATATAGATCCTTTTCTTTGTTGCTTCCGGGAATTCCAGGCATAAAATGGTAGCCAAGCTTGAAACCCGCCTCTCTTAGCCTTTTTGTAGCATCTACAACCTGTTTAACAGTATGCCCCCTCTTGCATATTTTGTAAATGCTATCATCTGGCATCTGCACTCCTAATTCCACTCTTGTTGCGCCAAAGCTTAGTAATCGGTTTATTTCTTTATCTGAACAAACATCTGGTCGCGTTTCAATGCATAATGCAACACACCTGTGCTTTGCTTTTTCGTTAAGCTTCTTTGCCTCTTCTAAATCTCGGCTCTTCTTTTTGTTTAAAGCATCGTAACACTCCTTTATAAAATTGTACTGATATTTTACTGGATAGTCTAAAAAAGTTCCGCCCATGATAATAAGTTCTATCTTTTCTGTGGGGTGATGCATGACTTCATAAGATTTCAACCTTGCTTCTACCTGTTTGTAAGGACTATAATCTAAGGTAATTGCCCTCATTATTGCAGGAGACTTTGGAGTGTAAGATTGTGGAACATCTAAAGTTGGGCAGAATAAACAAGTGCCATGCTTGCATTTTCTAGGCTCTATTATCGCGGCTATTGGAGTTACTCCTGCTAAAGTTTTGGTGGGTTTTCTAACTTGATGCTTTGATGGGAGTTTCATATTATCTTTTATCATAATCATCTTTATAAATTAAACTTTAACAATAATATAATGGGGTTTATGGATTTAAATCAATCTGCTAATAGAGCATTGGTATACGCAGCAGGAGAAGCTATTGCAAGAGGGTATGCCCAAACAGATACAGAACACCTTCTGTTAGGATTGGCTACTGCTGTTGGAACTTCTGCTTATAAATTATTATCTGATTCGGGCATTGAATATAGAGATATTGCCAGAAGTGTTCATTCCACTACTTGCAGAGTAAATGGAAAAGTGCCAGATTCAGAAGCTGTTGAAAAAATAGTCCTAGAAGGAATACATAATCGCCGAGGAGACATGTTTGGCACCTTAGACTTATTAGCAGGAATATGCAATAGAGAGTGCGAGGGAAAAAGACTTTTAACAGAACGCGGGTTTGATCCGGCGAGGCTTGAAAGCGCATTTAAAGAATTAAAAGAAGATTAAAAGAAGAGCTTAGTTGGCTTTCTTACTTCTGATTTTGATGGAATTTTCATTCTATATTTTAAATTGTAAATATGTTTATAAACCTCTTTGTCTGGGAAGTTGAATGAAAAAAAATGATCTGGTGTCTGTATTTGGAAGGGTTCCTAACAAAAGAATAGCTTCTCAAAAGGGCAGCTTAGTTGTTGCAGCTTCTCCTGATGGAAGAGGCGGTGCGATATACGAGATTGCAAGGGCGACTGATGCTGGAGTTGTTATTGGAAATGTTAGGGGCCAAGAGCGCCTTGCAGATCCAGAAGGAAAGTCTTCTGAAGTAAAAGAGACTACAATTCCTTACGATGAAGCTATTGTTATTTCAGCTGGCGGCGGTCTTTATGTTGGAGAGAAGGCAAGAGATAGAGTTCATTATTTCCAGGGAATTACCCTTTAGATGTTTAGCTCTTTAAAAATTCTAAATCATCAATTGAATCAACTACTTCTATAAATGGAAGATGTTCTTCATTTAAAAATCCATTTTTCATTAAAAATTCAAAGAGTTTTTTGTTTTTTTCTCCAACAAGACAAAATTTTCCTTTTCCTTTTGCAAAAAATTCATTCCAGACTACAAATATTTCTTCTAAAGTCCCGAGTTTTCCCTCTAGAACAACTATATAATCAGCATTCATCAGTTCCAATATCCTTTCGTGCATAGTGTCCTTAACAATTACTTTTGTCAAATAATTATTTTCGAGCGGGGTCCATGCAACTTTTTCTGGATTGATTCTTACTCCAATAGCTTCTCCTCCCGCATCTGTCGCACCTTTTGCAGATGCCTTCATTATTCCTCCATAGCCTCCATTCTTTAGGATATGTCCTGCTAAGGCTATTTTCTTTCCCAATTCATAACCTTCTTTATATCCTTCCTTAGAAGGAGTTCCTGTGCCAAAAACTGTTATTATCATTGCATCGCATGTTTTTTATACTTAAAAATTCTTGCTATTTTATGAATCAGGAGCAAGTATGGGATGAAATAGCAAAAGTATGGAAAGGATATAGATGCAGGCCTGTTGAGGAAGTAACTGATTTCTTGAGAAAAAAACAGGGAAAAATACTTGATTTATGCTGCGGCTCTGGGCGCAATTTTATAAAAATAAAAGGGCATTTTTATGGGGTTGATTTTTCTTCTGAGATGCTAAAATATGCAAAAGAAAAAGCAGACAAACTCGGAGTAGAGTCTTTTATTGAAAAAACCTCTGCTGATAAACTGCCTTTTCCTTCTGATTTTTTTGATGCAGCCGTCTTTATTGACGCTTTGCATTGCATTGACACTAAGGAATCAAGAGAGAAAGCTCTTTTTGAGCTTTTTAGGGTATTAAAGCCCGGATGCGAAGCGATTGTAAGTGTCTGGGACAAAGAACAAGAAAGATTCAAAGATAAAGGAAAAGAGATAGAAGCGCCTTGGAAGGTAAACGAGAAAGTTTGCATGAGGTACTATTATTTATACGATAAAAAAGAGATTCTTGATTTATTGAAACTGGTAGGGTTTGAAATTGTCCAGATATCTGAGAAAAATGAGAAAACAGAAGAGCATTCTGGAAAAAGCATTGTTATAATTGTAAAAAAACCGATAAAATAAAAACGGGATTGACTTAATCTGCTATTTGAATTAGACTTATCCAAAATATGCACCAGTTCGATTTTCTCTAAAATATTCCACTTTCTAGATATGATTGCTATATACATTTCTAATAAAATTTGTGAGGTTGTTGAGCAGGAGGAAACAACCTATGTAGGCTATCTATGACAATCATAACAGCATAAAATTTAAAAACTCTTAGAGTTCCTATCTAATCTTATGGATGCCTCTTTAGAGGCTTCTAAAATTTTTAAAAATGGCTAAAGCAAGATTTGGAGGAGATATTCGTCTGCAAGATACAGGTAATGGAAATGCGCAAGAAAAAATTCCCTATCCTCTGAAAGCTGCATTAAGCTATCTCCATTCAGTTGGGGCCCATAGAGGAAGAAAGATAACACTCCAAGGAGTGGCAAGGCGCTTATTGAATTATCATAAACTCAGCGTAGATGAAAAGGACCTCACCGCCCAATTTGCAGTTGCGGCAGATGAAGGGCTGGTTAACATAACAGAAAGCAATGGGGCAATTTATTACTGCTTGAATGGAGCCGGAGAAGCAGCCCTAAATCGCGAGGGAACCTATCGAGTTTTCGAACCCAGCAGAAGGTCTCTTTGGGATATGCAAAGAGATGGAAAGTATCCAAGAGATCTTGGACAGCGATAATTATTTCACTCTCTTCACAAAGTCCATCATGTTTTTTCTCTCGAATTTCAAAATATCTCCAGTTTTGCAGTCAATATGGCATCTAATAATCTCTAATCCTTCAAGAACGCAGTTAAGGTTCCAAATTTGCTTTCCTTCGTAAACCTGCAAAACTGCAATAATCTTCAAGAGTTTTTTATCAATTTTCTCTTCTTTTATCTTTTCTTGTAGGATTTTTTCAGCATCATCCAAATCGACATCAATATTTTTTTCTATGGGGGGCATATTGGTTTTTTGTCCTTCAATTGTTTCTGCTTTTTTTAAAGAAATTTCGTCTCCGAGCAAGAAAGTGTAAACCTCGTTCTCTCCTATGCAATAGTCTAGCTGCTGCTGAGTTCCTCCTGCCTCATAATCAATCACAAAAAACCCGGCACATAAAAAAGCTTTTTTATTTTTTTCCTTAAATTTAGAAAAAGCCTCGCTTTTTTCTATCCCCTCTAGTGTAGATTCAAAATTCATGCATAAATAAAAGCTTAATTGTTTATAAACTTTTATAAATCTAGCTGAAGAATCCCTTGAATTTCTGCCATAAAGAAGGTTCTGGCATTTCTACATTGACTGGAATTGTCTCTTCTTTAGGAGCTTCAATTTTAACGGGCTTAACTAGCTCTGGCTTTTTATTCTTATTAAGATAATCTACTGCTTTTTGCACTGCAGTCCTAGAATGCCCCTGGCTTATTAACGCCCATTTTAGGTCTTCTAACTTATAGCCCTTTTTCATGTTCTTCTCAAGGTATTCTATCAAGGGCTTTGTTTGGTCAACTGACCTCAAATTTTTGTTTTCCATTACTATCTCAAAAATGAGTTATATATAAACCTGATTTTTCACTTGTTAATTACAAAAAATGGGAGAAAGACCAATAAAGGAAGTTCAACTATCTAATGCTAACCGACAGCTTATCTTTGTCTTCTGGATAAATAACAATAGGGGCTTCTTTTTTTAGGTTCATAAACTTGGCTATTTCCTTAGGGATTCTGATAATTAAGGAATTTCCGCTATATCCTATCTTCCCTTCCCTTGAAAGCCCAAACAAGCCTGCTTTTTTCTCTGCTTCTTCTATTTTTTTAGAGGTTTTTTCATCAAACCATTTTTCTTCGCATTTTTCACAGACTTTTGCAGGGAATTTTCCAAGGCTCTTTCCATAGACTTCATAGTCTACAATTTTTTCTTTTAGTTCTCCTTCACATAAAACGCATTTATTTTCCATTTTTCTCGCTCCTTATCATAACAGTTATAATAAAAAATTTATCTTCTTGTTTTTTAAATACTATTTTAATATGCCTATACATGGAGATAATTTTTCCATTTTGTAATGACTTTGCCCCGCATTTAATTGCATCTTTTATCTCGTTTATGCTTACCCCCCTTTCTCTTGCCTGCTCCAAAGCATGGGCGCTCATTACTATTTCCATTTAACTTCTCCTAACTTACTTGTAAGTTAAAGTAAGTATTTAAATGTTTCTATTTTGAGTCTTTTACATCCCCAGATATTTTAACATTTCAAATACCAAGAATGCAGGCCAGACTATTGCTTTTAAGACTCCTAAAACTCCATCCCAGAAGCCCGTGGCAGTTGCAAGGTAGTAGACTAAGGCTCCAATAAAGCCCAATCCATATAATGCTCCCCCACAACCACATCCACAGCAGCCAGCACTGCAAACTTTCTGTTTTACTATTGTTTTTGGCATTTTTTCTTTTATAAATAAAAAGCATTTTTATCCTATCTATGATACTTAAATGCTTTTTATTTCCCTCCTTTCAATTCATTCTCTTTTTTCAATTTTTTCCTTGATTTCAGAAATAAATTTATCAGGATTTATGTCAAATTTCAATTTTTCTCCTCTGGCTCTTACTGCCAAGGTGCCTTTTTCTTCTTCTTTGTCCCCAATTGTTATAATCAGGGGTATTTTTTGAAGCTCAGCGGTTCTTACTTTATCATTGACTGTTGTTGAGTTGAAATCGGAATCTGCCCTTATTCCAGCATCTTTCAGTTTCTGCAGGAATTTCTCAGCTGCTTTTACATTCCTGTCTGTAAAACTTAAGACTCTTGCCTGTATTGGAGAGAGCCATAATGGCAAATTTCCATTGGTATGCTCTAGGAGAACTCCTAAAAATCTTTCTAAAGAGCCATAAAGAACCCGATGCAACATTACTGGCCTTTCTAAGGTATTTTTTTCTGTTGTGTACTTTAAGTCGAATCTTTCAGGCAGTGCAAAATCCAGTTGAATTGTTGAACACTGCCAGGTTCTTCCTAAAGAATCTTCAACGTGAAAATCTATTTTAGGTCCGTAAAAAGCCCCATCTCCTTTATTTATTTTATACTTCATTTTTCTTTTTTTAAGCACATTTTCTAAAAGCTTTTCAGCTTTATCCCAAGTTTCATCAGAACCTATTCTCTTTTCAGGGCGGGTAGATAGTTCAACATGATATGGGAGATTAAATTTCTTATAAAAAATTTCTATAAGTTCGATTATTTTTAATATCTCGCCTTCAACTTGCTTTTCAGTGCAAAAGATGTGCGCATCATCCTGGGTGAACTGGATAACTCTGAATAATCCTCCTAAAACTCCTGACAATTCATATCTATGAACAACACCAAGTTCAGCGACTTTCAATGGGAGGTCTTTATAGGATTTTGTCCCAGTTTTGTAGACTAACATCCCTCCTGGACAATTCATAGGTTTAATTAAAAAAGGCCTTTTCTCATATTCGGTTATAAAGTTATTTTCTTTGTACTTGTCCCAATGGCCAGATACCTGCCATAATTTCTTGTCCATTATTTGTGGGGTGGAAATTTCCTGATAGCCTGCTTTGGCGTGCTCTTCTCTCCAGAATTTTATGAGCTCATTTTTTATTATCAATCCATTGTTATGCCAGAAAACCATACCAGGAGCAACATCATTAAAAGAGAATAAATCCATTCTATTGCCTAAAATTCTGTGATCGTTGTCTTTTAATACTCTAGTGTCTAGTTTTGAGCGCGAGATTTGGTCAAGAAGCTGCTTATAATCCACTTTCTCATCTTTATCTTCAATAATTGGCTTCGTTGCTTCTACAACTACTTTTCCTTGTCCTGTATCTCCAATAGACCTAGATAATTCAGCTAAAGGATGGCCCTTGCATTTTAATTCAAACTCTTTATAATAGCCAAAAGGCGCCCTCTCAACGTTGTATTTTTTGTTTTCTTTGAGCATTTTTTCAGCTTCCTGCATCAAAGATTGAGCAAAAGCGGGAGCAGATAATTGTGAAGAAAGATGGGCGTAAGGATAAAGAACAATGTTCTTTGCTTTAACCTGTTTTGCCAGGTCCTCAACATTCTCAAGATACTGCTTAACAATGTCCCTGTTAGATTCATCCTGCTTTTCAACTGCAGTAAAAATAACTAGAACTTCCTTTATTTCCTTCTCTTTTTTCCTTTCTTCAGACAGCTCTTCTGGCTGTTTTATTGCTTTTTTTACTGGTTTAAATTTTATATAGTCGCAGTGCAAGGATAATATTTTCATGGAATAAAAAGAAGAAAGGTGTTTAAAAAAGCTTCTATTATTTATAAAAAACCTTAAACACCTTAAAAATTAACCTATTTTAGTAACTACTATTAAGTAATTAATATAGAAAAGTTTATAAAGGGGCATTTTCTAAGGATTACACTAAAATTGTAATAAAATTGTAATAAAAATGAGCCTTACACAAAGACTTAACGAAGAGCATAAACATCCTGGAGACTGGTTTGCAAAAGCTTGGGCTATAATAATTCTTGGTGGCTTAGCCAGCATGTCTCCTTATACGCATAAAGCAATTGAGGCAGTAAGAGCATGGCAAAATAGAGAAGTTGCTAAACAAGAGGTACGATACACTGATCAAACAACTGAAAATGCATATAATGGAAGTGCCAATTTACAAGAATTAACAGGGGCTCAGAGCAGACATTTTTATTCTAAAGGAGAGGCGAGAGAGATAAAATGATAGCGGAAATTGGTCATATTCCAGATGCAGCTATGCTGGGCATGGGAGAACTAATCAGAAAGGATTTAGAACAATTTTTAGGTGCTAATAATGGGCTTAGGCCGATTTTAAACAGAAAATTTGATTCCTGGGGGGTTTATGCCAGCCGTGCAATAAGGTTTCCTGATAACAGAGAAGAAACTTGCATTGAAGAGGCGGGAATAAGGAGGGATTGCGAAAAGCATATAGGTGAATATTCAAGGCCTCTTGATTCAGAGAGGGTAGTTGTTTTGGCTCACCCATTTTATATCCATTTTGCACACATGGATCGATTGGATACTACGGGACACCTGGCTCAAGTGAGTAAGTATACTGAGGAAATTAAAAGACTTATTGAAAAAAGGAAAGGCGGAGGATTTAATCTGGTATTATTTGAAGATTCTGTTTTTTATATAAAAGCAACAAGCCTTTTGCTTGAGAGGGGATTAGTTGATGACGTTATATTAACAAAGCCCGACAAGGGGTATGCTGATGATGAAAGCAGGCTAGGAATTTTAAATGGCAGAAAAATTTCTATGGGTGGGATGTATAATGGAATCTGTTTAAGGCACTCTTTAAAAGATGTTTCAAAAAAAGTTAGCTCGAGAAGTTTAAATGTAATTCAAGATTTAGTCTTAAATTCTCCTCTAGATTATGGAGAGCTGGAATGTGAATATGTTTTATGCGCTGAAAATTTTCCAAAGATAACCTTAGAACAATTTCTTGAGGGATTAAGGCTGCAAACAGCGGGGGTGGCTGCTTAAAATGAAACAGCTAATACTCCCAGCAACAGGTTTTGAATTACAAGTTCCTAATTATTTTTATTTTCATGATGATGGGATTGTAGAAAGCATCCCAGACCATACTCATACGCTAAATATGATATATGAAGTTACAGAAGATTTTAAAGAACTAGAAGAACAAAGATTGGAAAAAGAAGCAGAAAGAGACAGGAATAACCCTGAGTTAACCGATGTGAGTTATCTATCGGGGAAATCAGTAGGTTATAAGTACGCAAGTGGACGAGATAAGAATATTCCTAGAGGAGTTCATGCACATATATATGTCTTGGGTGGAAGGCCCGAACCGACGTTAGTCAAATCCCGGGGCCATGAAGAGGGCGAAGTTGTAATAACTCTAAATAGAAGGGATGTAATACAACAAGGCCTTGAAAAATGGGGGGTTGGCGTAATAGGGTTTACCTCTCTTCCTGACGAAGCAAAATGCGACCTAGCAGGAATATGCGCTTTAATGAATCGCTATGGATCTATTGAACTTTCTTCTTTTGATTATAACCTTTCTACAAAAGATGCTCTTATAGCCTATCTAAGAAGAAATACCAATTGGAGGTTAGAATAAAATGAAAATACAAAGAAAATTCACACTTCGCAAAAAAATAGCAAAACATGGCGAGGACTCGATAATTGTAATTCCAAAACTCTTGCAAGGAGAATTGCCTCCAAAGACAATTGTTGAAATATCCATATTAGTTTTGGAAGAAGCGAAAAAAATGGAAGAAAAAGAAATAAAAATAAGGGAGGAAGGAAAATGAAAGGAAGAGATACTAGGAAAAGAGTGAAAGATAGGAGATTCTTACAAATGTGGTTTTTATCTGCTATGGCCGCGGCTACATCAGGGTCTGTGCTTGGAAGAGAGTACGGGCCGGCTTTTTTCAGGGGATTATTTCCAGGAACAAGAGAAGCGACTGGATCTAATGAAAAAGCTTATTGTGAGCAGGTAACTCCTGCTTATCTAGACAAAATTGTAAGAGAAGCAAAAATAATTATGGACAGCAATGAAACAAATTTTGTTGTAAGAGATACAAATGGAATGCCAGACTCTAATTGTCTGAGCTATGATGTTTCAACAAAAGAAGAAAATTTGGGAAGAAGCAACAATTTTGACCTGGAAGTTATAGTGAGAGATGCTGTGAGTAAGGCTATAAATTGGTTTGCTGGAAGTCAAGAGCAAAAAAATGGGGAATTTTATACTGTTGTAAAAGGAGACACCTTAGTTGACATTGCTGAAAAAACAGGTGTCCCTTATGTTAGATTAAGGCTTGGTAATCCTGAGATAAATATTAACAATTTGGATGTTGGGCAAAAAATTAAACTTCCTGCAGAGGCGGGTATTAACCTACAAGGCGAGCAAGGAATAAATTACAATGCCCTATATTCTTCTATTGAAAGACGCGAAGACTTAAGGACCTGGAGATATTTTGACACTAAAGGATTCCCTACAATAGGCATTGGGTTTAACCTTACAAAAGAGGGGGCGAAGGGAAGAATAAAGGCTTTGGGTTACGATTATGATAAAGTTCTTAAAGGAGAACAGGAAATAACCAGAGAGCATGCCTGTGAACTGATGAGAGAAGACGCGGCGATAGCTGTTTTAGATGCTAAAAACTATATCGGAAATGGATGGGAAAGATTAGACGCTGGAGCCAAGGAAATACTCATTGATATGGCTTACAACATGGGAGAGACTTTTGGAGGAATCTGGAGCTTAAGAGCTGAACTTAATCAGCAAGATCCTAATTATGCAGGAGCTGCAAGAAGAATGAGGACTTACAAATGGTATACAGATACCGGAGATAGGGGAAAAGAGCTTACTGAAAAGATGGAAGCCCTTGGAGGGAAATATAACTCTGACAATAACTAAAGTATAAAAAACAAGAAAAAGATTAAAAAATAAAAAATAAGTTTAAGATACGCTCTGTGTTATCGAACCAGTTGTTGTCTGCTCAAGAGTGCTTCCTGATTTAGTATAGTACACTGTTATTGTGCCTTTAAATGTATTTGCAGGTGTTAGTGTGCAATTTACCCTTGCTAGGACTGTGCTACCAGAAGCAACACTACCAACAACTAGATTAACACCATTCCAAGATTCGCCACAATTTGTTACAGTAACTTTGGTAACATTATAAGTATCATCGCCGTTGTTTTTAAGCTCCAAAGAAACTCCGGATGTGTTTACGACCTGCCCATTCAGGTAGAATGGCGGATTCACGACAGCTGCTTTTGGTGTTAAGACATCTCTTGAAAAATAGTAGTATCCTAAAATCCCTATGACAATAATTGCTGCTAAGATTGCCCAGCCATAAGTCATCAAAAACTCCATAGCTGCCTGTCCTTTTGTTGTTTTCATATTTTACCTCCTTTTTTTGATTCACTTAATTAATATTCCGAAGATTAACCAGTTTATAAATATTACTATTGGTCTAGAGTTTCTTACTTTTGTTTATAAATGCCTCACAGGTGATTAATAGAAAATTGTGAGATTTGTGAACTCTGAACAAATCGAGCCAATAATCTGAGTGAAACGAGCAAATTATAGCTTATTTATAAAGGATTTTCGGAAACTCTACTATTGGTTTTTGCCTTTATTTTAAACTCGCTTGCAATAGCAACTTCTTCCTTCCTGGGTGCATATCCCTTCAGCACAAGTGCCGTTACAAACTCCGTAAGCTGCAAAATAAATTCCACATGGAGCTATGTATAAGTCTGGAGGGAGCTGTTTCTCTTCTGGCTCACTTCCACTACTACCATCTCCGCTGTCCCCCCCACTTCCCCCAACTGAGCCATTTTTGGAAAGCGGCGAAATAGTTCCCAATTCCCCCCCATTACTTCCATTGCCTGAAGAACCGCGGGACTGGTTTTCGCTCTCTCCTAATCCATTATCTAGATTATTTTCAGCTGGGGCGCCTGTTTTTGTTTTTGAAAAGTCATAAAAAATGCTTGCTATCACTATTACAAATAAAACAACTAAAAATGCTATAGTAAGCTTAATCATAGATTTTTCCATTTTCTTTTCTATTGTTAAAGTAATAAAATAAAGTATAAAAATGTTCTTAGTACATTTTAAACCTCATAGGAAATGTTTCTCACTCCATAAATATCCAAGCTCTCGTTGTTTAATTTAAACCATGCCTGCATTCCCGTAACCCGATATAACGGAGAAGGGTTATTTGTTGAAAAGTAGATGTAATCCACAACACACTTATTAAGAGGGCCGGAAAGTGTTGGAAGATAGACAAGAGACTCTATTCCATTCTCGCTTGCTGTAAAGTCCCCTTCCAACCTTTGAAGAAAGCTTGGGGCAAGAGAAGAATTTGTGTAATCAGAACCAGCAAGATGCGCGGATAAATTAGACACATCGCTTCCATCAACAAAAGGAATATAAGAGGTACGATTAATTTTATTAGTTACAAGGCCGCCTGTTCCAACTACATAAAGGGGGTCTTCGAAACTTTCTACTGATATAGGATTAGACACGAAAGTGGAAGTCCGATTCCAGAGAGATAAATTTGCCCTGTCTACAATCAACAGGTCCACAGTCAGAGAATACTTAATATTCCAGGGGTCGTCTTGGGTTACTTCCAAAAAAGGATTGCTCAAGTAAACGTCTGCATTAATCCTTCTGGCTTCTTCACTTAGAAAATTCTGTATATCAGAGAAATTAGCTCCCCTCATAAGCTCTTCTTGGTTCCCATTAATTGACCCATTATAAAAAAGCTCGTTGAGTGTCTGATTTAGGTTAGAAGCATACGACCCTTTTTCAAGAATGTTCTTTTCAACTAGCAAAATAGACCTAAATCCCGAGATATACAACATCCTAGGGATATCTTTTTCCACTGAAAAAACAAAACTATTCATTGTTTCGATTCTTCTTTCTATGGGTTTTCTATTTTTAACAATAGAAGAAAATGAATAAGAGACTAAAAAAAGAAGGAGCATTGCTATTACAAGAATTGTGAAAAACATAGCTTTTTTGTTCATTTTATTCAATCCCATCTTCTTATTTGCACATCTGTAGAAATTATATAAGGCACGCCTGTAATTTCAGAAGCGCTTATCTCGAGATTCTGTTCTGTAAATTTGACGTCTACTCTTCCATCTTTATCAGAATCCAGAAGCTGCAGCAAGCTAAACGTAGCCAACTGGAAAGCATCTTTGTCATTGGAGATATTCTGCCCGGAACTTTTATAGTAGCAATTATCAGCACCTGTATAGCTTCCCGGAACTTTTATATCTGCATCCGGACCGGTTTCGAACTCCAGTTCCCAATTGCAACCATCTGCCAGAGCCACGATTTCAGAATAAGAAGATGCATTCTGCCTTGTAGTATAGATTATTTTGTTGTAAGGAGATCCTTCGGTTGTATTCATGGGGGAAACTCCTGTTGTTACCTTCACAGCATTATTCCCATCTTGAACCAGCGAGTTTGGAATTCTTATCGGATAAGGGTCGCCAAGCTGGGTATAATCTGAACCGTAGAAGCTAAGATTGTAAACCCCCAAGGAATTTATTTCAACCCGGTCTGTCCATCTAGGACCAGAATAAGATACTGCCTGGCTCTCTACTATTTCTGAATCAGGAGATATGGAAAAATTCCCGTAATAAGAGTCATAAAATTGACTTTCTAAGGTAGTTATCAACCCATAAGGAGTTGGAGATTTTGTATAATTAAACTCTATATAAGAATCTGGATAAAGCTGAGTGTATACCCCGCTGCCTGCCTCGATAGTCTGCTCGCTATAAGAAGCCTCAAGCACATCACTTGCAACCCTCTTATAAACTTCTATTAAATTGGTGGTGTTTGCAAAATAATAACTGCCATTGCCGCACGCAGCAATTGCCTGCAAAGTTGCGTTGTCTGAGGAAGGGCCAAAGCCTATTGCGTATACTTTTATGTTCGAATTGTTAAAAGCCTGGCAAGCTGCAAGGATTGCGTCGTTTTTCGCGTTTCCTGTTCCCTGCCTTGCACACTGCACATTTGCTTCTCCATCAGACATAATTACTATAGATTTAAAACGCCCCCCGTAAGAACTGGCATTAAGAGTATCTGCTGCAGTGTTTATTCCGCAGCAGATGCATGTCCCACCTACGGCTCTCCACGAATCAATCTTGCTCTTTAGAGAAGCAGAGTTGTTGGAAAGATTATGCCAGTCAGCTAGATCTACATTGCTCTCATAAGCAACCAACCCAACCCTGTTTCCAGAGTAATTAAGAACAATATCTACAAACTCCTTATTAGCCTGTCTTGCATTTCCTATCATGCTTTGACAGCTTCCGCCGCAGGAATTACATTTTGGCTCATCATTATCACACTTCCAGCAACCGATTCCGCAGCAGCTCCCAATTGAACAAGAAGTTCCGCTGCAGTCCCCGCACATGCTTCCGGAAATATCTGTTACTGAAAAAGAGTCTGCAGGCCTTTTAGAAACATACGTCGCATTTTTCAATCCAAGCCTTATCGGAGTTGTTTTCTGGCTTATCTCACTATAATCCAGCTCAGAATCGAGTTCTGAATTACTTATCGTTATAACTTCCTCTCCTGAAGTATTTCCTTCATAAACAGTTATGTTGCCTACAGTAAAGAACATTTCATAAGAGCTATTCATATGCAGCAAAATATTCAGCGCATTTAACTGACCTGGAACATAAAACCCATCATAAATATTTATCAACCCTTCTATGCCTGGAAAATAATAGCGAGTCGGCTGTGAGTACCCTTCAGAGCTATCATAAACTATTCTAATGTAGCCTCCAGCAATATATAATCCATCTGCCACAAGCTCGAGAGTATTCTCTCCATCATTAAAACTAGAGTTGTAAGCTGAGAGGTCATATTTGGAAGGAGCAAATTCTGAAGAAGAATTCTCGTAATGCCCAGAGGGATTTCCATTAATAAACAAATCAAAGTCTTTATTCACAGCCATTTCAATGTCCACATTTGTTAAGTCTCCACTATAGTTTATTATTACCGATATGTTCCCGTCTCCAGCATACCCTCCAAAATAAAAGTACTTCTGCGCCATACCGTTTGCAAGCCAGGCACGGGCAGAGTATCCTGTGATGCTTCCATTTTGCTCTATGTTGCTTAATCCGCTGACCCTATGAGTCACAACTTCTATATTTTTGGCACTTTCGTAGGGCGTGGAATTCTTAGATGCCACGAGATTTCCTCCATACCATATACCTATATTCTCAGAAGTATCCAAGTAACTGAACATTGCAGATGCAAGCTGTTTTGCAAGAGTCTTGTTTGTAATATAAAACTCCCCTATTTGTTCTAAAACGCTCTGGTTAAGGTCATAAATATCACCTTGTGCTATTAAAGATGCTACATAGGAATCATTTACTTCCCCAATCTTTAGCGTAGAAAATACTTGGGCAAAATCTTCCTGGACTTCAGAATGGTGGCTGGAAGAGGAGATGTAAGGGTAAACTAGAAGAACTGTAAAAACTATAATAGCCAGCGCTATTAATGAATCAAGGCTGAAAAAAACTGCTCTTTTTTTTATGTTTTTCATTTTCTTCTCATTCCCATATATCAAAATAAACTGTTGTGGGCTTGTTTTTGTAGATTGTAAATCTTGTAATCCTTATTAGATTTTTTTCGTTATTTGGCTCGTTGCCTATTCCCTCCACTTCTAATCCCCCTATGGAGACATTTTGTGAAAAAGAGATGTAATACTCGAATCGCGTATTAAAGAGAGCCCTTGTCCGATTATAATCTTCAGTAGACAGATTATAAAAATACTCCAATTTTGTTTCATTTATCTTGTTATCCGAAAGGATTCCCAGAGTTACAATATTACTCGCGTTCCAGTTATCAGGATACCCCTTAGACAAGACAGCGCTTGCTATCGCTCCCCCATCATAAGACAAGGAGTCTATGTTTTCTTTAGCTTCATTCGGTCTATTGACCGTGTAAAAGAAGAAAATAAGTATTCCGAAAGTAAAGATAACAAGAGCTATTGCAAGATCTATCCCCCATGCCTGCGATTTTACATTTAATATCCCTCTTTTTTCCATAATCTTTTCAAGATTTTCTTATTTAAATCCTTATTGGTTAAGTACTATCTCCCCTTCTTCTTTTCTTATGGTATTATTTCCCTTTCGGAGATTGCCTGTAACATTTGGAACTGGAAGAGATAAGGCATGGAGGCTGTCAGTTGTATTAACGTATACCATTTCATCTACAATCCGGATGTCATAATCACTGTTTCCAACTCTATCTGGGATTTCAAACTCTCGAGAGTAGCCATCGCTGGCCTCTAAAGCCAGGTTTATTTCGCTTTGAGCATCTGATGCAATTTCCTTAAGCTGCAATCCTGTCCTCTGCTCGTATTTACTCTGCATATTGCTCTCGATTATGAATAAGAAGACTGAAAAGAAAAACAATACGAATCCCAGCATTATCACAAATTCCAGAGAAGTTTGCAATCTCTTGTTCATTTTTAAATTTCAGTTAGAGTTATTGAAGTTTCATTTGCAACAACTTCAATTTTCTTAACCCCTCCTCCACCGGACAAGTTCCCTGATATTGGAACTTTGCTAAAATAGGAAATTTTGTCTGTACCTGTATGGGTTTCAACAGTGATAAACAAGGAATTCTCTATTACCTGAACCTCTTTCACGCCCTCTGGAAGATAGCAGTCTATTGTTGCTTTTGAGGGAGCTCCTGCATAAAAAACCGACTCAGAGGCCGATATAATTTTATCTGCGTAGCTATTTAACTCAGTAAATTTTATATTATCTTTTACGTTTCCGCTGTAGTTAAGGGCAACGCCAAGTATAATGATAATTGCCATGGTGACAAAACCAAATACTATCAAGTACTCTACACTTACCTGTCCGTATTTCTCATCCATCTTCCTCTTTTAGCAACATTTATAAATCTCTTTAGTTAAATTATATAGTAAAGATTATTATTTAAACGTAACGAAAATTAGATAAACCATGGTAAAAGAGGAAAGGCCTATTTTTTTAAAAGTATTTGTGATAGTGATAGTAATTTTAATGATAAACCTCGGGGTATTTTCCTACAAAATAACAACAAATAAAGGGCTGACTGGCTTGTCAATAGGTCAAAAATTTTATGAAGCTTATAAAGGAATCTCTCCCCTGTCCAAGCTATTCTTGATTTCAGAGTGGGCAGTGTTAATTATTTTATTGGCAGGTGTTTTTTTCAGAGATATAAAGACAAAAAGCAAAGAATCAGAGGAGGAATTAAGCGGGGTAGACATAAAAAGGCTAACAGAAGACAACGGGACTGATTTAGATGTCCTTTATAAGGTTCTCAAAGAAAAAAAGAAGCTAAAGATCTCAAGTATATCCAAGCTTTTTAAGGTAAAGGAAGAAGTGGCTATGGAATGGTGTAAAATATTAGAATCTGGAAATTTGGGGGTAATTGAATACCCTTCAGCAAGAGAGCCCATAATTAGGCTTGTAGAATAAAAAGAGGAAAAATGGAGAATAACGACGCTAACAAGACAATAAATAGACCTGCATCAAAAGGGGACATTATAGAAAAAGGAACTAAGGAAGGGCTCGTTGAGAAGTATAACATTGAACTAGATAAAGCCAAGGTTTCTATTGAGATATTAAAGGGCTTTGAAGGAGTAACCTATAATCTGCATGTCCCTGAAATTGGAATTGCTACAGCTTCATTGCTATCGGAGATAAGAAATGAGCTTGTTTCGGTCACCACAATCAGCATGGGGGAAATGATAGATCCGGCATCTTTAGGCATTATCAAAAAAAGATTCATGAAGGAGGCTGTTGCTCTATTCAAGGAAAAGCTTCCAACAATTGATCCTGAAATGCGGGAGTTCTTAGTTGGCAAGCTAATGCAGGATATGTTAGGATTAGGAGAAATTGAGTTTTTAGTTAATGACCCTAACCTAGAGGAAGTGGTAATTCAAAGCGCTAAGGAGCCGATAAGAGTTTATCACAAAAGATATGGTTGGGTAAAAACAAACTTAAGGATAGCCAAAGAAGAAGAGATTATAAACTATTCAAATATAGTGGCCAGGAGAGTTGGAAGGCAGATAACTGTCCTTACACCTCTGCTCGATGCCCATCTTGTCTCGGGCGATAGAGTAAACTCCATCCTTTTCCCGATAAGCACTAAAGGCAATACGATAACTATAAGAAAATTCGCAAGAGACCCTTATACAATTGTAGACCTTATTAACAATAAAACAATAACTATGGACATAGCCACACTATTGTGGCTTGCTATAGAATACGAGATGAATGTCTTAATTTCTGGAGGTACAGCTTCAGGAAAAACAGTCATATTAAATGCTTGCATGCCTTTTATTCCCCCAAATCACCGTATAATAAGCGTAGAGGATACAAGAGAGCTTATGCTCCCTGATTTTCTTTACTGGACCCCTTTAGTTACCAGGACTCCAAATCCTGAAGGGAAAGGAGAAGTTTCAATGCTTGATCTGCTTGTCAACAGCTTAAGAATGAGGCCTGACAGGATAATCTTAGGAGAGATGAGAAGGAAAGAAGAAGCAATGGTTTTGTTCGAGGCAATGCATACCGGACATAGCGTCTATGCAACTTTGCACGCTGATTCTGCGACTGAAACGATAAACCGTCTTACAAACCCTCCTTTAAGCATCCCTCCAAACCTGTTGAAAGCAGTAAACCTCAACGTGGTAATGTTCCGAGATAGGAGAAGCGGCAGGAGGCGCGTTTTTCAGGTTGCAGAGTTCACAGCAGGAAAAGACCGAGCTGATGCGAACATAATCTTCAGGTATGTCCCCGAAAAAGACACGATGGTGAAGCATTCTGAAAGCTCAAGATTTTTTGAGGATATAAGCAGAAACACCGGAATGTCTCAGTCGGAATTTAACAAGAACCTAGAAGAGAAAAAATTTATCCTCGCTTGGCTTATCAAAAAAGGAATAAGAGACTTAAATTCCTTTGGGAAAGTGCTGAACCTTTACTACGTAAATAAAGAAGAGCTGATTAAAAAAATAAGAGAAGACAATGTAAACGGCATTCTTAGGAGCTGAAAATGAAGTTTCGAATCCCTTTTACTTTTTCCGATATAGAGAATTTAAAAGCCCGCTCCAAGTTTTTCTTGAGCAAGATAAAGTATAAAAAAGGTACGAAGCTGGAAGAAAACCTGATTAACTCTGACGCGGACATTTCAAGAGAAGAGTACCTTGCCATCTGCCTTAGAACGACGGCTTTTTCTCTCATAATCTTCTCGGTAATATGCACGACTATTTTTGCTTTCCTTTCGATAAAAATTTTTTATCTTTTCGGGCCATTAGCAGGGATTGCGTTTTCTTTTTTGGGTTTCTTCAGCCAGGTGGCATATCCTTCCATTTATGTTTCAAAAAGGCAGAAGAATATAGAAAGAAACCTTATCCCTGCCCTGAGCGACATACTGGTGCAGTTAAATTCGGGCATCCCATTATTTAGTATACTCGTAAATGTTTCCTCTGAAGACTATGAAGAGTTAAGCAAGGAATTTAAGAAAGCTGTAAAAAGAATCGGAGCTGGAGAGCCAGAAGCCCTTGTTTTGGATGACTTAGGAAGAAAAAACCCTTCTCCTTTTTTCAGAAGGACTTTATGGCAGATAAGCAGTGGCATGAAATCTGGGGCTGATATGTCTATTGTCGTAAGAGAAAGCATAGAATCGTTGAATGAAGAACAGCTAATCCAGATCCAAAACTACGGCAACAAACTAAACCCCTTAATTGTTTTTTATATGCTGATTGCAGTTATAGTCCCAGCTCTTTCAATAACCTTTCTCACAATAATCTCTTCGCTTATCAATTTATCAAAGAACACTACAGTAATTATATTCATTACATTGTTTGTTTTTGTTGTTTTAATCCAGATAATGTTTCTTGGTGTAATAAAATCAAGGAGGCCTAGCTTATTATGAAAATCTTTAAAAAGATTTCCTCAAGAACCGTGTTCTTGATGGCTCTCAAAAATCCGGATATTTTTGAAGTATCAAAAATCGGCTTACAGCCAATAAAGTCAACCCTAAGTCCGTTGACAGGGAGGCAATATTTATTATGAAAACAGAAAAGACACAAAATATAGAAGAAGTAATGGAAAGAAGGATGGGTGCCATTATAGGTTATTTAAATACTTATAAGGAAGAATACCCTCTAGAAGCGTTAAAAAAGAAGATTTTGGATTCGGGCTATACTCAAGGAGAACTTGAACAAGCCTTAGAAAAGGTTGGTCTGGGCAATAAGCCTGCTTCAACACTGATTATAAAACCTGAGCACAAAGATAAAATCCACAAAGAAGAAACTGCTAAAAAAAGTAAAATAAGCCAGGCATCTCGACATGAAATTTATAAAGAAATTGAAAACCTTGCTGAAAAGAGATTAGAGGAAAAAGAGCTGCAGAAAAAGCAGTCGAAGATGGCTCTTATTTCTATCTGGATAAGCAAAAATAAAAAGAAGATAGTGGCAGGAGCTATCTTCGCTTTAGCTGTTTCCATAGCCATCCTATTAGTGTACAAAAAGCTGCTTATATCGTTTGTCAGCTTTTTTGTCGTTTTCTCATTATTTTTTATATACGGCTATTTTAAAAAAATGTTAAAAGATTCAGCCAAAATAACAAAGATAGAATCTATATTTCCAGACTTTCTTCAATTAATGGCTAGCAATCTCAGGGCAGGAATGACTATTGATAGGGCTATTTTAATGAGCTCAAGGCCGGAATTCTATCCTTTAGACAGGGAGATAATGATTATAGGGAAAGACATAGCTACAGGGAAAACGCTGGAAAATTCGCTGCTGGATATGGCAAAAAGGATAAAGAGCGATAAAATAGAAAAGACTGTTTTTCTAATCATCTCAGGTATAAGGGCAGGAGGCAATCTTTCTATATTATTAGAAGAAACTTCAAGGAACACGAGAAAGCGAGGATTTGTTGAGAAGAGAGCTGCTTCCAATGTCCTTATGTATGTAATCTTCGTGTTTGTAGCCGCTTCTATTGGCGCGCCCGTGCTTTTCTCCCTTTCTACACTTCTTGTAGAGACTCTTATAAATACTATATCTAGCATGCAAGGCATGGACTCAATGGCCGCGAGTTCCAGTACTCTTTTTTCATTTTCTGCTGTAAATATTTCCCTTGATTTTATAAGATACTTCTCGATTGTTTTCATTATAATGACTGACATATTGGCCTCTCTTGTTTTGGGATTGGTGGGAAAAGGAGAGGAAAGGGAGGGAGTTAAGTACATAATACCGATGGTTGTAATCAGCTTAGCTTTATTTTTTGCACTGAGATATCTCCTAGCAGGATTTGTTGTCAATCTTATGGGATAGTTTATCGTGTGCAATCCATAGACATATGTCCTACCCCTAATTAAACAGTTTCTCGAACGCAAAATAAATATCTGCAGGGACCTTTCCATTCAGGCTTGTATGTGGCCTAAAATGATTATACCTCATTCG
>Ga0105100_10000232_pt1 | contig 32519 bp, 29 predicted proteins | sample PPLLak12cMay2015_2_FD_87033 | JGI IMG/M metagenome (GOLD analysis project Ga0105100, IMG submission 87033) | Freshwater sediment microbial communities from Prairie Pothole Lake near Jamestown, North Dakota, USA - PPLs Lake P8 Core (1) Depth... | ecosystem: Environmental > Aquatic > Freshwater >... | reverse complement strand
CTCGGGCTTCCTCGACCGCCAAGCGATAGTGATCCACGTCGGCCGCGGGGACCTCGGCCTCGAGGTCGTCCGGGGGCTCGACGGACGCGTTCAACGGCGCTCCTCGAGTCAGGGAACGGAGCGATGTCAGCATAAGCCCGGGCCGACGAGCGGTCCATCCCCGAGGAGGCGGACGGTCGTCGGCTACCATCTCGGCACCATGCGCAGGTACGAGCCGGCCACGATCGAGCCCGCCTGGGTGGAGCGGTGGGAGCGCGAAGGTCTCTTCGAGGCCTCGGACGAACCCGGGGACGACCGGCCGAGGTTCTACGCGCTCGACATGTTCCCGTATCCCTCGGGTGATCTACACATGGGCCACGCCGAGGCCTTCAGCGGCGGGGACGCGGTGGCGCGGTACGCCGCGATGCGGGGGTACAACGTCCTGCACCCGATCGGCTGGGACGCGTTCGGGCTGCCGGCGGAGAACGCCGCGATCAAGCACGGCGTCCCGCCGCGGGAGTGGACGTACGCGAACATCGAGCAGCAGGCCCGCTCGTTCCGCCGGATGGGGATGTCCTTCGACTGGACGCGGCGGCTGCACACGTGCGATCCCGAGTACTACCGCTGGACGCAGTGGCTGTTCCTCAAGCTCTTCGAGCGCGGCCTGGCCTTCCGGAGGACCTCGCCGGTCAACTGGTGCCCGAAGGACGCCACGGTCCTCGCGAACGAGCAGGTGGTCCAGGGTGCGTGCGAGCGGTGCGGCACCGTGGTGGAGCGCCGCGACCTGACCCAGTGGTTCTTCAGGATCACGGCATACACGCAACGCCTGCTGGACGACATGGACGACCTCGTCGACTGGCCCGAGCGCGTCGTGACGATGCAGCGCAACTGGATCGGACGCTCCGAGGGAGCCGAGGTCACGTTCACGATCGACGAGACCGGCGACGAGGTGCGGATCTTCACGACGCGCCCGGACACGCTCTGGGGCGTGACGTTCTTCGTGTTCGCGGTCGAGCACCCTCTCGTCGAGCGCCTGGCGAAGCTCGGCGGCACGTGGGAGCAGGTGGAGCCTCTGCTCGAGCGCGTGCGCGCGACCCCGCTCACGCAGCGGGACGAGGCCGACACGAAGGAGGGGGTGGCCCTCGGCGTCCACGCCTTGAACCCCGTGAACGGCGAGCGGGTCCCCTGCTTCGTCGCCCCGTACGTGCTGATGGAGTACGGGACGGGTGCGATCATGGCGGTGCCGGCGCACGACCAGCGCGACTTCGACTTCGCCCGTCAGCACGACGTCCCGGTCCGCGTGGTCATCCAGCCCGAGGGCGAGGCACCGCTCGACGGCGACGCGATGCCCGAGGCGTACGCCGGCGAGGGCGTGATGGTGAACTCGGGGCCGTTCGACGGCGAGCCCACGCCCGCGAGCATCTCGAGGGTCGCGACGTGGCTGGCCGAGCGGGGCCGAGGCGCCCCCGCCGTCACGTTCCGCCTCCGCGACTGGCTGATCAGCCGCCAGCGCTACTGGGGTGCACCGATCCCGATCGTCCACTGCCCGGACTGCGGCGAGGTCGCGGTGCCCGAGGACGAGCTGCCCGTGGAGCTGCCCGAGGACGTCGACTTCACGCCCGGCGGCGAGTCGCCCCTCGCGCGCCACCCGACGTGGAGGTCCACCACCTGCCCCGACTGCGGCGGCCCGGCCATCCGCGACACGGACACGATGGACACCTTCGTCGACTCGTCCTGGTACTTCTTCCGCTATTGCTCGCCGGGCCTCCAGGACGGCGCCTTCCGGCCGGAGGACGTCGAGCGCTGGATGCCGGTCACGCAGTACACGGGCGGGGTCGAGCATGCGATCCTGCACCTGCTGTACTCGCGGTTCTTCACGAAGGTGCTCTTCGACATGGGGCTCGTCTCGTTCACCGAGCCGTTCCCGAGGCTCATGAACCAGGGACAGGTGATCCACGGCGGGGCGGCGATGAGCAAGTCCAAGGGCAACATCGTGGAGCCGATGCCGATCGTCGAGCGCTGGGGCGCGGACACGATGCGCCTGCAGATGCTCTTCGCCGGACCGTTCGAGGACGACATCGACTGGAAGCTGATCGCCGGGGATCCGGACAAGCGGCCGGGCGTCAACAGCTGGGTCGGCCGGGTGTTCGCCGTGGTGGGCGACGCCGTCGGGCGCGAGGCCGACGAGCCCGAGACGCTCGTGCGCCTGACACACCGCACGGTGAAGCAGGTCACCGAGGACATGGACCGGTTCCGGTTCCACACGGCGATCTCGAAGCTCATGGTGCTGTCGAACGAGATGCGCTCGGCGCTGGACGCGGGGCACGGCGCCCGGGCCGCCGCCGAGGCGCTGGTGCTGATGCTCGCGCCGGTCGCGCCGTTCGCGGCCGAGGAGCTGTGGCGGGTCGACCTCGGTCACGCCGAGAGCGTGCACCGGTCGGCCTGGCCGTCCTTCGACCCCGAGCTCGCCCGCGAGGAGCGTGTCGTGCTCGTCGTGCAGGTGGACGGCAAGGTTCGCGACCGGATCGAGGTCGACGCCGACGCCGACGAGGCCGCGTGCCGCGAGGCCGCCCTCGCCTCGGAGAACGCCCGCCGCTCGATCGGCGATCGGGCGATCCGCACGGTGGTCGTCCGGCCGCCGAGGCTCGTGAACGTCGTCACCGAGGGCTGACCGCTCGACCCGCGCCGACCGGGCCGTTCGACTCCCGGCGGCCGACGGCGCGCGGTCGAACCTTGACCCGGTGGGTGCTCTGCGCCCCCGGACGAGGAGCGACGATGGACGACTGGTACGAGCCCTACAAGATCAAGGCGGTCGAGCGCATCCCGATCACGAGCCGGGAGCAACGGCGCGCCGCGCTCGACGAGGCCGGGTGGAACACGTTCCTGCTCCGCTCGGACCAGGTGACGATCGACCTGCTCACGGACTCGGGCACGAACGCGATGAGCGATCGGCAGTGGGCCGCCATCATGGTCGGCGACGAGGCCTACGCGGGCAGCGCGAACTTCTACCGGCTCGAGGAGACGATCCGCCGCCGGTACGGCTACCGGCACGTCATCCCGACGCACCAGGGCCGCGGGGCCGAGCACATCGTGTCCGAGATGCTGATCCGCGAGGGCGACACCGTCCCCGGCAACATGTACTTCACGACCACTCGCCTGCATCAGGAGCTCGCCGGCGGCACGTTCGTCGACGTGATCTGCGAGGAGGCCCACGACCCGCAGAGCCGTCGCCCGTTCAAGGGTGACGTGGACGTCGAGAAGCTCGAGAAGGTCATCGAGCAGGCCGACCACGTGCCGTACCTGTCGATCGCCGGCACGGTGAACATGGCCGGCGGGCAGCCGATATCGATGGCGAACCTGCGGGCCGTGCGCCAGGTCGCCGACGACCACGGCATCATGGTGATCCTGGACGCCACGCGCGCGGTCGAGAACGCGTACCTCGTGAAGGAGAACGAGCCCGGGTACGCGGACCGCACGGTCGCCGAGATCCTGCTCGAGATGTGCAGCCTCACCGACGGCTGCACGATGTCCGCGAAGAAGGACTCGCTCGTCAACATCGGCGGCTGGATCGCGCTGAACGACGCCGACCTCGCTGCGCAGGCGAGGAACCTGTGCGTCGTGTACGAGGGCCTCCACACGTACGGCGGGCTCGCGGGCCGCGACATGGAGGCGATCGCGGTCGGCATCGAGGAGTCGGTCGACGACGACCACATCCGAGCGAGGATCCTGCAGGTCCGCGAGCTGGGCGAGCGGCTCGAGGACGCCGGCGTCCCGATCGTCGAGCCGATCGGCGGGCATGCGATCTTCCTCGACGCCCGGCGCTTCTACCCGCACATCCCGCAGGAGTCGTTCCCGGCCCAGCGCCTGGCTGCCGAGATCTATCTCGACTCGGGCACGCGGACGATGGAGCGGGGGATCGTCTCGGCCGGGCGGGACCCCGAGACCGGGGAGCACCGGCATCCGGCGCTCGAGCTGGTCCGGATCACGATCCCCCGGCGCGTCTACACGTCCCGGCATCTGGCCGCGGTCGCGCGCTCGGTCGGCGCCGTCCACGAGCGCCGGGAGCGGACCCGCGGGCTCGAGATGGTCTTCGAGCCCACCTACCTGCGGTTCTTCCAGGCACGGTTCCGGCCGCTCGAGGAGTCCTGACGCCGGCTCGCCGCTCCGAGGGCCCTGCGGGGGCCCCTCCCGGCGTCCCCGAGAGGCTCAACCGCCGGACCCCCAGGGTCGATACCTGTCCTGAGGCCGTCCGAGGGGTGGCCCGTCCACGTACGCCGGAGGAAGCGTGAGGGAGACCGAACGGGAACGCCGGCGCGCCGGCTCCCGAACGAACTTCGACGCGCTGCGAACCGAACGTTGGATCGCCGTCATCAGGCTGGCGGTGATCGGCATCGTCATGGCGATCTTCGCCGGCTCCGACATGGGCCGGCAGACGCCCCCCGCGCTGATCGCCGCGATCCTCGGTCTCGCCGTCCTGTACGGCGCGTGGAGCCTCGTCGCGTTCGCCAGCGCGACCGAGCCGTCGCTCGCGGTCCGTCTCCTCAGCCTGCTCGCGGACACGGCCCTGGTCACCGCCTGGGTGCTGGTCACCGACGGCGCGATGAGCGACTTCTGGGCCCTGTACCTGGTGGTGGTGATCTCCGCCGGGATGCGGTTCGACCTGGTGCAGACGACCGGGATCTCGGTCGCCCTCGTGCTGCTGTACGTCGCGGTCGCCGTGGGCGACGGCAGGCTGCCGCAGGAGCTCGTGCTGCACCGGACCTCGCTCATGGTCATCACCGGGTTCGCCGTCGGTGTGCTCTCGCAGCAGCGGCTCGTGCATCACCGGCAGGGTCAGGTCCTTCGCGCCGAGGCCGTGGAGCGCTCGCGCGAGCTCGACGACGAGCGGGCCGAGGTCGAGCGCCTGCGCCGCGTGGACGTCGCGAAGAGCGAGTTCGTCGCCGTCGCGGCGCACGAGTTCCGGACGCCGCTCGCCGCCGTCATCGGCGTGCTGTCCACGCTCCGCGAGCACGGGAGCGTCCTCACCCCCGAGGACCGGATCGAGCTGCTCGACGGCGCGACCTCCCAGGCGAACCGGCTCGCGCGTCTGGTCGACGACCTGCTCACGGTCTCGCGGATCGAGGACGGGATCCTCCGCCTGTCCCTCGAGACCACGCAGCCGAGGGACCTGCTCTCGGAGGCGGCACAGGTCTCGGGCATGGCCGGGCGCCTCGTGATCCGGATCGGCCGCGTGGGCACCGTGCGGTGCGACCCCGACGCGATCATCCGCGTGCTGACGAACCTCATGGACAACGCCCGCAAGTACGCGCCGCCGGACTCGAAGGTCCACATCGACGTCACGCTCGAGGGGGACCGCGTGCGGTTCAGCGTCGCCGACGAGGGTCCTGGGATCCCCGACGAAGACCGCGCCGAGATCTTCGAGCGCTTCCGCCGCCTCGAGGGCGGCAAGACGAAGCCCGGCGCCGGCCTCGGCCTGTACATCTGCCGAGGGCTCGTCGAGGCGCACGGCGGCACGATCCGCGCGGACCGCGCGCCCGGAGGTGGCGCCGAGATGTCGTTCACGATCCCTCGCGCCACGAAGAACGACGGGGCGATGGTGGACGGGTTCGAGGGTGACGGACACGTCGAAGGCGTCGTCACGAAGCTCGACGTGCCCCTGCCCGTCGAGGATCTTCCTCCCGCAGCTGTGAGATAGCGCACAGACCCTCCGCCGGCGGCCGGCTACCCTTGCCCGCGCTCCCCCCGACCCGGTGGAGGTCTCCGTGTCGGAAGGATCCCTTCGCGACCGGCTCGGGACGCTGTCGCGCGCCGAGCTCGTCGGCCTCGTCGTGGTGCTCGCCGCGCTGCTCGGCGGCGCGGGGCTCTGGTACGTCCGATCGCTGCCGAAACCCGTGCAGCTGCGGGCCGGGTCCGCGCCGGCGGTCGTTCCCGCGCCGGGTCCGGGCTCGCCTTCGCCTTCGCCGCAGGTCCTGCTCGTCGACGTGGCCGGATGGGTGCGCCGTCCCGGGGTGTACGGGTTCGCCGAGGGCTCGCGGATCGTCGACGCGATCGAGGCCGCAGGCGGCGCCCGCCCGGGCGCGGCGCTCGAGCTGCTGAACCTCGCCGCCCCGCTCGTGGACGGCACGCAGGTCCTCGTGGTGAAGGAGGGCGCCGCGCCGGCGGCACCCGTGTCCGACGCGCCGGTCGCGCCCGGAGCGCCGGGCGGGCTCGTGAACATCAACACCGCCGGCGCGGTCGAGCTCGAGGCGCTGCCGGGGATCGGCGAGGTCATCGCCCAGCGGATCGTCGACCACCGCACGGCGAACGGCCCGTTCGCCAGCGTGGACGAGCTGCTCGAGGTGAGCGGCATCGGCGAGGCGATCCTCGGGTCGATCCGCGAGCTCGTGACCGTGTGAGCGGGTGGCGGCTGCCGACGGCCGCGGCCGCCTTCGCCGGCGGGCTGCTCGCGGCGCCGACCGTCGGCGGCGTCGCGCCGGTCGCGATCTGGCTCGTCGGGGCGGCCGCGGTCGGCGCGGTCGCGGCGTGGTCGGCGCCCGGGCGCGGGTCGGACTTGCTCGAGGCATCGGGCCTCGTCGCGTCGGCGCACGGCTCCCTGGAGGCGCTCGCGCCGCCGGCGATCCAGCGCCGGTCGGCGCCGTCGTGGCTCGGCATCGTTTCGGTGGCCGTGGCGATCGCCCTCGCCGCCGTGGGGTGGGGCACCTTCCATCGCCACCGGATCCAGGGCGGCCTGCTCCGCGGGCTCGCGCCGGCCCACGTCGAGGTGGAGGGAACCCTCCGCGAGGACCCCCGGCCGCGGATGCTCGGATGGTCGGCGATCCTCGATGTTCGCCTCGTCACGTCGGACGGACGCGCCTGGACCCTCCGTGAGACGGTGTGGGTCGGCGGGCACGGCGAGCCGATGCCGGCGGTGCGTGGCGATCGCGTCCGCGTCTCGGGGATCGTCCACGTCCCCGAGGAGGGCGGGTTCGGTGGGTCGCTGGTCCGCCGGGGGATCGTCGCGGAGCTCTCGGTCAGCCGGGCCGAGCGGCTGGGTCCGTCCTCGAACCCGCTGATCCGGGCGGCCCAGGCGGTTCGGGCCGTGGTCGGGCGGTCGATCCGCTCGTCGTTCGGCGCGCGCGAGGCCGGCCTCCTGCTCGGCCTGGCGCTCGGCGACGACTCCGGCCTCGACGAGGGTGTCGAGCGCGACTTCCGCGCGACCGGGCTCGGGCACCTGCTCGTGGTCTCGGGCGGGAACGTCGCGATGGTGCTCGCACCGGCGCTCGGGCTCGCGATGGCGCTGCGGCTGGGGCGGCGGGTGCGGTTCGTGCTCGGGCTCGGCACGGTCGTGTTCTTCGTCGTGCTCACCGGCGCCGAGCCCTCGGTGTTGCGGGCCGGCGTCATGGCGGGACTGGCGCTCACCGGGACGCTCCTCGGTCGCCCCGGCGGCGCCGCGAGCGTGCTCTCGGGGGCCGTGCTCGCGCTGCTCGTGATCGACCCGGCCCTCGTGTGGTCGGTCGGGTTCCAGCTCTCGGTCGCCGCGACGGCGTCGATGGTGGCGCTCGCGACCCCGGTCGCGGAGCGCCTGCGGTTCCTGCCCAGGCCGGTCGCGCTGGCCTCGGGGGCGACGCTCGCCGCCCAGCTCGGCGTGACGCCGGTCCTGTTGTTCCACTTCCAGGAGGTGCCGCTCGTCACCGCGATCGCGAACGTCCTCGCGTTCCCGGCGGTCTCGCCCGCGCTGCTGCTCGGCCTCGGCGCGGCCGGCGTCGGGCTGGTGGCGCCCGCGGCGGCGCGGCCGCTCGCGGCGCTGGCGAGCCTGCCGCTCCGGTACCTGCAGGTCGTGGCCGACCGTCTGTCCACGGCACCGGTGCCCTGGATCACCTCTGCCGGCGGGGCGGCGGTGCTGGTCGTCGGGCTCACGGTCGTCGCGGGGGTCGTGGCGTGGATGTGCTCGGCCAGGCGGCTCGGGCGGCGCGCGGCCGCGATGTCGCTCGGACTCGTGCTCACGCTCGTGGCGTGGACGTCCGCGATCGGCGCCGGGCCGCCCGAGCGCCTCACGGTCCGGTTCTTCGACGTCGGCCAGGGCGACGCCGCGCTCGTGACCTCGCCCGGCGGGGCCGCCGTCCTGATCGACGCCGGGCCCGACGACGTGCAGGTCGCGACCGAGCTCTCGGCGCTCGGCGTGAAGCGGCTCGACGTGGCCGTCGCCACGCATCCGCACGCCGATCACATCGCCGGGTTCCCCTCGGTGTTCGCGCGCATCCCCGTCGCGATCGTGCTCGAGCCCGGGTGCGACGAGGCCTCGCCCTCGTACGACTCGTTCATCGATGCGGTCCGTGACGAGGGTCTGACGGTCCGTCATCCTCGCGCGGGGGAGACGCTCGTCGCCTCGGACCTGAGGATCGACGTGCTCGCGCCGGTCGGGTGCTGGAGCGGCACGGCGTCGGACGCGAACAACGACTCGCTCGTGCTCCGGGTCTCGATCGGCGACGACATCGTGCTGTTCGCTGCCGACGCCGAGCAGCCCTCGCAGGAGGAGATGCTCGAGGCGGCGAGTCCGATCCTGGCCGACGTGCTGAAGGTGCCGCACCACGGCGGCGACACCTCGGTCGCCGCGTTCCTGCAGGCCGTCGCGGCGCGGGTCGCCGTCGTGAGCGTCGGCCAGCCGAACGACTACGGTCACCCGGTGCCCGAGGTCCTGCGGACCATCCGCGAGGCCGGCTCGACGGTGCTGCGGACCGACGATCTCGGGGACGTCATCGTCACCTTCGGGCCGCAGGGGCAGGTGCTAGCATCCGCCGCGTGACCGCCCCGAAGGCCCCCGTCCACCTCCTCTGGGGCGAGGACCCGTTCCTGCTCCGCGAGGCCGCGCTCGAGATCGTCGGGCCAGACGTCCAGGCGCGCGAGATCGACGGCGGCGCGTGGGAGGGCGGTGAGCTCGCCGACCTCGCGACCCCGTCGCTGTTCGGCGAGGCCCGCGCGCTCATCGTGACCGATTGCCGCTCGCTGTCCGACGAGGGCCTGCGTGAGCTGGCCCTGTACCTGGCGGTGCCCGACCCCGACGCCCCGCTCGTGCTGTGCGCGACGGTCGGCGAGCGGGCGAAGGTGCCGGCGGCGCTCGTGAAGCTCGTGCAGCCGGTGGGCTCGGTGCGCGAGATCAAGCTGGCGCGCAAGGACCTGGCGGGATGGCTCGTCCAGCGGGGCAAGCGGCGGGGGCTGGCCCTCGCGCCCGAGGCCGCCGCGGCGCTCGTCGAGACGCTCGGCGAGGATCCGGCCGCGCTCGACCAGGGGCTCGTGCAGCTCGGGTCGGCCTTCCCCGGCGAGCGGCTCACGCGCGAGCTCGTCGCCCAGCAGTTCCGGGGGCTCGGCGAGCAACACATCTGGGACCTGTGCGACCGGGCGTTCGGGCGCGACATCGAGGGGGCGATGCGTTCGCTCCGAACGCTGCTGGAATCCGGCGACGACGGCCTGAAGATCCTCGGCGGGGTGGTCTCCCGGCTGCGCGACCTTCTGCGGGTGCGCTCGCTCCCGGATCGGATGCCGGCGGCGGAGCTGGCCAGGGCGGCCGGGCTGCGCTTCGAGTGGCAGGCCCGGCGCTACCGGGAACAGGCGCGGCGGTACTCGCTCGAGGAGCTCGTCGCGATCCACACCCGGGTGGTCGAGGCCGACCGAGCGCTGAAGTCCGGCGCGAGCGGCGATGTCGTGCTGCCGGTGCTGATCGGTCGGATCGCGGGCGAGCCCGCGCGCGTCTAGCCCTCGGAGTCGTCCGCGGCGACGCCGTTCGCGGCCTTCGCGAGCCGCGACTTGTGGCGGGCGGCCGTCCGCTTGTGGACCACGCCCTTCGAGACCGCCTTGTCGAACGCTCTCGCGGCCTCGCGCGTCCGCGCCTGGGCCGCCTCGAGATCGCCCTCGGCCACAGCGGTGCGCGCCTTCTTCGCCGCGGTCTTCAGGCCGGAGCGCACGCCCTTGTTCCGCTCCTGAGCCTTCGCGTTCTGGCGGTTCCGCTTGATCTGGGACTTGATGTTCGCCACGGCGAGCGAGTGTACCAGCGGGGCTCGCTCGGGAGCCGACGGCCGCGTCGTCCTGGCCCGTACCATGGGTCCGCCGTGACCGAGACCAGCCGGATCCGCAACTTCTGCATCATCGCGCACATCGACCACGGGAAGTCGACGCTCGCCGATCGGCTCCTCGAGCTCACGCACGCCGTCGCGGACCGCGACATGCGCGAGCAGTACCTGGACAAGATGGATCTCGAGCGCGAGCGCGGCATCACGATCAAGGCGCAGGCGGTCCGGCTCACGCACCAGGCCGGCGGCCAGACCTACGAGCTGAACCTGATCGACACGCCGGGGCACGTGGACTTCACGTACGAGGTCTCGCGCTCGCTCGCGGCGTGTGAGGGCGCGGTCCTACTGGTCGACGCCGCGCAGGGGATCGAGGCGCAGACGCTCGCGAACTTCCATCTGGCGCGCGACGCAGGGCTGGTGATCCTGCCGGTGCTGAACAAGATCGACCTGCCGGCCGCCGACGTCGAGGGCACCGCGGCCGAGCTCGCCGAGCTCGTGGGGTGCGAGCGCGACGACGTGCTCGCCGTCTCGGGCAAGACGGGCGAGGGCGTAACCGCCCTGCTCGAGACCGTCATCGCGAAGGTCCCGCCGCCCGAGGGCTCGCGCTCGGACCCGCTGCGCGCGCTGATCTTCGACTCGAGCTTCGACACGTATCGCGGCGTCATCGCGTACGTGCGCGTGAAGGACGGCGTCCTGCGCACGCGCGCGAAGCTCCACGCCGCGGCCGCCCGCATGGACTGGGAGGCGGAGGAGGCGGGGGTGTTCGCTCCCGAGGCCGTCCCGGTGGCCGAGCTCGGCCCGGGCGAGGTCGGCTACCTCGTCACCGGGCTGAAGGATGTCCATCAGGTCAAGGTCGGAGACACGATCACCAGCCAGGGCCGCGACCGCGCGCACGAGCCGCTGCCCGGGTACCGGGAGCCGAAGCCGATGGTGTGGTCCGGCCTGTTCCCGGCCGAGGGCGGCGACTACGGCGCGCTGCGCGACGCGCTCGACCGGCTGAAGCTGAACGACGCCGCGCTCGTGTTCGAGCCCGAGACCTCGGGCGCCCTCGGGTTCGGGTTCCGGTGCGGGTTCCTGGGCCTGCTCCACATGGACATCGTGAAGGAGCGCCTCGAGCGCGAGTTCGGCCTCGAGCTCATCGCGACCGCGCCGAACGTCGAGTTCCACGTGGTCCGCGGCGACGAGACGATCGTCGTCCACAACCCGAGCGAGATGCCGCACGCCGGCACCTACGACCGCGTCGAGGAGCCGATGGTCCTGGCCACGATCATCACGCCGAGCGACTTCCTCGGCGCCGTGCTCGAGCTCTGCCAGGGCCGACGCGGCGAGATGGTCGACATGAAGTACCTGTCGACCACGCGGGTCGAGGTGCATTACCACCTCCCGCTCGCCGAGATCATCTTCGACTTCTTCGACCAGCTGAAGTCCAAGACCCGCGGGTACGCGTCGCTCGACTACGAGTCGTGGGGGTATGAGGCCTCGGAGCTCGTGCGCGTCGACGTGCTGCTGCACGGCGAGCCCGTCGACGCGTTCAGCAGCGTCGTGCACCGCGACAAGGCGGCGAGCTACGGCCGCGCGATGGTCGAGCGCCTGAGGGAGCTGATCCCTCGGCAGCTGTTCGACGTCGCGATCCAGGCCTCGATCGGGTCGCGGATCGTCGCTCGCGAGACCGTGAAGGCCAAGCGCAAGGACGTGCTCGCGAAGTGCTACGGCGGCGATATCACGCGCAAGCGCAAGCTCCTCGAGCAGCAGAAGAAGGGCAAGGCGCGGCTGCGGCGGGTCGGCCGCGTCGACGTGCCGCAGGAGGCGTTCATCGCCGCGCTCCGCGTGGACCAGGGGGAGCGGAGGTGAGCGCCGGGATCTACGTCCACGTGCCGTTCTGCCTCACCCGGTGCGGGTACTGCGACTTCAACGCGTACGCGGGGCTCGATCACCTGCGCCCGCGATACGTGCGCGCGCTCCTCGCCGAGGCGTCGCTCGCGGCGGCTGCGTGGGACGGCGAGGAGGTCGTGAGCGTGTTCCTCGGCGGCGGCACGCCGACGACGCTCGACGCGGCGGACCTGAAGGCGGTGCTCGTGCACCTCCGAGAGCGGTTCGCGGTGACGCACGATGCTGAGGTGACGATCGAGGCGAACCCCGACACGGTGGACGCGCCGAAGCTCACGGCGCTCCTCGAGTCCGGCTTCGAGCGGCTGTCGATGGGCGCGCAGTCGTTCGACACGGCGGTGCTGGCGTCGCTCGAGCGCGTCCATGGGCCCGACGCGGTCCGGCGCGCGATGGCGGCCGCGCGCGAGGCCGGGCACGCGAACGTGAGCCTCGACCTGATCTACGGCGCGCAGGGCGAGTCGCTCGCGTCGTGGGAGCGGACGCTGCGCGAGGCGATCGCGCTCGCGCCCGAGCACGTCAGTGCCTACGCGCTCACGGTCGAGCCCTCGACGCCGCTCGGCCGGCAGATCGCGCTCGGCGCCCGCCCGGCGCCGGACCCGGACCTGCAGGCCGACATGTTCGGTCTGGCGTGCCAGCTCCTCGGCGAGGCCGGATACGGGCACTACGAGGTCTCGAACTGGGCCAGGCCCGGGTTCGAGTGCCGGCACAACCTCGGCTACTGGGAGCGCCGGCCGTATCTGGGCCTCGGCGCGGGCGCGCACTCGTACCGGGACGACCGCCGCTGGTGGAACGTCCGCCCGCCCGAGGACTACCTGCGGCAGGTCGAGGCAGGTCGGGTGCCGATCGGGGGCGAGGAGCGTTTGGAGCCGTCCGACGCCTATCTGGAAGAGGTGTTCCTCCGGTTGCGGATCCTCGAGGGCATCCCATCGTCGTGGGTCGAGCCGCAGACCGCCGCGCCGTTCCTGGAGAGCGGCCTCCTGCGACGGGCCGACGACGCGCTCGTCCCGACCGAGCGCGGCATGCTCCTGCTGAACGAGCTGGTCCTCGCCCTGGCGGGTTGAGCGCTACCAATCGGGCTCGCGTCGGCGGCCGCGTCGCTCCGACGGTCCTAGCACTCTCGGGGGTAGACTGCTAAGCATGGTGGAGCCCGAGCTGGGTGCGCGCAAGGTCGCGGTGCTGCGCGTGGTCGTCGAGGAGTACGTGCGCAGCGGCGAGCCCGTCGGCAGCGAGACGATCGCCGAGCGCTCGCCCCTCGGCGTGTCCTCGGCGACGATCCGGAACGAGATGGCGGCGCTCGAGGAGCTCGGCTACCTCAGCCACCCGCACACGTCGGCGGGGCGGATCCCGACCGACGCGGGCTACCGCAAGTACGTGGACGCCCTGCCTCCGGGCGGCAAGCTGCGGGACCAGCAGCGGCGCGCGATCGCCGGGTTCTTCGCCGAGACGATGCTCGACCTCGAGGACGTGCTGCGGGGCACGACCCAGCTCCTGTCGAAGGTCACGCAGTACGCGGGGCTCGCCGTGCCGCCCTCGGGGAGCGAGGACACGGTGCTCCGCGTCGAGCTCATCGAGGTCGGCAGCGCGGTCATGGTGCTCGTCGTCGGCCAGCACGGCGGCGTCGAGAAGCTCCTGGTCGAGCGTCCCGGCGATCTCGGGCCCGGCGACCTGGCGGGGTTCGAGCGGCGGTTCGCGGATCGCTTCGCCGGCAAGCCGATCGCCGAGGCGCAGGCGATCGCGCTCCGCGCGGCGGCCGAGAGCCCCGGCGCCGAGCGCGAGCTGCTCCTCGGCGTCTCCGACGTCCTGGCAAACATGCAGACGGGCGCGCGTGCGCACCACATCGTCGTCGGCGGGGTCGCGAACCTCGCCGACGAGGCCGCGCACTGGCGCCGTGAGACCGTGCGCCGGCTGTTCGAGGCACTCGAGCGCGAGTCCGAGATGCTTCACCTCCTGCGCGACGTCACGGCCGAGGAGGTCTCGGTCACGATCGGGACCGAGCACCCGGCGACCGGTGAGTGGGAGGCCTCGATCGTCGCGGCGCCGTTCCGCGCCGGCGAGACGGCGCTCGGCGCGATCGGGGTCGTGGGGCCGACGGCGATGGACTACGTCTCGGTCATGGCCTCGGTGCGGGCGGTGGCACGACGCCTGTCCGAGCTTGCGACCGAGCTCGGCGCGTAGCCGGCCATGGCGCAGATCCGCGACCTGTACGAGATCCTCGGGGTATCCAAGGATGCCTCGCAGGAGGACATCAAGCGGGCGTACCGGCGCCTTGCGCGTGAGTACCACCCCGACGTGAGCCAGTCGCACGACGCCGAGGACCGCTTCAAGGAGGTCGCGGCCGCGTACGAGATCCTCTCGGACCCGCAGAAGCGACAGCAGTACGACCGGTACGGCCAGGCCGGCGGGCCGATGGACTTCCCGTTCGGCGACGTGGCCGACATCTTCGAGGCGTTCTTCGGCGGCGGGGGGTTCGGCCGCCGCACCGCGACCGCCCAGCGCTCGAGGGTCCAGCGCGGGGAGGACGTGTTCGCGTCGATCTCGCTCACGTTCGAGGAGGCGGCGTTCGGCGCGCACCGCGACGTCGATGTCGAGCGGCTGCAGACGTGCGATCGGTGCGAGGGCTCGGGCGCCGAGCCGGGGACGAGCCCAACGCGCTGCCGCACGTGCGGCGGCACGGGCCAGGTCCAGGACGTGCGCCGGAGCATCTTCGGGACCGTCATGACCGCGCATCCATGCGCCGCGTGCGCGGGGACTGGGGAGGAGATCCTGACCCGGTGCGAGCGCTGCCGCGGCACCGGGCGCGTCGCGGCCCCGCACACGGTGCCGGTCGACGTCCCCGCCGGCGTGGCCGACGGGCTCGAGCTGCGCGTGACCGGCGCCGGGCACGCCGGGACGGCGGGCGGTCCTGCGGGCGACCTGTACCTGACGCTCTCGGTCGCCGAGCACACGGTGTTCGTGCGACGGGGCCAGGACCTGTTCGCGACGCTCGAGGTTCCGATGGTGCAGGCGGCGCTCGGCGCCGAGCTCGAGATCGACACGCTCGAGGGGTCGGAGCGGATCGAGCTCGAGCCCGGAACGGAGTCCGGCACGACGTTCCGGTTGCGGGGCAAGGGCATGCCGAACCTCAGGCGCCGCGGTCGCGGCGACCTGTTCGTCACGGTCCACGTGTCGACGCCCTCGGGGCACTCGCGCGAGGAGCGCAAGCTGCTCGAGCAGCTCGCCGAGCTCGAGGGCCGACCGGCGGGCAAGCGCGCGCACGATCGCGGCACCCTCCGGCGACCGGGAGGGGAGATGCCATGACCACCGTCTCGAGCTGCGTGTTCTGCCGTATCGTCGACGGCGACGAGCCGGCCGACGTGCTCTACGCGAGCGACACCGTGATGGCGTTCCGCGACATCGCGCCTCAGGCGCCGGTGCACGTCCAGGTGATCCCCAAGGAGCACGTGGCGTCCGCCGCGGAGGTCGAGGAACGGCACGCCGGGATGCTCGCCGACCTGTTCCACGCCGCGAGGCAGGTCGCGCGCGCCGAGGGCCTCGAGGACCGGGGTTGGCGGTTGGTCGCGAACATCGGCCCCGAGGGTGGCCAGCACATCTACCACCTGCACCTGCACCTGATCGGCGGGCGACAGATGACGTGGCCGCCCGGATGAGCGCCGGGTTGCCGCGGGGTAGAATCCACACGCGGGGTCGTCGCGTGACGGCCCCTCGTCGATAAGGAGGGAACGGGGGACTCCCCGAGAAGGACCGCTTGGCGAGAGCGTCCACCCAGGTGAAGATCCTCGTGCCCGGGGACCAGAGCATGGTCGCCCTCCTCGGCCAGCGAGACGAGCTGCTGAAGCTCGTCGAGGCCGCGTTCGACTCGGAGATCGTGGTCCGGGGCAACGAGATCACGATCTCGGGTCCCAGCGAGGAGGCCGAGCGCGTCGGCCTGCTCTTCGAGGAGCTCCTGGTGCTCCTCGAGCGCGGGCACGAGCTCACCGCGTCCTCGGTGGGCCGCTCGATCGAGCTCATCAAGGGCGACGAGGCCACGCCGACGGAGGTGCTCGGCGACGTCCTGCTCACCGGTCGCGGCAAGGGCATCGCGCCGAAGACGCTCGGCCAGAAGAAGTACGTCGACGCGATGCGGCGCGCCACGCTCACCTTCGCGATCGGCCCGGCCGGGACCGGGAAGACCTACCTCGCGGTGGCGACGGCCGTTCGAGCCCTCCAGGGCAAGAACGTGAGCCGTCTGATCCTCACGCGCCCCGCGGTCGAGGCGGGCGAGCGCCTCGGGTTCCTCCCGGGAACCCTGTACGAGAAGATCGACCCCTACATGAAGCCGCTGTACGACGCGCTGTTCGAGATGCTCGGCGCCGACATGCTGCCACGCCTGATGGAACGGGGCACCATCGAGGTTGCGCCACTGGCTTTCATGCGTGGACGCGCACAACCGCTCGAGAGCAGAGTGCTGACCCCGGACGGCTTCAGGCCGATCAGCAGCCTCCGCGTCGGCGACCTCGTGACCGGTGCCGACGGGCGACCCACCCATGTGCTGGGCGTCTACCCGCAGGGTCCCAAGCGGGTCTTCCGGCTCAGCGCGCAGGACGGCGCTTCGACCTTGTGCTGCGGCGAGCACCTGTGGGCCGTCTCGACCCCCTCCGACCGTCGCCGGGGCAGACCGCCGCGGATGCTGGAGACGCAGGAGATGATCGGACGGCTCCGCGCGGCCCACAACCACCGCTTCGAGCTTCCGCTCCTGCGGGGGCCCGCCCTATCCGTACCGCGGGAGGTACCGATCGACCCGTACGCGCTCGGGCTCCTGCTCGGCGACGGGTGCCTCACGACGTCGACGACGCCGTCGTTCTCGACGGGCGACCCGGAGCTCGCGCTCGCGCTCGAGATGAGCCTCGAGGGTATCGAGCTGGTGCACAAGGGCGGGTTCGACTACGTGCTCCGGAACCGGTTCGGGGGCGGCGGTGGCGTGATCGTCGCGAACCCAGTCACCGCCGCCCTCCGCGAGCTCGGCCTCGCCGGAACCCGGTCCGCGACGAAGTTCGTTCCCGAGATCTACCTCGCGAACTCGCCGGACGTACGCCTCGCCGTGCTCCAGGGGTTGCTCGACACGGACGGCGGCACGGTCACGCAGTCGAGGAGGACCTGCCGAGTCCAGTACCTCACGACCTCGCCGCGGTTGTGCGACGACGTCGTCTTCCTCGTCCGGTCGCTCGGAGGCGTCGCCTACCAGCGGACGCGCGAAGCCGCGGGGCGGAAGCCTGGGCTCGCGAAGGGGCGTCCGGTCGGGCACGGCTCGGACGCGTACGTGCTCGACATCCGCTTGCCGCAGGGAATCGACCCGTTCCGACTCACCCGGAAGCTGTGGACCTATCGCGCGTTCGGTGGCGGTGGACGTCCGATGCGTTTCGTCGACCGCATCGAGCCGGTGGGCGAGCGCGAGACCGTGTGCATCCAGGTCGCCGCCGCCGATTCCCTCTACGTGACCGACGACTTCCTGGTCACACACAACACGCTGAACGACGCGTTCATCATCCTCGACGAGGCGCAGAACACGACGCCCGAGCAGATGAAGATGTTCCTGACGCGGCTCGGGTTCGGGTCGAAGGTCGTCGTGAACGGCGACATCACGCAGATCGACCTGCCGTCCGGGCAGACGTCGGGACTGACGCTGATGGAGGAGATCCTCTCGGGCATCGAGGGCATCGAGTTCATCCATCTCGGCGCTCGGGACGTCGTCCGGCACAAGATCGTCCAGGACATCGTGGAGGCGTACCGCATGCACGGCGAGCGGGCGCGCGCCGATGGCTGACGGCGACCATACCCCGAGGATCCTCGTGGACGACCGCCAGGACGTGGTCGTCGACCTCGAGCCGCTCGTGGCGCTCGCGGCCGCGTGCCTGGTCGGAGAGGGCGCCGCGGACGCCGAGCTCTCCGTCTCGTTCGTGACCGAGGCCGAGATGGCCGAGCTCCACGCCCGGTACATGGACGAGGAGGGGCCGACCGACGTGCTCTCGTTCCCGCTCGACGAGGCGGACGAGGAGGGCGTCCGCGTGCTCGGCGACGTCGTCGTGTGCCCGGTCGTCGCCACGCGCAACAACCCCGAGGATCCGGCGGCCGAGATGCGCCTGCTGCTCGTTCACGGCATCCTGCACCTGCTCGGGCACGATCACGAGGAGGATGAGGAGCGCGCGGCGATGTGGGCGATCCAGGAGCGCTACACGGGGGTGACGGTGCCGTGACGTGGCTGTGGGTCCTCGTCGTGGTCCTCGTGGTGTTCGGGACGGTGCTCGCGATCTCGGAGGCGTCGCTGACCCGGATGACGCGGGTCCGCGCGCTCGCGCTCATCGAGGACAAGCGCCGGAACGCGGTGACGCTCGAGCGGATCGAGGCCGACCCGCCTCGCTACCTGAACGCGATCTACCTCTCGGTGATGTTCTGTCAGAACGGGTCGGCGATCCTCGTCGCGATCCTCGCCGAGCGATCGTTCGGCGGATGGGGCATCACGCTCGTCTCGGTCGGGTTCACGCTCCTGTACTTCGTGGTGGTCGAGGCGATGGCGAAGACGTTCGGCGTGCTCCACAGCGACCGGGCGGCGCTCGCCGTGGCGCCGCTCGTGTGGTTCCTCGGGCGCGCGCTCGCGGTGCCGACGCGGGCGCTGATCGGCCTCGCGAACGTGCTCCTGCCCGGCCGAGGGCTGAAGCAGGGCCCGTTCGTGTCCGAGGCCGATCTGCGCGCGATGGCCGAGGCGGGCCTGGAGGAGGGGAGCATCGAGCGCGAGGAGACCGAGCTGATCCACTCCATCTTCGAGTTCGGCGACACGATCGTCCGCGAGGTCATGGTGCCGCGACCGGATGTCGTGGCGATCGAGGACGACAAGGCCCTCCGCGACGTCCAGGCCCTGGTGCTCGAGCACGGGTACTCGCGGATCCCCGTCTACCGGGAGGACCTGGACGACGTGGTCGGCATGATCTTCGCGAAGGACGTGCTGAAGGCGCTCCACCAGGGCAAGCAGGACATGCCGCTCGCCGACGTCGTCCGCGACGCCCACTTCGTACCCGAGTCGAAGAAGGTCGCCGACCTGCTCCGCGAGATGCAGCGCCTGAAGTTCCACATCGCGCTCGTGACCGACGAGTACGGGTCCGTGTCCGGGCTCGTGACGCTCGAGGACCTGCTCGAGGAGCTCGTCGGCGAGATCACCGACGAGTACGACCGAGAGGAGCCCGAGGTCGTCGAGGTCGCCGAGGGCATCTTCCGCGTCGACGGCAAGGTGGCGATCGACGAGGTGAACGAGCTGCTCGACGTCGAGCTGCCCGACGAGGAGTGGGACACGGTCGGCGGGCTGCTGCTCGGGCTGCTCGGTCAGATCCCCGACGAGGGCCAGGAGGTGGCCTTCCGCAACCTCGTGTTCACGGCCGAGCAGGTCCAGGGCCGCAGGATCGCGAAGGTGCTGATCACGCGGCGCGAGCCCGACGAGCAGACCACGGAGGAACAGGAGGTGGGTGCCGGATGAGCGCCGCTGGAGCCCCCCGGCCGTCGCAGGAGACGATCGACGAGCTGGTGGCCGCCGCCCGCGCGGCTCGCGACCGCGCCTACGCGCCGTACAGCAACTTTCACGTCGGCGCGGCCGTGCTGGCGGACGGCCGCGTGTTCACGGGCGTCAACGTGGAGAACGCGTCGTACCCGCTCTCGGTCTGCGCCGAGCGCAACGCCGCGGCCGCGGCCGTGATGGCCGGCTCGACGAGGCTCGACGCCGTCGCGGTGGTCACCGACGACACGGAGCCGACCCCGCCCTGCGGCGGGTGCCGTCAGGTCCTGCACGAGTTCGGGCCGCAGATGCTCGTGGTCTCGGAGGTCGACGGCGGCCGGCGCGCCGAATGGCCCCTGTCCGCGCTCCTGCCCGCGGCGTTCGACTCCGCGTCGCTGCGCGATCGGTGACGCTGCGCTCCGGCATCGTCGCGGTCCTCGGCCGGCCGAACGTCGGCAAGTCGACGCTCGTGAACGCGCTCGTGGGTCAGAAGGTGGCGATCGTCTCGGACAAGCCGCAGACGACGCGCCGCGACATCCGAGGGATCCGCACGACCGAGGAGCACCAGATCGTCTTCACGGACACGCCGGGCTTCCACAAGCCCCGGACGCTCCTCGGCTCACGCCTGAACGAGCTGGTCGGGGAGGCGACCTCGGGCGTGGACGTCATCGTCCAGGTCGTCGACGCGAAGGCGGGCGTCGGCCGCGGCGACGCCTACGTGTTCGAGCGCCACGTGCGCGACCGCGGCGTCCCGGCGATCTGCGCCGTGAACAAGCTCGACCTGCTGAAGGGGCACGCCGAGGTACCTCAGCTGCAGGCGGCCGCGGACCTGGGGGCCTTCGAGGAGATCGTCCCGATCTCGGCGAAGAGCGGTCGGGGGCTCGACGTGCTGCTCCGCCTCCTGGTGGAGCGCCTTCCCGAGGGTTCGCCCCTGTACCCGCCCGACGAGGTCACCGACCTCCCGCTCGACGTGCGGCTGGCCGAGCTCGTCCGCGAGCAGGCGCTCTCGACGATGCGCGAGGAGGTGCCGCACTCGATCGCGGTCGTGGTCGAGGACCTCGAGGAGGAGGACGGCCTGACGCGCGTGACCGCGACGCTCGTGGTCGAGCGCGACTCGCAGAAGGGCATCGTGATCGGCAAGGGCGGCTCGATCCTGAAGGCGATCGGGACGCGGGCCCGGGGCGAGATCGAGGCGCTCCTCGGCACGCGCGTGTACCTGGACCTGCGGGTGAAGGTCCTGAAGGAGTGGCAGCGGGACCCGAAGGCCCTCCAGCGCCTGGGCTTCTGAGCACTACTCGACGACGAGCGTCCCGACCATCGGCGGGTGGAACCGGCAGTTGAACGAGTAGGTCCCCGGCGCGAGCGCCGACAGCGACTTCACCTTCGCCGTCTGTCCGGCGTCGACCGTCTGGTCGATCACCCCGCCCTCCACCGAGAACGAATGGGCGGATTGGTCCTCGTTCACGATCGTGACGCCGTTCGAGGCGCTGACCCGGAGGCAGGCCGTGTCGTACGCGAAGCCCGAGATCGTGATGGTGGCGTCGCCTCCGGTCTGATCGGTGCAGTCGGCCGAGGCTCCCGCGGTCTCGCCCGCCGCCCCGGTCTCGGTGCCGAGGTCCGCCCCGGCCGTGTCGCCGCCCGGCTTGTACTTCCCGCTGCAGGCCACGACCACGAGCATCAACACGGCCAGGACCGCGAACATCGACTTCCGCATGCCGCCCCCCGATCGATGAGGTGCCGCGCAGGATAGACCAAGTTGGCCCGGCCGTCCCGCGGTGGAGGCGCGGGCTACTCGACCGTGATCGTGCCCGTCATCGATGGGTGGAACCGGCAGTGGAAGTCGTAGGTGCCCGGCTCGAGGACGCCGGATACCGGCTCCCCGTTGAAGGTCTCGCCGGCGGCGATCTCGACGTCGACCTGGGATCCGTCGATCGTGAACGTGTGGTCGGCCGAGTCCTCGTTCACGATCGAGATGCTCTGCGCCGCCCTCGCCGTGAGGCACGAGGGGTCGAACGCGAAACCCGAGATGGTGATCGAGAAGGTGTCGCCGTTGGTCAGGTCGGGACAGTCCGTGCCCCCGGCCCCGGTTCCCCCCGTCGAAGCGGGCGGCGTCTCGTCGTCCCCGCCGCAGGCCGCCAGCCCGAGCGCGAGCACCGCCACCAGCACGAACAGGACCTTCCGCATGCCGACCCCCCCTCGTCAGAAGGCCCCAGGATAGCCCCGATGGGCCCGAGCGCCGTACGATGACGGTCCATGTCACGGGTGGCGGAGACCGGCAGCGGCACCGGCGGCCTCGTGCGGTACGCACCGCGCGACGCCGTCAGGCTCGTGACGCGCGCGCCCGCGGTCGACGCCGTCGGGCTCGAGGAGCGGGCCGCGTCGCTCGGGAAGCGCTCGATCAAGAAGGACTCGAAGCTCTGGGCGCTCGACCTGGCCATCCGGTGCATGGACCTCACCACGCTCGAGGGCGTCGACACGCCCGGCAAGGTCGAGGCGATGTGCGCGAAGGCGAAGCGGCCCGACCCGTTCGACGCCACGATCCCGCCGGTCGCGGCCGTGTGCATCTACGCGCAGCTCGTGCCCGTCGCCGTGGAGCAGCTCCGCGACTCGCCGGTGAAGATCGCGAGCGTCGCGGGTGGGTTCCCGGCGGGGCTCGCGCCGCTCGACGCGCGGCTCGCCGACATCCGGCTGGCGGTGGACTCGGGCGCCGACGAGATCGACATCGTCCTGAACCGCTCGATGTTCCTGAGCGGCGACTACGCCGGCGCGTTCGAGGAGCTCGTCGCGGCGCGCGAGGCCGCGGGCGACACGCACCTGAAGGTGATCCTCGAGACCGGCGAGCTCGGCTCGTACGACCGGGTCCGACAGGCCTCGGTGCTCGCGATGGCCGCGGGCGCCGACTTCATCAAGACCTCGACCGGCAAGATCGGGACGGGAGCCACGCTGGGGAGCGCGCTGTGCATGATGGAGGCGGCGCGCGACTTCTACGCCGAGACCGATCGGCGCGTGGGCGTGAAGGTGGCCGGCGGCGTGCGCGCCTCGAAGCAGGCGATCCAGTACCTGGTGCTGGTCTACGAGACGCTCGGTGCCGAGTGGATGACGCCGGACCTGTTCCGGATCGGCGCCTCGTCGCTGCTGAACGACGTGCTGATGCAGATCAACAAGGAGCGGACCGGCCGATACCAGGGGCCCGACTACTTCACGATCGATTGAGAGGGGTGTGAGCGGTCGGCCGCGGGCTCGCGGCCGCCGCGCGAGGAGCGAGATGAGCGACATCGAGCGCACCACGACGCAGCTGCCCGAGCCGTCCGCGCCCGCGTGGGAGTACGCGCCGGCGCCCGAGAGCAAGGAGATCGTCCGGCTCCGCGACCGGTACGACCTGTTCGTGGACGGCCGGTCGATCGAGCCCAAGACCGGCCGCTACTTCGAGACGATCGACCCCGCGCACGAGGAGCCGCTCGCGGAGGTCGCCGAGGCCGGTGAGGAGGATGTCGACCTCGCCGCGCGGGCCGCCCGCGAGGCGTGGGAGACGCGCTGGCGGGACCTCCCCGGCAAGGAGCGCGCGAAGTACCTGTACCGGATCGCCCGAGCGCTGCAAGAGCGCTCGCGCGAGTTCGCCGTGCTCGAGAGCATGAACAACGGCAAGCCGATCAAGGAGTCGCGCGACGTCGACGTGCCGCTCGCGGCCGCGCACTTCTTCTACTACGCGGGCTGGGCGGACAAGCTCGAGTACGCGTTCCCGGGTCGCTCGCCCCGGCCGCTCGGCGTGGCGGCGCAGATCACGCCGTGGAACTTCCCGCTGCTGATGTGCGCGTGGAAGCTCGCGCCGGCGCTCGCCACGGGGAACACGGCGATCCTGAAGCCGGCCTCGACCACGCCGCTCACGGCGCTGCTCCTCGCCGAGGTTATGGAGCAGGCGGAGCTCCCGCCGGGTGTCGTGAACGTGATCACGGGCCCCGGAGGGAAGACCGGTGGCTGGCTCGCCGCCCACCCGGACATCGCGAAGATCGCGTTCACCGGCTCGACCGAGATCGGGAAGGTGTTGCGCCGCAACGTCGCCGGGACGGGCAAGCGACTCACGCTCGAGCTCGGCGGCAAGGCCGCGAACATCATCTTCGAGGACGCACCGATCGACCAGGCGATCGAGGGCATCGTGAACGGCATCTTCTTCAACCAGGGCGAGGTGTGCTGCGCGGGCTCGCGGCTGTTCGTGCAGGAGTCGGTGGCGGACGTCGTCGTCGACAAGCTCAAGTCGCGGCTGTCCACGCTCCGCGTCGGCGACCCGCTCGACAAGAACACCGACGTCGGCGCGATCAACAACCGCGACCAGCTCGAGAAGATCGCCGAGCTCGTGCAGAGCGGGATCGAGGAGGGCGCCGAGATCTTCCAGCCCGAGTGCGTCCTGCCCGAGCGCGGCTTCTGGTTCCGGCCGACGCTGTTCACGAACGTGTCCCAGTCGCACCGCATCGCTCGCGAGGAGATCTTCGGGCCGGTGCTGTCGATCCTCACGTTCCGCACGCCCGACGAGGCCGTCGAGAAGGCGAACAACACCGAGTACGGGCTCTCGGCCGGGATCTGGACCGACAAGGGCTCTCGGATCCTGTGGATGGCCGAGCGCATGAAGGCCGGCGTCGTCTGGGCGAACACGTTCAACCGCTTCGACCCTGCATCGCCGTTCGGCGGCTACAAGGAGAGCGGCTTCGGTCGCGAGGGCGGTCGCCACGGGCTCGAGCCGTACCTCGACCTGGACGGGGGTGCGGTGTGAGCGAGGATCGCGTCCCCGTCAAGCGCACCGCGAAGCTCTACGTCGGCGGCGACTTCCCCCGGAGCGAGTCCGGCCGTGCGTACGAGGTGTTCTCGCACGACGGTCGGCTCCTCGCCTGGGCGGCGCGCGCCTCGCGCAAGGACCTGCGCGATGCGGTGAAGGTCGCTCGGGCGGCTCAGCCGGGATGGGCCGGGCGGACGGCGTACAACCGCGGCCAGATCCTGTACCGCGTCGCCGAGCTGATGGAGGGCCGCCGGGCGCAGTTCGAGGCCGAGCTCGCCGACGCCGGCGCCTCCGACCCCACGCGCGGCGTGGACGCGGCGATCGACCGCTGGGTCTGGTACGCGGGCTGGGCGGACAAGATCGGTCAGGTCCTCGGCGGCACGAACCCGGTCGCCGGCCCGTACTTCAACTTCACGATCCCCGAGCCGACGGGCGTCGTCGGCATCGTCGCGCCCAAGGAGCAGTCGCTGCTCGGGCTCGTGTCGCGGCTGGCGCCGGCGATCGTGAGCGGGAACACCGTGGTCGTCATCGGGAGCGAGACGGCGCCGCTGCCGGCCGTCTCGCTGGGCGAGGTCCTCGCGACCTCGGACGTCCCCGGCGGCGTCGTGAACATCCTCACCGGCCTCACGGCCGAGCTCGTGCCGTGGCTCGCCGGCCACATGGACGTCAACGCGATCGACGTGACCGGCGTGCCCGAGGAGATGCTCGGGCAGGTCGAGGAGCTCGCGACCGAGAACATGAAGCGGATCTCGCGCGCCAAGGGCGTCGACCCGTTCGACGACCAGGCCCAGAGCCCGTACGACATCACGGCGCTGATGGAGATGAAGACGGTCTGGCACCCGATCGGGGCCTGACCGGACGACCCGGCGTCGCTCGGGCCCAGCGCAACCTCCACACATCCGCAACATCGATGCGGCGGGGCGGGCGGTGCCGGGCGCTACGATGCGGGCGATGCCCCTCTACAAGGAACAGGGCGTCGTCCTGCGCGCCGCGAAGCTGGGCGAGGCCGACAAGATCGTCACCGTGATGACCCAGGGCTCGGGGAAGGTCCGCGCCGTCGCGAAGGGCATCCGCAAGACGACGAGCCGGTTCGGCGCCCGGCTCGAGCCCACCACGCACGTTTCGCTCATGCTCTACCGGGGGAGAGGCTCCCTCGACATCGTGAGCCAGGCCGAGATCATCAGCCCCTTCCTGCCGATCCGCAGCGACCTCGGCCTGTTCGCGGCCGCCGAGACGATGCTCGAGGCCACCGACAAGGTGGCCGAGGAGCACGAGCGCAACGTCCGCCTGTTCCTGCTGCTCATCGGCGGTCTCCGGGCGCTCGACGCCGTGCCGACCGATCCGTCCGCGGTCGCCGAGTCCTTCCTGCTGAAGCTGCTCTCGCTCTCGGGGTTCCACCCGAGCCTCACGGGCTGCGCCGAGTGCGGCCGCCCGGACCCGCCCCTGTTCTCGAGCGCGCAGGGCGGCGGCGTGTGCGTGGAGCACGCGGCGCCCGACGCCGGACGCGTCTCCGCCGAGGCCCTGGCGTTCCTGTCCGAGCTCGGCGGGAGCGGGATGCTCGAGGCCGGCGCCCTTTCGACCGATACCAGGGTACGGAGGGAGGCGCGCGCCCTCCTGTTCGGGTTCGCCGAGTACCACCTGGAGCGCCGGATGAAGAGCCTGCCGATGCTGGCGAGGAGCCTCGCGCCGTGAGCACGTACCTGACCGATCTCGACCTCGACCGCCTGCCGCGGCACGTCGGCATCGTGATGGACGGCAACGGCCGGTGGGCGACGCAGCGGGGCCTGCCCAGGACCGAGGGCCACGCCGCCGGCGAGGCCGCGATGTGGGACACGGTCGTCGGCGCGAACGAGCTCGGGCTCGGGTGGATCACGATGTTCGCGTTCTCGACCGAGAACTGGAACCGCCCGAAGGCCGAGGTCGCCTACCTCATGGGCTTCAACCGCGGGCTGCTCCGCCGCCGCCGCGACGAGCTCAACCGGATGAACGTGCGCGTCCGGTGGCTCGGACGACGCGACTGGCGTGTGCCGCGCTCGGTCCTCAAGGAGATGCAGATCTCCGAGGAGCTCACGAAGCGCAACACCGGCATGACGCTCACGATCGCGTTCAACTACGGCGGCCGCGTCGAGATCGCCGACGCCGTGAAGAAGCTCCTCGCCGACCACGATGCCGGCCGGCTGAAGGGGGAGAAGCTCGGACCCGAGTCGATCGGCCGCCGCCTCTACCACCCGGACACGCCCGACCCCGACCTGATCATCCGGACGAGCGGCGAGGAGCGGCTCAGCAACTTCCTCCTGTGGCAGGCGGCGTACTCGGAGCTCTACTTCACCCCGGTGCTGTGGCCGGACTTCAACCGCGAGCATCTCTACGAGGCGATCCGGGACTTCCAGAAGCGCTCGCGCCGGTTCGGCGGGATCGACGAACCCCGCGACTGACCCTCCCGGGCATCACGCCCCGGCTACCGGCCATCTCGGATGCGGGCTCGACCCGTACACTTGAGCGCACGCCAGCGGCCGCCGCCAGCGGCCGGGAGAGGAGACGAAGACCGTGGCCGACCTCATGGAGGCCATCACCTCCCTCGCGAAGCGCCGGGGGATCGCGTTCCAGTCCAGCGAGATCTACGGGGGCCTACGCTCGTCGTGGGACTACGGGCCCCTCGGGGTCGAGCTGAAGCGGAACATCCGGGGAGCCTGGTGGCGCTCGATGGTCCAGCTCCGTGACGACGTCGTCGGCCTGGACGCGGCGATCATCATGTCGCCGAAGGTCTGGGTGGCGAGCGGGCACCTCGAGGTGTTCACCGACCCGCTCGTCGAGTGCATGAACTGTCATCAGCGCTTCCGGGCCGACCACCTCGAGGGCTTCCACGCGCCCCAGTCCGGCCACGAGGAGGACGAGACCTCGATCGACATGCACGCCGGCCCGAGGTGCCCGAACTGCGGGCACCGCGAGTTCACGGACCCGAGGAACTTCAACCTGATGTTCAAGACCCACATGGGCCCGGTCCCGGACGAGGACAACGCCGTGTACCTGCGTCCGGAGACCGCCCAGGGGATGTTCGTGGACTTCGTCCAGATCCAGGCGGCGGCGCGCAAGAAGGTGCCGTTCGGCATCGCGCAGGTCGGCAAGTCGTTCCGCAACGAGATCACGCCGGGGAACTTCATCTTCCGGATGCGTGAGTTCGAGCAGATGGAGATGGAGTTCTTCGTTGAGCCCGGCACCGACGAGGAGTGGCACGAGTACTGGATCGCCGAGCGCCAGCGCTGGTACCTGGACCTCGGCATCCGGCCCGAGAACCTCCGCCTGCGCGACCACGAGAAGGAGGAGCTGTCGCACTACTCGAAGCGCACGGTGGACGTCGAGTACCGCTACCCGTTCACCGACTGGGGCGAGCTCGAGGGCATCGCGAACCGCACCGACTTCGACCTCAAGCAGCACGAGGAGTTCTCGGGACAGGACCTCACGTACTTCGACCAGGAGAAGGAGCTGCGCTACCACCCGTACGTGATCGAGCCGGCGGCCGGCGTCGACCGCTGTGCGCTCGCGTTCCTGATCGACGCGTATCGGGAGGAGGAGGCGCCGACGGCGAAGGGCGGCACCGAGAAGCGCGTGTACCTGGCGCTCCACCGGGACCTCGCGCCGACGAAGGTCGCCGTGCTGCCGCTCTCGAGGAACGACCAGCTGGTGCCGGACGCGAGGAAGGTGTTCGACATCGTCAAGACCGAGTGGATGTGCGACTTCGACGACGCCGGCTCGATCGGCCGGCGCTACCGGCGGCAGGACGAGGTCGGGACGCCGTTCTGCGTGACGGTCGACTTCGACACGCTCGAGGACCGGCAGGTCACGGTCCGCGAGCGCGACACGATGAGCCAGGACCGGATCCCGGTCGACAACCTCGTCCCGTACCTGCGGGAGCGTCTGTGACCGACCGCCCCCGACCCGGCAGCGCGTCGCTCGGTCTCTACGGAGCCGCGTTCGTGCTCGTCCTGGTGGCCGGCGTGTTCCTGGGCGCCGCGATGCTCGACGAGCTCCAGGAGACCACGATGCTGTGGATCTCGGCGGCGCTCTCGTGCGGGGCGGCGGTCCTGGCCGTGCTCGCCCTGCTCCTGCTCCGGAGGTCCGTCGGATGAGGCCGGCGCGGATGGTCGCCGTGGTGCTCGCGATGGTCGTCGTCGGCGCCGCGTGCCAGGGGAGCGGGGACGACGTGGGCGCTCGGACGCCGTCGCCGACGTCGGTGCCGAGCGTGCGCGAGACGCCCTCGACGCCGACCAAGGACGAGGGCTCGGCCGCCGCGGCGATGGCGGAGCTCTGCGACTACGGGCCGCCGCCCGGCAGCGAGCCCCCGCCCGCCGAGGGCCCCACCCCGGACGCGATCGCCGAGGTCCAGCGCGCCGTCGAGGAGCTCCGCGGTCTGAGCTTCACCGAGCGGGTCGTGGCCGACTCGGCGACCCGGGCCGAGCTGGTGGACGGCCTGGAGGACTCCTTCGACTACTCGTACCCGAAGGATCTCCTCGCGCGGCGGAGCCGCGCATGGCAGACGATCGGCGTGATCCCGCCCGGGACGAGCATCCGCGACGAGCTCGAGCGGTTCGCGTCGGGGCAGGTGATCGGCTACTACGACACGCTCACCGGCGAGCTCGTGTTCATCGGGACCCAGGACCCCTCGCCGTACGAGCGCGTGACGCTCGCCCACGAGCTGACGCACGCGATCGACGACCAGAACTTCGGGCTCGAGCGGATCGACGTGCTGCTCACGTCCTGTCGCGACGAGGCCGCGAGCGCCGCGATCGCCCTCGTCGAGGGCAACGCGACGTTCTTCATGACCGCGTACGCCTTCCGGTACCTGACGCCGGAGGAGCAGATCAGCCTCGGGGAGGGCGTCGACGCCCAGGAGCCGGACGTCGCTCCGTTCATCGAGGATCAGCAGCTCTGGCCGTACACGGCGGGTCAGGGCTTCGTCACGGCCCTGTCGAACGACGGCGGGGTCGACCGGATCGACGAGGCGTTCCGCGATCTGCCGATCTCGACCGAGCAGATCCTGCACCCCGAGCGTTACCCGAACGACGTGCCCACGCCCGTCGACGTGGCGGACCTGGCCCCGGCGCTCGGCGCCGGGTGGAAGGACCTCGACGTGCAGGAGGTCGGGGAGGGATGGTTGCTGCTCGCCCTCGGCCTGCGGGTGGAGGGCGAAGCCGCCGAGGCGGCCGCCGCCGGCTGGGACGGCGGCGTCTACCGGGCGTGGACCGACGGCCGGGAGGTCGCGGTCGTGCTCTCGACCGTGTGGGACTCGGCGGAGGACGCGACCGCGTTCGCGAGCGCGATGCGGGACTGGGTCGCGGCCTCCCCCGACGGCCAGGCCGCCGAGGTCCTCCCGGCGGATGGCTCGAGCGTGCAGGTGCTGTTCGCGAGCGACGCGTCCACCCTCGACGCGCTCCGCGCATCGGCCACGTGAGCCGCTCGCGACCGCCGCGCTCGCCCTAGCCAGGTCACCCGCTCAGGGACCTACGGCCCGGCCGGCCCGGGCTGCTCGACTCCCCCCGCCCCGGAACCGCCCTGCGACGCTCGGGGACATGAGGCAGACGCTCGATTTGCTCCCCAGGTCGCCGGATCCGATGATCCCGGGGATGGGGCTGCTGATGGTGAGCAAGGACCTCCGAGCGCTGGAGCAGGTCGAGGCCGCCGCACCCGTGCGCAAGCCCGGGCGCGTGCGTCGCGCGCTCCGGAGCCGCTCGTTCGCGTGGGCGGTCGCGCTGCTCGTCGCGGTCTCGGCCGCCGGGGTCGCCGCCGTCGCCATCACCGGGGCGAGGGACGAGGCCGACCGGCTCCAGAGCGAGCTCGCGGCGCTCGAGGCGGCGGGCTCCGAGGCGGGCGGGATGCTCGCCGCCGCCGAGGCCGCGAACGCGGACCTGCGCGCGACGGTCGCGAGGCTCGAGGCGCGGATCGCCAAGCTCGAGGAGGCGAAGGTGAGGACGGTCGTGGAGACCGAGACCGTGACCGAGACCGTGACCGAGTACGTGCCGAACGGCCGCCGCATCGCGGTCGAGGTCACCGGGTTCGAGGGGCTGGTCGAGGTCTACGACGTGCGGCTGACCCACTCGTACGGGTACAGCGACCTGATCGGCATCGCCGAGAACACGAGCGGCGAGGTCATCTCCTACGCGCAGCTCGGGTGCTCGTTCCTGGACGCCAAGGGCGGCCTGCTCGCCTCGGGGATGGACAACAAGCAGGACTGGCGGCCCGGCCAGAGCTGGGGGTTCGTGTGCAGCGCAGACGTCAACGCGACCGGAGGCATCCTGCGCGTCGACGAGATGAGCTAGGCGCGCGCCGCCGCTCTCGCGTCGCGCTCCCGGTGGCGCTCGCCGTCGTGCTCGTCGTCGCGGGCTCGGTCGCCGGGGCGGCCGCCCTGGGCCCCGACCCTCGGCTGGCCGCGTCGGAGGCCGCCCTCGAGGAGCTCGGTTCCGAGATCGACCTCGTGGGCGCAGAGCTCGACGCGCTCGTCGAGCGTGTCACGGGGGTCGACGCCGCCCTGTCCGAGCTCCGCGACGTCCTGGCCGCCGCCGATGCCCAGCTCTTCGAGCGCCGCCGAGCGCTCGAGCACCGCGCCGCGCGCTCGACCGAGGTCGTGACGACCGATCCTGTGGCGCCGTCCCCGACCTCGCTCGCGGAGCTCCGCGAGCCGCTGCGCGTCGTCAGCCGGGCGATCCGCGCGAACGACGCGCTCGCGACCGAGCTGCTCGACCAGCAGGCCGATGTACGTCGGCGCGCGGCCCAGATCCGCGACCTCCTCGCGGGGCTGCGACAGGCGATGTTCCAGCTCGAGACGGAGCAGCGTCTCGCGCGTACGGAGCTGACCGAGGCGATCCGCTCGGCCGCCACGATCGCAGACGTGACGCCGGATCCGACGCTCCAGGCCGAGGCCGCCGACGTTCTCGCCCGGGCACGAGAGCACCTGCACCGCATCGACCTCGCGCGTGACGAGCTGCGCATGCGTGAGGCCGAGGTCCGTCGAGAGTCGCTCCAGGTCCAGGGGCGACTCGACCTGCTCGAGGCCGGGATGCGCGAGGCCCGCACCACGACGAAGGACCTGTACGCCGAGATGGAGGTCGCCGAGACGCTGGTCGGCTCGCTGCTCGAGGGGTGGCCGCTCGCTGATCCGAACATCGCGGCGGACGGCGTGCTCCGCGTCTGTCCGGTCGACGAACCGAGGGCGTACTCGGACAACTGGCACGCGCCGCGCTGGGGGGGCGGCTTCCACCTCCACCAGGGGATCGACATCTTCGCGCCCCCGGGCACGCCGATCCGGGCCCCCTTCGACGGGACCGCCGTGAGCGCCGACAACTGGCTCGGGGGGATCGCCGTGAAGGTCTACGGCGAGGCCGGCTACGTCTACAACGCGCACCTGTCCGAGCGCGGACGCCTCGGGCGCGTGGAAGCGGGGGACATCATCGGGTACGTCGGCAGCACGGGGAACGCCTCCGGGCCGCACGACCACTTCGAGTACCACCCCGGGAACGGCGACGCCGTCAACCCGTACCTGTTCCTGAACGCCGTCTGCTGAGGCGAGCTGCCGTCCCGCGGCCCTAGACTCGCCTCAGTGGACGTCGCGCCGAAGCTCGTCGCCGATCGCATCACGGTGCGGTTCGACGAAACCCTGGCGGTGCGGGACGCTTCGCTCGAGATCCGCGACGGCGAGTTCGTCTCGATCGTGGGCCCGTCGGGGTGCGGGAAGAGCACGCTCTTCAACGTGGTCTCGGGGCTGCTGGCACCCACGAGCGGGCGCGTGCTGATCGACGGGCGCGAGGTCACGGGCTCGACGGGCCACGTCGGCTACATGCTCCAGAAGGACCTGCTCGTCCCGTGGCGGACCGTGGTGGGGAACATCGTCCTCGGCGCGGCGCTCACGCGCGGCGCGACCGAGCGCGACGAGGCCGAGGCCCGCGCGCTCGCGGAGCGCTACGGGCTGACGGGGTTCCTCGACCACTACCCGCACGCGCTCTCGGGCGGGATGCGCCAGCGCGTGGCGCTGATGCGCACGCTCGCCGTGCACCGCGACGTGCTGCTGCTCGACGAGCCGTTCGGCGCGCTGGACTCGCAGACCCGCCTGTCGATGCAGCAGTGGCTGCTCGAGGTCTGGGACGAGCTCGACCGGACCGTGCTGTTCGTGACGCACGACGTCGACGAGGCGATCTTCGTCTCCGACCGCGTGCTCGTGATGTCGCCGCGCCCGGGACGGGTGGCCGCCGAGGTCGACGTCCCGCTCGAGCGCCCCCGGCACCTGGAGATGCTCACCGCGCCGGCGTTCATGGAGCGGAAGCGGCGGATCCTCGGG
>Ga0105100_10000231_pt1 | contig 32571 bp, 28 predicted proteins | sample PPLLak12cMay2015_2_FD_87033 | JGI IMG/M metagenome (GOLD analysis project Ga0105100, IMG submission 87033) | Freshwater sediment microbial communities from Prairie Pothole Lake near Jamestown, North Dakota, USA - PPLs Lake P8 Core (1) Depth... | ecosystem: Environmental > Aquatic > Freshwater >... | reverse complement strand
CTGCACCAGACGCCGGCAGACCTGCTGCTATGGCTCCAGGCGCGCACACAACTTCTTCATCAAATTCAGGGCAGATTGGGAGAAGGCTTTGGGCTGGTCCGGTCTCATCAAGCCGGCGATGACGGTGCTCAGTTCGTTGCAGGCCTCTCCGTTCTCCTCCTGGGCCATGAGGGCTTCCACAAGACCGAGCCTGTTTTCCGGGTAGTCGGGATCGAGGGTCATGGCCTTCCGAAAATGAGCGGCCGATTTTTCCGAATCCCCCACACTCATGGGAAAACCCGGCGCGCGAAGGTATAGCTCGCCAAGCATTCGGTCCGGCCCTCCGTGGTCGATGGGCGGATTCAGGCTCGCCGCCATGACCGCCTCCTTTTCGATGATGGGCACCATCTGCAGTCCCCTGGTGGGATTGCGTTCCGCCTCGTATGCGGTCAGGTGAGCCATCAGGTAATGGGCAAGCCCGCTCTCCGGGAATGCCCGCAGTGCGATCTCGGCATATTTGCGACCGGCCTGCACGGTGGCGAGACCTTTGGATTTACTCAATTCGGGATTCCGAACGATCAGGCCCGCATAGCAGTTGGCTGCCTTCATGGCCTTGAGCCCATCCTGTTCGGCCAAGGATTCGAGCTCTTCGAGCTCCGCCTCCGAGCAGTAGTCCCACAAATTCACCTCGTCATCCGGATAGATCGTTTCTCCGCCTCTGCTCGGCTGAGCGTCAACATCCTGTGAGGTGCTCCGGTCGTCAAGACCCGCTCCCTGGAGGGACCCTTCCCGGGCCAGCCGTCCACCGCATCCCGAAAGTAGGATGAGGACACAGCCGGCAAGCATGAGGGGGGCGATGTGGTTAAGGCGAGCACCGCACATTCTGGCCCTCCATTTTCAGCGTGAGCTTTCTCAAGCCTTCATCCGGCGCACCGAAGCCATCCGTCTGAAGAACCTGCAGCACCTGTTGACCTTCTTGCTCCTTCTTCATGTCGAGAAGAACACGGACGAGGTTTCTGACCGCGTCATCCACCGGACCGAAAGACACAACGGGGCTCGTCGGCAGTTCGGGAGACTGGTGAATCACGTGTAACTGCTGTGCCACAGGGAGTGCCATGAGGGCGTCGTACTGAGGACTGTCCAGCACAATGCCTGAGATCACTGCTCCGCCGGATTTTCCTCTTGTCATTTTCCTGATGGCCATGAGCGGCTGGCTGGTACCTTCAAGATGCATCGGAAGACTGCCCGGCGCAAGCTTGAAGAGGAGGCATGCCGCCGAATCCGGCTCGAAGAGCATCGTCCCCTGAATCGTCCCTTTGAGAGCTTTCCAGTCATCGACGGTGGCCTGAGGGACCATCAGTCTCCACAGGTCGTTGCTCCTGCCGTTGGGGCGTGTGGAGGCCACGGGAATCATCTGAAGCGTCTCGGCATAGCGGACGAAAAACGGAAGGCTCACGATGCCCCACCGTGGTTTGGAGGTGCGCACCAGGTCCAAGGCTTCGGAGAGTCGATTCTCGTAACGTCCACTGATGTTTTCGGCGTTAGCTCTCTTCCGGAGATATTTTGCCATCGCATCCATGATGGGCTGCGCCTCTTCGGAGGAGCCGGGCTGGCCCGGTTGAAGCATGGCGAAGTCCAGGTCTCGGGCTTCGCCGTGTCCGCAAAGAGACAGCAAAAGGAGCGGAACGAGAAATCGACAGGTCTTCATGGCTTCCTGGCTCCAATTCGAGGCTTGAGACGTCCAAACAACTGGAGAGCACAAGGGAGGACCAGCAGGCATGCCAGCATTCCGGCTATGGATCCCAGGACCATGACGGCGCCCAGGCTGGCGAGACCGCGGTGGCTGGCAAACAGCAAACCGCCAAAGCCGGTGATGGTTGTGATGAAGCTCGAAGCCACAGCCGTCGGGGTGCTGGTTGAAAAGAGCGACCCCTCTCCCTCCATTTCCTGCCACCGATCCAGGAGATGAACGCCTCCGTCCACGCCAATGGCGATCAGGATGGGAAGAGAGAAGAAGTTGGCCAGGTTGAACTTCAACCCCAGCCATCCCATCATTTCGAGCAGCCAGAGCATGCCGATGGCGAGGGGGAGGAGGGTCAGCAGAACATACCGGAGGGAACGAGCATACACCCAAAGAATGAGGCACACCAGCACTACGGTGATGGCTGCAGCGGATACAAACGTCGAGTGCATGAGACGGGCTGCCTCGAGAACCGTCACCGGCACGCCGCTCACGGAGGGATCGACGGTGCGCAGACTGGCGACGAATACCTGCAGCTTTTCGAAATCCCAAACATCTTCCCTCGGTGAGACCTTGATCTGAAGCCGGCCGTCCTTTCCGACAAAATGGCTTCGCACCGAAACAGGCAATTCCTCGATCCCCACACGGGTCTGCCTCGTCCACCGTTTCAACCGAGCCAGACCTTCAGCGAGCTCACTCTGAAGCCGCTCCTCAAAGAATGAAAGGCCGACCGCTGCCTGCTGCTCATTCCGCCCGATCTGCTCGATGGTCCGATCCACATGCTCCAGGACCTCTTCGATCAACTGAGTTTCACCGGGAGCTCCTGCCGTGAAGAGCCGTTCCGAAAGACCCTCAAGCACGGTGCTCAGCTCCCGCAGACTGCTCGAGACCTGGTTCAGGGCCAGACTCCGTCCCTCAGACCCCAAATCGCCTCCCAGCTCCAGAGCGCCGGCAGCTTCCCCCAATCGTTCGGCTTTGGCCTCCTGGTCCGAAGGAATATAGTTCATGATGCTCTCCACCTTTCCTACACCGGGGAGAGATTGCAGCTGCAGGATGAGGGATTCCGCCTGCCGGAGGCTCTGTGCTGCCAGAATCGCATACCAGGTGGATTCGTCGGCCGATTCGATGAGGCGTTTCTCGTAGTCGACGGACTCCAGTCCGTCTGCCTGAAGTTCCAGAAGGTTGTAGCTGAAACCGACCCGGAGCAGGCCAGGGAGCCCCAGCAAGGTCAGTCCAATCAGGCACAGCAGCATTCGCCAGGGATGGCGGTTCTGGCTCTCCAGGAACGAAAGCCTCAGAATCCGAGCCGATTTGCGAGGAGTGATGCCTTTTCGACTTGCGATCAAGAGCATCGCCGGCAACAGAATCATCATCGCGAGCAAACAGAGCATGATCCCCGTGCCGGCGATCAGCCCCAGTTCGGCCAGGCCTCTGAAGTCGCTCCCCAGCACCGCGTAGAAGGTGCAGACGGTGCACACCACCCCCAAAACGACACCTGGCCCTGTCTGAACGATGGCGGTCCGGATGGCCTCCTCCGGCGGACTTCCAAGCTCTTCGGCCTCCACGTGTCGGAGGGCCATGTGCACACCATAGTCCACGCCGATCCCCACCAGGACGAGCGCGAAAATCACGGAGAGGAGATTGAGCTCCCCCACCGCGAGGGTCGCGAAGCCGAAAGTCCAGGCCATGGCAGCCATCAAGGCCCCCATGATGAGTGCGGGTCGAATCCAACCGTTGAAGATGAACATGAAGAGCACGGCCACCAATCCCGTATCGATGATGGAAGCCTTGGTCATGTCCGAGTTGGTCGTTTCCATCTCATCGGCTTGAAGGGCGGGGCGGCCCGTGAGCCCCACCTTGACATCCGGGAGCTCCGTCCGGACTTGCTCGATACTCCCTCGAAGGACCTGGAGAGGCTCCATGATGATCTCCAGCGTTCCGTAATCTTTCTGCGGAAGAACCTTCATGACGAGGAGGTGGCCGCTGGGGGTGAAGAAATAATTCTCAGCATTGGAGGCTGAGGTGAGGGGAAGGATCGGCTCCGACAGCTTTTCTCCACGAGACGCGCGATGGATCTGCTCGGTGAAGCTGCGCAGCATCTCAAGAACTTGGGCCACGGCTCGCGGACTGGCTTCCAGTGCCATGGCACTCGATTCGCTCAGCAGATTCGCGGTCAAGTGCAAAATCGACTCGAGCGTTCCGCCATCTTGGCTGTCATTGAAGGCAGGGGCAGTTCTTTTGATCAGGTCACTGATGCTTTCGACGACATCCAGGGGGGCGTAGAAGAGCGCGCCATCCCCCAGTTCCTCCATGGAAAGCCGGTAGTGGACGGCCTTTATGCGATCGGGGAAGCCCCTGAGCTTCTCGGCCAGCTTCTCGGCAAAGAGGATGGCACGCTCTCGACCGGCCTCGCTACCCCCGGTTTCAATGACCACATACAGGAATTCCTGATCTCCAAAATTGTTCAGGTGCTCGAGGTAAGTCTTCTGAAAGGGAACGTCGGGGGAGACCAGGTGGTCCTGATTCCCGTTCATTCGAAGGCACTGGAAAGCGTAAGCCCCCGACAACAGCGCCAGCAGAAACGCGGTCCCGACGATGGCGCGGGAGCGGGTCGCCACCAGCTGCCATATACCGCGGAGAAGAGCTTCCTGTAATCTGTGATGAAGGGTGGTCATGCACTTCTTGCTGTGCGGAGCGCCAGGTTTTTGGTTGTCGTCCATGCTGCGCCGGGAAAACGGTGGGCCTCGGCCAGCACGGCATCCAGGGAGGAGAGAAAGTAATCCGCCTCGGTCCGCTCGATCACGAGCGGAGGAAGTATTTTGATGGTGTCCAGGCCATGGCCCGCAACCTGGGTCAGGATGCCATAATGCTCCATGAGCGGCATGGTGATCATCTGGCAGAAGATGTCCGCATTCATGGAGTGAAGGAACTTCCAGCCGGTCTTGAGTGTCAAGGAGCTCGGTTCGCCGAACTGGATTCCAATCATCAGCCCTTTCCCACGCACTTCTCGAACGAGCTCGTACTTCTCAGCCAGGCGACGCAGGCCTGTGAGCAGATAGTCTCCCATCTCCGCAGCCCGCCGAACCAGATGCTCGCTCTCCAGCACGTGTAGAGCTGCCAGTCCGGCAGCCATGGCCAGATCATTCTGCCCGAAGGTGTTGGAGTGAGCGAAGCAGCGGTCCATGGAATCAAAGACCCGAGAGTGAATCCAACGCTTGGACAGAATGGCGCCGACGGGAATCAGGCCTCCCGAGAGCGCCTTGGAGACGACGAGAATATCCGGGACGACGTCCCAGTGCTCCACCGCGAACATTCGGCCCGTCCGCCCCAGCCCCGTCTGGACTTCATCGGCGATCAGGCATGTGCCGTATCGATCGCAAAGCCGGCGAGCTTCCGGAAGGTAGTCGTTGTCGGGAACGAAGACACCTTTTCCCTGCAGGGGCTCCACGATGAAGGCCGCAACGTCGCCGTCACCCAGGGCCCGCTCCAGAGCCGCAAGGTCGTTGAAGGGCACCGCCGTGCAGCCGGGAAGCAACGGTTCGTTGCGCTCACGGAACTCCGCATTTCCGTTCACGGAGAGAGCCCCAAGCGTGAGACCATGAAAAGCTCGCTCACAAAACACGATCTTGTGGCGTCTGGTGGCCTGCCTTGCGAACTTGAGCGCTCCCTCAACACCTTCGGCCCCCGAGTTAGTGAAAAACACCGACTCCAGCTCGCCCGGGGCGATGGAGACCAGCGCCTCCGCGAGCAGTCCCGCGATGCAGCCGGCATCCATCTGAACCATGCTGGGCGGATCGCTCTCCAGCATTTCATGCAGGACTTTGACCACCACGGGATGATTCCGGCCGATGTTGAAAACCCCGAAGCCGGAGAGAAAGTCGAGAACACGCTCCCCTTTGGCATCCACCAGCCAGGCTCCCTTTCCCGACTTGTAGTTGCGCTTGAATCCAATGACTTCAAGGACTCGCACAAACTGGGGATTGACGCATCTCCCGTGCAGGTCGTATGTTTCAGAGAGGCGATTCTTGACGAGGGAAACAACATCCATATTGTGGGTTCCAGATACCATTGGAATGACAGGCCAGCGCCCCAACGGGGCAGAAACAGGCATCCTGAAAGCTCGCTCCGAGCCGTGCCGCAGGGCACAGTCAACTTTCGGGTCCAAAATAACCTAGTTTTGACCCCTCATCAAAAAAAAACGGCCATTTACTTGACGGCAAGGCAACAGGAGGGGGTGAATCCGTTGCAGTTGGCTGGGGAGATTGTGGGATGGGGTTGAAGGACTTGAGGGACGGATGACCCATCAAATGGATCGATGTGCGTCTGCCTTCGAGAGAGAAATGCCTTGAGGAGCGCCCACCGGGATACTGCCGCCCACTGGGACCTTGCGGGGACGGTGGCAAACTCCTCGCCCGACGAGGACCCGAGACATGCCTGCGGACTGGCTCATGTCCTCTCCTTCGTGAAGCTTGCCGTCGGGCTGCAAATCCCCTCCGGGGTTCTCAGACCTCCGAGGTACCTGCCCCCGTTCAATGGAGCCAGCATCCTGGCCGTATTTCGGCAAATCTGTGAGATTTGCCCCAGGCTTCCAAGGGCAGGAACGATCTCACTCCTTGGCGGTGCCGCCGCAATGAAGATACTTGATGTTGTTCATGCTGAGGTCTTCGATGCCCAAGGATTTCTTTTCCCAGTCCATGATGCGCTGGGAAACCACCACCAGGGCGCCGATGATCTCGGAAACGGCATTGCGGTCTTTCTTTCCGAGGTCCATCTCAGCGGCCACTCTTGAGAGGAAATGCAGCATATCGCTCAGCGTCGACGCACAATTGTAGGCTTCCTCGGGCCGCTCAATGGGACGTCCAATCGAGAGAACCTCCGCCAGGCTGTTGATGAGAAGATCGCTTTCCTTGGCCGCCTCATCCACTTTGGCGTGCTTGCCTCTATCCGACTTCATATCCATCCTCCGGTGATGACCGATACTTTCACCATGGCCCCGTGGCAACGAAAGGCGTCTGCCCCCCATAGGGCACGGGCCGGCGAATGCCGGAAACGCCTCAGGATAGTTCGGAAGAAAGGCGGCTGGAGTTTAGCATTTTGGAAATGGGTGATGGAAACCCTTCCGAGGCCGCTCGGCGCTCCCTTCGTCAAAGGAGCAGCCGTCGGTCCTCCTGTCATCTCATTGGGCCGTTCTGTCGAGAGAAGTTCTGGTCTTTTCGTCCATGTATCGCCCGAGAAGAGCCAGGTGGGCCTTCTCCTCTTGCGCGATCTTGCGCAGCACCTGCTGAGCCTGCTCGTTGCGGCTTTCATTGGCCATGCGGACGTAAAGGTCGAGGGCCTGGATTTCGATCATCATGGCGATGTCCAGATATCCCGCGACCGTCTGCAGATAAGATCGATTTTGCTGCATGAAAGTCTCGATGTCGAGTCCACCTTCCATGACCTGGCTGCTCATCGCGTCCGACCTTTCAGCCTCGGCATCAGCAGGGCTGAAAGGCTCCCCGGTCATCTCCTCGAACAATCCTTTCAGGGTTTGCTTGTGGCTCTCTTCGGCCCTGACTAGATGGGTCAGCAGCTCGGCCAGACCGGGATCACTCGTACTATCCTTCATCCGCTGGTGGAACTGCCTCAGCCCCTCCTCCATCTCATAGGCCACCGCAACGACTTCTCTGGGGCTTTCATCCCCCCTCACGAATCGGAGATGCAGCTCCGAGGGGCCAAAAGCGGTGGGCTGCTCCCAGGCCTGAATGCCTCCCTGCAGATTGTGGACGTCCTCAAAACCCTGGTTGAGCAGGAATTGTGCGGCGGTGCGGCTTCGGCCGCCCACGGCACAGTAGACGATGGTGGGGCGACGTCGGTCCAATTCCCCCAGCGCATCCATGAGCCTGGGAAGCGGGACCAGTCTGGCCCCCGGCAGGTGCGTCTCCTCGTATTCCGATGGTTGCCTGACGTCGAGCAGGGTGTAGGACCCTTCCTCGTGGCTCTTCATGTATTCTTCGAGATCCTCGGGAAACATCGTCTTGAGCGACTCGGACTTCTTCAATCCTATCATGGCTCTCACTTTCTCAAGGACCCAGATCCAGGACATGGGTCCATATCCTCGTCGATCCCTCTGCAAGCTCATCTGGCCCCGCTGCGGGCCCGGAGCCCGATCCAGTTACGGCGATTCGAGGCCGTTCAGAAACGCAAGGACGCTTTCGCCCAGCACACTGCGATTGTAGCCTCCCTCGAGCACGGCGAAGCAGCCCGCTTTCATGCGGTCGGCGGCCCGACGCACAAGCTGTCCCATGGTCCGGTAGTCCTCCGTCTGCAGGAGACCGCCCCAATCCAGGATATGATTGTCGAAGCCGGCGGAGACGCCGATCACGTCCACCTGAGCTGCCTGGAGATGCCTCTCGACCTCCCTGATGTAATGCATCCGATTCTCAGACTCAGGGTTATGAATCGCAACATACCCCTTGTCTTTCAGGATGGAAACCGTACCGTCTCCAAAATGCAGGTCAAAGTCGAGAACGTAGGCCGTCTGAATGCGCCCTTCCCGGCGAAGGTGCTCCAAGGCCACGGCCATGTTGTTGAAGTAGCAGAATCCCCAGCTGCTGTCGGCGGATGCATGGTGCCCCGGGGGTCTCACGAGCGCAAAGCTCGGTTCGCTTAAGCCGATTTCCGCGGCGAGCATGGCTGCACCGGCAGCGAGAGCCGAAATCCTGTAGACCCCCTCCCTCTCGACCCGCTGCATGTGGCGCGGAGTGTGAACGGCTTCAATGTCATCCCATCCCGCCGGAAGCGGCTCCTCGAACTCGGCTGTTCCTCCAATGGCTTCCACTATGGGCTCCAATCTCCCGGGAGCTGCTGCGGGGTCATTGGTGTAGACTTCCAGGAAGTCCGGGTGCATGATCACTCTCATCCGTGTTTCCTCTTTGCCAGGGGTTGCCATGAAAAGTTTCGAGTTTTGGGCTTCATGCTTCGGGTTGTGCCCTCCATCGTGTTTGACTTTTTCATCGTTCGGGGCGGCCCGGGGGAGCCATGACGGACTGCTCCAAACATCACATCGTTGATTGCCTTGTGGTCATTGAACCAATCAGATCCGAAACCCAAGGCTTATGATGTGCATGACAAGAAATGAATAACCACGCGCTGAACAGAGTTCAACGCTTCAGGCCCGAATCCATCCGGCCGCAAGCATCCGGCGTGGCCGGGGCCGGCGAGTCAAATGTGATCATCGGGACCAGCATGAGGGGGATGAATGGATTCGATCGAGATCAAGAAGACATTGGATCAGCTCAAGGGCATGGCTTCCGCCATGGCATCCATGCCCGAGGATCATCGAATCGTTGCCTACAAATCAGCGGACGCCCTCTTCCTCAAGCTGGAAGGGCATCTGAGGGATCACGCGGACGGAAGGGCAGCCGCGATACTGGATGAAATCAAGATGAAAGTTATCCTCATGGCTCGACTGGATGACCCCACCGAAGATTCGGATGAGGCGCATCTCCAACAGGCCCATTCTCTCGTGGATGACCTGAGGGCCATCCTCTGCAGGCAATAAGGCTGCTTCCCGTGTCTCAAGTTCCGGTGTGGTCTGTTACGGCTGTTTGCCGCGCACGGCCAGCACTCCTGGAACGGGACCCGGTCCCGCTTCGGCTCCCGATGCTCTGCGGGCGGTGCCGGAGCACAGATTCACCGCTGCCGGCCCCTGGGACGGATCCACTGCCCACACGGTGAGACCACCGCGGATCAGCGCCGGTCCTTGCCACACGCAGGCCCTGCCGGAATCAATCAGGCTCCTGAGCTCTTCCGTGGAAGGGAGGCGCCAGTCCGCATGGCCCGCCAGCTGCAGTGCTTCCGCGTATGCCCGTGCCTGATCCAGGGATTCCACTTCCCGGATCTCCGATTCCCACATGAGGGGACTCTGGAGATCCGACACGGTTCCGTCACCGTTGTCCGCGAGTTTTCCATCCGGAGTTGTCCATACTCGTTTACCGCCTCCGGCTTCCGCCAGGGCGCAGGGGATCGAGACCGGTCCGAGATCCCACCCTGCCGGGTAGTCCTCTCGACGAAGATGGCCCTCGGCAATCTTATCCACTTGACACCACCCGGGCAGGTCGGGGGATTCCAGAATCAGCTTGACGGGCCCCTCAACGAAAGGAAGCCTGAAGGCTCCGGCTCCCTCGGATAGCGTCCTGATGGGGTTTCCCTCAATGGAGATGGCGAATCCGGAGAGAGGTTTGCCCGCCGCGTCCACCAGGATGCCCTGGACCGTCCTGCTCAGGACGGGTCTGAGCCCTTCCGGACTCATGAAGTAGTCGTTGCCGATTTCAACTCTCTTTCCGGCGGCATCCCTCAGATGAGCCACGGGCTCCAGGCCGTTTCCGGTCACCTTGTAGGTTTGGCCCAGCTCCAGTCGATTGCCGAGGCTGTCCTTCAGGAAGGGCACATGCTCCAGGCCGTCTTTGGTCATGAGGTACCGCTCTCCCACCTTGAGCGGATTCCCCTCCTTGTCTTCGGTGCCACCGCAAGCACAGGTCAGCACGCCACAAATCATCACCGTCAGGAAAACCCGCAAACGCAACATGATTCCCCCCTCTTCCGAGCGCCAAGGATTCTCGTCATCAAACAGCCGTCTCAGGTTGCGTATATGGGAAGCCTCCGAGCTGTGTCAATGGCTTTCGGGGACCGGGGCCTGCCTCCAGGCTGGCTCGCCCGGCCCGCGGGAGGCTAGAGCATTCGGTACACGCCCTTCTCAAGGATATGATCGGCAATGGCGAGGGAGGATGTGGCGGCAGGGGAAGGGGCGTTCAGAACATGAACCATGCGTCGGTGCTCCAGGATGAGAAAATCATCCACAAGGGTTCCATCGCTGTTCAGGGCCTGGGCACGGACACCCGCTCCACCGGGGATGAGATCGTCACGGCGAATGGAGGGGATCAATTTAATGAGCGCTCTGTGGAAAAGGCCCTTGGAATGGGACCGAAGGATTTCGTGGATCGCCGGCCGCCAGTAGCGGGTCGCCAGACGCCAGAAACCCGGGAAGCTCAGACTCTCCAAAAAATCAGCCGAAGAAATCGTGCTCCTGGCATAGCCCTCCCGCGCCAACGCCAGAACCGCATTGGGCCCTGCCTCGACCTTTCCGTTGATCATCCGCGTGAAGTGAACCCCCAGGAACGGAAACCTCGGATCCGGGACGGGATAGATGAGCGACCGAACGAGGTGAGCCCGTTCAGGCCGGATTTCATAGTATTCTCCACGAAAGGGAACGATGCGGCAGTCTGGCTGGAGGCCGGAAAGGCGAGCCAGGCGATCGGCATGCAGGCCTCCGCAGTTGACCAGGGAGCGTGCCTTGAAAGGCCCCCGGTTGGTCTGGATATGGATGATTTCCCTACTGCCGTCTATGGCGGTCACTCTGTGGTCGAGCAGCAGGGAGCCGCCCGAGGCTTGAATCAGCCGAGCGGACGTTTGAGCCACATGCTGGAAGTCCACGATGCCCGTCGTCGGGACATGCATGCCCTGGATGCAGTCCACGTGGGGTTCAAACTCCCGTGCCTCTGAAGAGGTGAGAAGCCGAAGACCATCGATCCCATTGGCGGTTCCGCGCCGATGCAGCTCGTGAAGAAAGGGGACTTCGGCGGCCTCGCAGGCGACCACGAGCTTGCCGCAAAGCTGATGGGGCACATCGTTTGCCTCGCAAAACCGCACCAATCGCCGCGCACCTTCGACGCAGAGACGGGCTTTGAGCGAACCGGGTCGGTAGTAAATCCCCGAATGGATGACCCCGCTGTTGTGTCCCGTCTGATGCGTTCCGAAGGCGGTCTCTTTTTCAATCACGGCGATGCTGGAATCTGTCCGGGTCTCGAGAAGCCGCATGGCCACGGCCAGCCCGACTATTCCTCCTCCCACCACGATACAGTCAAAAGGACGTGTGCTCTCCATCATCCTTCCGTTCCAGGTCTTGTCGGTCAGGGTTTGCAGGAGCTCGGCGAGCCTTCAGGGATCTCAAGCCTCTGGGACGTCCTCGAATCGAAACCTTCTGAGCAACCTGCGTCATGGCATCAAGTAGAAACCGAGCAGTTTACGGGTATGCTCTTCGAGGGAGTGGAATTCAGCGCCAACGATGCCCTCCCGGATGTTCTTCACGACGACCTGTGCCCTGATCAACGTCTGCTCATCATTATCCAGCTTAAAATCGATCCGCACGACTTCTCCGATCTCGAGTTTGACGCTCTCCGGAACCTTCATGCAAAGTCCGCCGCGCGACAGATTGGCCACCACAACTTCACCCACCTGCAGCTCTGATTGCACTGTTCTTGCGAATCTCCCCGGGAATCCTGTCAGCTTGCGGTAGTTGGCCCGCCTTTCAAAGACGATAGAGAACTGAATGCCACAAGCGCATCGGGCCCGAACAGGTTTTCCCATGTTCTGGATCCTGTCCACCGGCACCGTCAGAGACCTGTCACACTGGGGACAAACCACGTCCACCTGTGTCCTGCTCCCGATGAAGACTTTTTGAGCGGTCATGGGCCCGATTCCCAGCAAGTTGACTGCAACCTCATTTACCCCATGCCTTCGTTGTTCGCACCATTTCTTTTCAAGCCCGCTTCGGCGAAGAAACGCAAAAGGGCCAGCGCACAAGTCGCCGGCCCTTGATTTTCTTGGCAGGCCAGGAGGGATTCGAACCCCCATCCCTCGGATTTGGAGTCCGATGCTCTAACCGTTAGAGCTACTGGCCTGCAAGCCAGACCCTATATATCGACTTCGCCACCCCATGTAAAGGCAAAACTCGTGTCGTTGCGCCAGCCGAAAAAGGCAAGATTCAGGCCAATGGCAAGGACATGCAGCCTTTGAAAGAGGGGAAGGTGAACGCTTTGGAGTCTTGCCTCCGCCGACGCTTGTGGGGTGTGAGGAGGGCCGGTTTGGGTTTTGCTGAAGATTGAGCGGCGGACCATTAGAACGGGTGATAGTGCACACAGATTCATCAACCATGGTCTGCATGCGCATTCGTTCACAGTCGGAAAAACTGGCATAGAATCTGAAATAAAATCTTTATGGATTGTCTTTCACAAAGGTGTGTCTTATATTATACATATACTTCTAGTCAACTCAATCCAGCCACTGTCAGCTACAAGGAGGGGAACATGAAGATCAGGTACTGCAAAAAATACGAAAAGTACGTGAGTCAGCAACATTGCGAATTTTTTAACGAAGGCAAAGGCTGTGAGTACTACAGCACCACGAGCTGGAGTAGCATCAAGGACTTGCTGAGAGACGAAAACCGGCCCAAATGGGAAGTCGATGCGGTCATCAAGCCTTTCATGTGCAACCTGCTGGGGCGGGATTATCTGAATCAGCTGAGCCGCTTGAGGCGCTCCCGCAAGCGTTCTGCTGCGGTTCGAATGTGAAGGGTCTATGGCTGTGAAACGCACATCCCTGAACGAGCACCAATGAGCCTATCGCCGCACTGTTTCGTGTGAGAGCGCATTCATCGCCAAACGAAACACGTCCAGATCGATTCGACCGTTGCCCTCGCACCAAGTGATTGATCAATCCTCCCCGAAAAGTGGGAATTCCAATATCCTCCATCTGTGGCAATCCTCCAAGATCCTGTTTTTTCATATGGGAGGAACTGCTGAGGGACGGGTTTGCCGCAATACTGCCCTGAGCTCCTCGTTCACGGTGGTTGACTCGGCATTCCCCCTTACGGTAATGAAAGTATTTGCGTCCTTTTCAGGAAGCTCCCCGGGTGCACCTTGGCGCAGGGAGTTTTTTCGAGGGCTCAGAGGGGTCATTGGGACAGGGAACCTATTCTTGCTTTCGCACAACAATGGGCGTGACATATGTTCAAGAAACTGCTTGTGGCCAATCGCGGCGAAATCGCCATTCGCATCATCCGGTCAGCCCAGGAGCTGGGGATCAAGACCGTCGCCATCTACGAGGAGACCGACAAGACCGCCATGCACATCATGAGGGCGGACGAGGCCGTATGCATCGGCACCGGGCCTCGCAAGGATTACCTCAGCATCGACCGCATCATCCAGGCCGCTCTGCGGAGCAAGGCGGAGGCCATTCATCCGGGATACGGCTTCCTGGCAGAGAATCCCAATTTCTCCAAGCAGTGCACGGAAGCGGGCCTTGTTTTCGTCGGCCCACCGCCTCAGGTCATCATCGACATGGGTGACAAGGTCATCGCCCGTCGAGTCATGACGGAGGCAGGTATTCCGTGCATTCCCGGAAGCGGCATCCTGGACCCGGAGGAAGCTGGAGAAAAGCAGGCCATTGAATTTGCGGAGAAGTACGGCTTTCCCATTATGGTGAAAGCGGTGGCCGGAGGCGGAGGGAGGGGCATCCGGGCCACGCAGAGCATGGATGAGTTGAGCAAAGGTCTCAGGATGGCTCGTTCCGAAGCTCGGATGGCTTTCGGACGGGATGAGATCTATCTCGAGAAAGGACTGGTGAATCCGCGCCACGTCGAGGTGCAGATCCTGGCCGACCAGTCCGGCCATTACATCCACCTGGGAACGCGGAATTGTTCCATACAGCGCAGGCATCAGAAGATGGTGGAGATCGCCCCTGCATTCCTGCCCCCGCTGGTCAACGAGCGCATCTGCCAGGAAGCCGTCCGTGCGGCCAAAGCCAGCAAGTATGTGAATGCCGGCACCGTGGAATTCCTTCTCGACGCCCAGGACAATTATTATTTCCTGGAGGTGAACACCCGCATCCAGGTCGAGCACACCGTCACCGAGATGATCACAGGCATCGACATTGTCCGGGAGCAGATCAGAATCGCCGCCGGAGAGCCTCTGTCTTTTTCCCAGCAGGATGTGCAGTTTCGGGGAACCGCCATCGAGCTCAGAATCACAGCTGAAGACCCCAAGAACAATTTCATGGCCAGCCCGGGGCTCATCCAGGTCTACCAGTCACCCGGAGGCCACGGGACCCGCCTGGACGGAGCCATCTACCAGGGGTATGAAATCCCGCGCTATTACGATTCCATGCTGGTGAAGCTCACCGTTTACGGGTTCACCTGGCCGGAGGCCGTGGATCGACTGCGCAGAACCTTGGACGGGTTCATCCTCACCGGGGTCAAAACCACCGTCCCTTTCTATAAGCAGATTGTCAACGATCCCGACTTCATCGGGCAGCGCTTTGACACTTCTTACATCGAAACGCACCCCCATCTGCTGGACTACCAGGAAGAGACCGGTGAAATGGAAAAGCTGGCGCGACTCATTGCAGAGATCAACACGCATGGCTACAACCCCTATGCGGAATCGCCCTGACGGGCAGTGGGCCGTTTTCCTGTGGCAGCCTCCGGCCCTTGAATCCATGGGCCCACCCCGGATGTATACCCGTGAAGGATGAGCTCCATTGTTTTGCGGAGGTCTTCTGGATTCCGGCTTGAAAACTGCCGGAATGACGCAGGGACCGGCACTCACGCCCGTTATGCCGGCGGAAGCCGGCATCCAGGAGTGCCCACAGGATTGAGGCTTTTCAACCTCAACGAATATGGCGCGATAAGGAGAGACACTCGATGGATGCCATGGATAGACCTGTCCCTCAGTCCACCAGCAAGGAAATCCTGGAGTTTGTTCGGAGCAGTCCGGGTTATTTCCTGACCAACAATGAAAGGGATGTTTCCCAGTCCGACTTCAACGGCCGGATCATGCCGCAGACGACCCTTCGGGTTGCACCCTATCGGGACGAGACCGGGTATTTTGCCTTTGAAATATCAGGAGGCGCCTCTGTCCACGTCGACCTGATGCGCAAGCAGATCAACCCATTCGAGAAGCTGAGGCTGGTTCGCCAGGCCATGCCCCGCACGCTGCTTCAGGCGGTTTGCCGCGGGAGGAACCTGTTCGGCTACCGCCCTTATCCCGACAACGTGATCCGGCTGACCGTAAGGCTTTTCTCCCAGTACATCGATGTGTGGCGCATTTACGATTTTCTCAATCATGTGCCCAACCTCAAGGTGGTGGCCGAAGAGGTGCAGAAAGCCGGCAAGGTCCTCATGCCGTGCATCTGTTTCAATACCGGTACGGGCCATACGGATGACTTCTACGTCCGCAAGGTGGAAGAAATCATCGGTGCCATGGGTGAGAATATCATCCTGGGGATCAAGAATCATTCGGCCGTCGGGTCGCCTCAACGGATCGCCTCGCTGGTTCGAGCGATTCGGGACCGGTTTCCCGACCTTCTGCTGGAGTATCACGGACACAACACGGACGGGAATGATCTGGGTCGGATGGTTTCCGCCGCCCTTGAGGGGGTGAAGATCATCGAGGTCTCCGACCACGGCTTCGGAGGCATCTACAGCCAGGCTCCGGCGCTCAGCTTCATTCAGATCCTGCATGACTACGGGATGCAGTCGCCAGGGCTGAAGATCCAGCCGCTGGTGGACACATCGGACATCCTGCGTCGCGAGCGCAGGCTGTATGAGCGGTTCGAGAGTCCCTACCGTGGCTTCGACCCGACCGTCAAACGCCACAAACTGACGGGCGGAGCCGCGAGCATGGCCTTCGAGCAGGCGGAGAAGCTCGGCTTGCTCGAGCGGATTCACGAGGTTTTTACGGATCTGGTGGAGGTGAACCGGGAGCTGGGGAACATCTGGTCCGTCACTCCGGGAAGCCAGATCCTTTGGACTACCGCCGTCAACAATGTGCTCCACGGCCGGTACGAAAAGCCGTCGGACGACCTGAAACGGCTTCTGCTCGGAAGATACGGCCCATTCCCGTTCTACGAGCCCCAGGAGTGGATTTACCAGAAGGTTTTGGAGAGCAACCGGACCGACGGCAAGCGATGGTACCAGATCCTCTCTGATGAGGCGGGAATCCAGAAGCTTCCGGACGAGGATCTCGATGCCAGAAGAGCGTTTCTGGAGGGTGAGCTCAAGAGGGCCATCTCGGACGAGGAGTTGTGCCTTTATCTTCAGTTTCCACGGGATGCCCTCGAGTATTTCCGGTTTGAAGATCGTTTCGGCAAGACCTGGCTCCTGCCTCCGGACGTATGGTTCAAGAGAGAGGGGTTTGCGGATGGAGCCCGCATCACTTTTCCGGATTATGAGGGGAAAACCCACCATATTGATGTGGTTTCGACTCGCAAGACGGGGGACCTGGTCCACACGTCACTCCTGGTGGACTATCGTTTCCAGACCATCACGACGCCCGCACGCCCCAAGGCACCCTGAGGTGCCCAGGCAACCGTCACCTTTGCTGCACGGAAGCCACACACCATCCGATGGCCGGACCGGCGATTCAGTTTGCATGAGGTCCGGTCATTCCCCAGAATGCTTCGTTGCCTGTCATGCCGCCTTTAGAGAGTCTGTCCTGGGAGGGGATTTCGAAGCCTTTGAAAAGGGGGAAGTGGACGTTCTGTCATGATGGATGAGTGGATCGACCGTTTTCTTGAGCACATCCTGATCGAGCGGGGATTGAGCGCCAACACGCTGGCTGCCTATTCCTCCGATCTGCGGCATGTGCATCGGCACCTGGCAAGCCTGGGGCGGACGGAGTGGACGCAGGTGACACGGGAAGATCTGCAGACCAGTTTTGACGGCGAGGATCATGAGCTGGCTCCCAGGAGCCGCGCCAGGAAGCTCGCCACCATCCGCTCGTTCTTCCGCTACCTGACGGGCTGCGGACTACTCTCGGAGAATCCCGGCACACGGCTGCGCCTTCCCAAGGTGAGTCCCAAGCTGCCCAGGGTGCTCACGAGCTCTGAGGTCGAAGCCCTGCTCAACCGGCCGGACGTCCGGGCTCCCCTGGGACTTCGCGACAAGGCCATGTTTGAGCTCATGTATGCGACGGGACTCAGGGTGAGCGAGCTCACCGACCTGCATCTCGGCCAGGTGCACCTGGAGCCGGGCTACCTGATCGTGCACGGCAAGGGCGACAAGGAGAGGCTGACGCCCATGGGGGAATATGCGGCCGACGCCTTGAAGGCTTATCTTCAATACGGCCGCTCCCAATTGCTCCGCGGCCGGGCGCCGTCGGAGGTCTTTCTCAACCATCGAGGCCGGAAACTGACGCGCCAGGGGTTCTGGAAGCTGATCAAGCAGTATGCGGTGCAGGCCGGCATCCGGCAGAACCTGACGCCGCACATGCTGCGTCATTCCTTTGCAACGCATCTGCTCGAAAACGGCGCCGACCTGCGCACGGTTCAGGCCCTGCTCGGTCACGTGGATATTTCAACCACTCAGATCTACACTCATGTGGCGCGCGCGCGTTTGAAAGAGATCCACCGGAAGCACCATCCCCGGCCTTGATTCCCGCACACAGGACCTTCACGACCATGGAAGTGATCACGACTCACATCAACGCCGACTTCGACGCCATGGCTTCCATGATTGCAGCCAAGAAGCTCTACCCGGAGGCCGTCCTGGTCTTCCCGGGCTCCCAGGAGAAGACGCTGCGCAATTTCTTTGTGAAATCCACCATGTACCTCTACGATTTCCGGCGACTCCGGGATCTGGATCTGGACCAGGTGACGCGTCTCATCCTGGTGGACACACGCCAGTTGTCGCGCATCGGTCGATTTGACGAGATCGTCGGGAAACCCGGTCTCGAGATCCACATCTTCGACCACCATCCGGAATCCGAGGACGACATCCGGTCGGAGCTTCTCGTGTACAAGCCCGTCGGGGCCTGCGTGACCATTCTGACGGAGCTGATCCGCGAGCGGCAGATCGAGATCACCCCGGAGGAGGCCACCATTTTGAGCCTGGGCCTCTATGAAGATACGGGGTCATTCACATTCAACTCGACCACTGCGGAGGACTTCGAGGTGGCAGCCTTCCTGAGAAGGCAGGGGGCCGATCTCAACTTCGTGTCCGACATGGTCACGCCGGAGATGACTCCCGAGCAGGTCACGCTGCTCAACGACATGATCCATTCGGCCAGGACCTACAGCATTCACGGCATCGAAATCTGCGTGGCGACGGTGTCCATCGACCGCTATGTGGGCGACTTCGCCGTCCTGGTGCATAAATTCAAAGATATCCACAATCTGGATGTGGTGTTCGCACTGGCTCGCATGGACGACCGGATCTATCTGGTGGCCCGGAGCCGAATCCCGGAAGTCAACGTGGGGCTCATCGCCGCGGAATTCGACGGGGGCGGGCACGCCACCGCGGCCTCGGCATCGATCCGGGATTTGACGTTGATCCAGGTGGAGGATCGGTTGATCGAGATCCTGAGAAGCAGCATCAAGCCGTTTCCCTCCGCCAGACACCTCTTGACGAGTCCCGTGATCTCGGTGGAGGCCGACACGCCCATCGGCGAGGCGGCTCAGATCATGGTTCGCTACAACATCAACTCCATGCCCGTCATGGAGGACGGGGTGATCATCGGTCTGACCAACCGCCAGTTCCTGGAAAAGGCCGTTTTTCACGGGCTGGAGCAGCAGGGATTGAAGGAGTTTGTGAACCCGGATTTCGCGACCGTCGGTCCTTACGCCAGTCTGCTGGAGATTCAGACCTACCTGGTGGAGCACCAGCAGCGCATCCTCCCGGTGGTGGAGGATGGGAAGGTGATCGGGGTCATCACCCGCCGGGACCTCCTCAACTTCCTGGTGAGCGACCGATCCGCGACGCCGCAGCCGTTGAACGGCCAGAAGAATGAGATGCCTTCGCACTGGCCCAAAAGGAAGAGCGTCACGGGCCTGATCGGCGAGCAGCTTCCCAGGGACATCATCCAAATCCTGAAGAGCATCGGGCGGCTGGCCCAGGAGCTCCAGTTCAGGGTCTATGCTGTGGGAGGCTTTGTGCGCGATCTGCTCCTCCGGCGGGCCAACCTGGACATCGACATCGTGGTCGAAGGGGACGGGATCGAATTTGCCAAAGCCTTTGCGGGAAGGCAAAACGTCAAGGTGCGGTCCCATAAGAAGTTCAACACGGCCGTCCTGATCTTCCCGGATGGTCTGCGAGTGGATGTCGCCACGGCGCGGTACGAGTACTATCAATATCCGGCGGCCCTGCCCGTGGTTGAATTCGGCTCCCTCAAGATGGACCTCTATCGGAGGGATTTCACCATCAATACCCTGGCCATCGACCTGAACCCGGACCATTTCGGGCAGTTGATCGATTTCTTCGGGGGCCAGAGGGACCTCAAGGAGAAATCTATCCGGGTTCTGCACAATCTCAGCTTCGTCGAGGACCCGACGCGCATTCTGAGGGCCCTGCGCTTTGAGCAGCGTTTCGGTTTCCGCATCGGAAAGCAGACGGCTATGCTCATCCGAAGCGCCGTCCGGATGGGGCTGATCCAGAAGCTCGGAGGGTACCGCCTCTTTCATGAAATCCAGCTCATACTGAAGGAAGACGATCCGCTGCCCGCCCTGAAGCGCATTGCCGAATACGGCGTCCTGCCCGTTCTTTCGACAAAGATGCGATTCGACTCCCGAATCGAGGCTTTGTACGGTCGATTGAAGGAGAGCATCCTGTGGTATCGGTTGAGCTTCCTGGATGAGCCGCTTGAAATGTGGTGGGCTTATTTCCTCGCTCTCTTCGTCGGTCTGCCGGCCGAGGAGCTTTCGAAGGTTGCTGAACGGCTCGACCTGAACGATGCGCTGCGGGGCCGCCTGGTGTGGGCCAGCCGCCATGTGGAGGACGTGCTGTGGGGGTTTTTCCAGTTGCCCGAATACCGACCCAGTGATATCTATCGGGCACTTCAGCCTTTCAGGCCCGAGGAGTTGCTCTTCATGATGGCCAAAACCCAGCGGGACGAAGTGCGACGGGCGATCAGCCATTACTTCCACCGGCATCGCCATATCAGCACGGACTTGCGGGGGCGAGACCTCAAGAAGCTGGGAATTCCTCCCGGCGCCATCTACCGGGAGATCCTGGACGATCTTCTGGATGCCAGGCTGAATGGTGAGATCATGAATCGGCAGGAAGAGTTGGCATGGGTCCGGAGCCGTTACGCTCGATACCTTGCCGGAGTGGAGAGCTCGGCTCTGCCAGTGCCGGCGGCTTAGGTTGACAACGAGAAATGAGACCAGATGCGCTATCAGGGTAGGGTGGGCAAGGGCCTTGTCTTGCCCACCGAGAGGTGAAGCTGCCCTTTTCGGTGGGCAGCTCTACCACTTATGCCCACCCTGCCGGAGAGGTCTCGTTGTCATGAAGATCGGCCGGGTGTTATTGGGTGCGGATGATTGGTGAGAATGGTTTTCTGACTCGTCCCATCTTTCTTCCTTTTGAGGAATCCTGATATTCAGTGGAAATGGTTGGGAATACCTTAGCTCGGGCAGTGCTTTTTATTGTCCCGCTTCTTCTTGCCATCATTGCCCATGAGGTGGCTCATGGGTGGGTGGCCGAGAAACGAGGAGATCCGACCGCTCGTCGTCTGGGCCGCATCACACTGAATCCCCTGGTCCACATTGACCTCGTGGGCACTCTTCTCCTCCCGGCGTTGCTTTTCATTCTGAATTCTCCGTTTCTCTTTGGCTGGGCCAAGCCGGTTCCGGTGCAGTTTGGCAACCTGAAGGGAGGGCGGCGGGATATGGCTCTGGTGGCGGGAGCAGGCCCCATGACGAACTTTCTGCTCGCCGTCTTCAGCGCTGCTGTCTATCGGCTCATGAGAGCGGGAAGCCAACTGGGGCAGGGCACGGAAGCTTCGTGGTATGCCTGGATTTCGGAGCCGCTGCTCAGGATGGCCGAGATCTCGGTCGAGCTCAATCTGGTGCTCATGGTCATCAATCTTCTGCCCATTCCGCCCCTGGACGGCGGCCGGGTCCTCATGGGCCTCGCGCCTTCAGGTTTGGCGCAAGCTTTGGGGCGGCTGGAAGGCTATGGGATGTTGATCGTGTTCATCCTCATCGGGACCAACTTGTGGGGTTACATCGTGTGGCCCGTGCTGAATCTCTTCATTGGTATCTTTCTCAGATAACAGGATCGAAAGCTGGAGGAACCGACAGGAGCTTGCTGGAATGGCGGAACGCAAGAGAGTGTTGAGCGGAATGCGCCCGACGGGTCGTCTGCATCTGGGCAACCTGCATGGTGCTTTGGATAACTGGGTTCAGCTGCAGGAGCAGTATGAATGCTTCTACTTTGTGGCGGACTGGCATGCTCTCACCACGGATTATGCCTCGCCGGGGCAGATTGAGGCGAGCACCTGGGAAATGGTTCTGGACTGGCTGAGTGTGGGGCTGGACCCCGCGAGGTCCACGCTCTTTGTTCAGTCTTCGGTCATCGAGCATGCCGAGCTGTACGTTCTATTGGGGATGATCACGCCCCTGCCCTGGCTGGAGAGGAATCCGACCTACAAGGAGCAGCAGCAGCAGTTGACGCAGAAGGACCTGGCGACTTTCGGCTTCCTGGGTTATCCGGTTTTGCAGGCTGCGGACATCATCATCTACAAGGCGCACGGGGTGCCGGTCGGCAAAGACCAGCTCCCGCACGTGGAAATGACTCGTGAAATCGCGCGGCGCTTCAACTTCATGTACGAGAAAGAGGTGTTCCCTGTCCCCGATCCCCTGCTGACAGAGGTTCCTGTGCTGCCTGGAACCGACGGCCGCAAGATGAGCAAGAGCTACGGTAATTGCATCTACATCACGGAGCCCGAAGAAATCATTCGGGACAAGATCTCGAAGATGATGACCGATCCGCAGAGGATCCGGCGCAGCGACCCGGGGGATCCGGAGCTGTCGCCCGTTTTTGCCTACCACAGGATTTATTCTTCGCTTTCAGAGGTCGAGGAGATCGCCGAAGGGTGCCGCACGGCGAGCATTGGGTGTGTGGACTGCAAAAAACGGCTCGCCAAGAATATCCTGAAAGTCCTGGCTCCGATCCGCGAAAGAAGGCTGGAGCTCGAAGGGCGAATGGACTGGGTCCGGGAGCAGATGCGGCTGGGTACCGAGGCCGCCAGGAGGCAGGCGAGGGCGACGATGCAGGAGGTCAGGGCGGCCATCGGTCTGGGAGAGCCGCTGTGAGGGTGTCGCACGCTATGAGTGGATCCTCAGTGCAGCTTTGCAGAACGAGGCGAACCTGTGCCTTGCCTGTCATCCCCGCATGCTTCCGGTGGGGATCCAGATATCTGAAAGCCGCTGGATTCCCGCCAGGGTCGAGCGGGAACGACGATCGATGGGGCTGCTCCGTGGTATTGAGCTGTACTTGATGGGCTCGATCAGGGCGGGATGAGGTGATGGAACCCATCCGATTGCAGAAGGTCCTGGCCCAGGCGGGAGTGGCATCGCGCAGGGCGGCTGAGCAGATGATCAGCCAGGGACGGGTGAGGGTCAACGGCCTCACCGTTACCGAAATGGGGCTGCGCGTGGATCCGGAGCTCGACGACATCCGGGTGGATGGCAACCCCGTTACGGTCGGGCATTCGAAGGTTTACTGGCTGCTCAACAAGCCCCAGGGCTGTGTGACGACCGTCAGGGATCCACAGGGGCGTCGAACCGTCATGGACTGGATTCCTGAGAGCGCAGAGCGGGTATTTCCGGTCGGGCGCCTGGATTACGACGCAGAGGGACTTCTCATTTTGACCAATGACGGGTTTCTCGCCCATCGCCTTCAGCATCCGCGCTTCGGAGTGCTCAAGACCTACGAAGTGAAGGTGAAAGGGCATCCGGGTCCTGAAGCCCTGCAGCAGCTCGCGCGTGGAGTGAACCTCGAAGAAGGACGCACAGCCCCGGCGCAGGTGAAGCTTCTTCGGCGACTGGCAGGTGCCGCCTGGTTCAAGATGGTGATCCATCAGGGTTGGTATCGGCAGATCAAGCGGATGTGCGGTTCGCTCGGCTACCCGGTTCTCAGGATCAAGAGAATCGGCTATGGTCCCCTGGAGCTGGGAAAGATGAAACCGGGGGAATTGAGGCCTTTGAACTCGCTTGAGGTCGAGAGCCTCTACGAGCTTGTTCATCAGAAGAGGGTGCACAGGGATCATCCATGAGCTCAAAGAAACGGGGAGGCTACCCCTACAGTCTGGAAGATTCCATCACCGCGCCCGTTCCCCGGAGAACGCCACCGGGAAAGCCGCGGTCGGGCCGCCTCAGGTGGGTTGCGCTCTTCGTGGTCATCCTGGTCGTCATTGGAGCCATCGGGGCAGGCGCCGGCTACCTGGGATGGGGAGGGGCAGTCTTTCCCAGGCAGCTCATCGCCCTGCGCCTTCAGTTGAACGGCAAGGAAGTCATACTGATGCCGGATACCCAGGTCGTCCTGAACCCGAGGGATACTCTGCAAATCGATGAGGTTCAGACGGACGGCTGGCTGTCCTGGGGCACCCGGCTTGCGGCCACCGATCTCGACCCCAGGGTCCTCAGACGGAAGACCGTGACGATCCGCGAAGTCTTTCCGAACGAGAGCTTCGAGACGCCGAAGCCCATGGAGGTGGAAGTTCAGACTTGGGGCAAGCCCATTGGCAAGGTTTCCTTTCTGATCCAGCTGGATGCGAAGGATTGGCTCCAGCGAGCCAACGCTGCCTCCAGGGACGATGGCAAGATCGGATACCTCGAGAAGGCTCTGCAGGAAAACCCCGGGAATGTGCTGGTCAAGACGCAGCTGGCCGGTCTTTATTTTGATGCCAAAAAGTACGGCGAGGCCGCGAAGCTCTACGAGGAGATCGACCAATCCGGGAAATCCAAGCCGATTCTGGAGAAGCTGCTTTCCATCTACCAGATCCAGAAACGTGAGGACAGCGCGCTTCAGGCTTACATCGAACTGCTGAAGCTGTCCGAAGATCCCGAGGTGTTCAAAGAGTTCCTCCAGTACGGTCAGAAGCACAAGTCCAAGGAGGAATGGGCCAGGTTCCTGGAAAAGAATCAACAGGATATCCCCAAGGCATTTCAGAGCTCGATTCTGCTGGTCATGGCCGACCTCAACACTCAGACCCGCAACTGGCGGAAGGCTGCGGATTCCTATGAGAAGGTGATCCGTTCCGGAGTCAAGGATCCGGACGTTCTGTACAATCTGGCCGTGACCTATCAGCAGGGCAACGACAACGACAAAGCCATTCAGGCCATGGAACGTTATCTCCAGAGGAATCCGTCGGACCTCAGAAGCTGGATGCAGCTTGCCGAGATGCAGGAGAAGAAGGGAACCCTTTCAGCAGCACGCGACAGCTATGAAACCGTGCTTCAAAAGAGCCCCAATCACAAGGAGGCCCTCGTCCGGCTGGTGGCCCTCCTCGAGAAATCGAACGACAAGCAGGGCCTGCAGAAGACTTATGAGAAACTGGCGGAGCTCCAGCCGAAGAACAAGACGGTGCTCTACAATCTGGCCGTCCTTCACTACGAAGCAAAAAGGTGGGCCAAGGCGACGGAAGCCTTTGAAGATTTGGCCGCCCTGGATCCCAAAAACCTGGAAATCAGGAAGTACCTTCTGGATCTGTACCAAAAACAAAAGAACGAGGAAGGAGTCTCCAGAACAACGGAGGTGCTCGCCCAGCTCGACCCCAACAACCCAGCCTACTACGACACCATTTTTGTGAAATATAAGGAAAAGAAGGATTACAAAGGGATGGTCGCCTATTTCCGCCAGGCCGCTGCCCGGAAGCCCGATTCCGTCACACTTCACAACTATGTGCTCTACGGGCTGGTCCAGGAGGGGGACACCAAGGGGGCACTCAAGGAACTGGAAGAGCTCATCCGGCTGCAGCCCAAGGAGAAAAAGCATCTGCGGCAGGCCGCCGGCCTTTACGAGAGCGCGGGCAATTACGGCGAGGCTCTCAAGAAGCTCGACCAGTTGTTGAAGATCGATCCAAAGGACAAGGCAGTCAAAGAGGACTACATGCGAGTTCGCATGCTCGTTCTATCCAAGAAGAAGCCCGGGTAGAAGCTCTCCGCCGGCCCCGGGAGTCCCTTTCCAAGACTGCTGGTGGCTATTTCACTGGTTGCCCCCTCCACGTACCTCTCCCAACCTCATCAAAACGCCACTCGATCGCCGCCTGACCGTAACATGAAATTTGCATACTGGGCGAGGGTTTGGTCCAAAGTTATCTGCTGAGTCCGTCACCAGGATTCGGATTCGAAACACCCGCTCCAGCCGGTCTTCCATGGGGCCGAGGGCGGTTCGGTGCATGGCGCGCTGCAGCGCCTGGCATATTCATCAGCACATGATCGGGATGACAGATGAGCGAGAGGAAGTTTCTCTTCGGAGGCCCTGTATTTGACGGGGAATGCCTGTTGGAGAGAGGTACGGTAATCTTCGACGGGAACGGGATCATTGAGGTCAGGGAAGGCACTCATGCGTCTCCTGGCTCCGAAGGGATGGATGTCCGGGGACGGTGGGTCATGCCCGGACTGGTTGATCTCCACTCGGATGCCATTGAGCGGTGTGTCGAAATGCGTCCGGGAGTTCACTTCGATGTGGGTTTCGCGCTCCGCTCCCTGGACCAGAGGCTTGCCGCCTGCGGCATCACAACCTTTTGTCATGCCCTCAGCTTCTCCGATAACGACTTCGGTCTGCGGAATGCAGCTGCAGCCGAGCGGCTCGTTCAAATCATAACCAGCTTTGGCGGGCACCCGCATCGGCGTGTGAACCATCGCATCCATGCGCGCTGCGAAGTGACCTGTCCCGGTGTCATGCCGACGCTGGAGCAGCTCATCCATCGGCGCTCCGTCCACCTCTTTTCGTTGACGGACCACACCCCGGGCCAGGGGCAGTTCAAGTCGATGGAAGCCTACCTCAGGTATCAGGCGGAAATGTACGGGGCGACACGTGATGAAGCCCTCGCAGCGGCAGCATTCAAGGCCCGGCAGAAGACCATGGGGTTGGAGCATATCGGGCCATTTTGCGAGAGAGTGAGACTGGCCGGCATTCCGATGTTGAGTCATGATGATGACACTCCTGAAAAGGTGCATCTGGTGGAGCGGCTCGGGGTCGGCGGTTGCGAGTTTCCGGTGAATATGGAGACCATCAGGGCCGCCAGGGAGAAGGGGATGGAGGTTTACATGGGGGCCCCCAACCTGTTGAGAGATGGCTCGTCCAATGGTCATATCAAGGCTTCCGAGGCGATCCTGAGCGGCCATTGTGACGGTCTGGTCAGCGATTACTATCCCGAGTGTCTCCTCCAGGCCCCTTTTATGGCTCACCGCCGCCATCGCCTGCCCCTGGAAGAGACCCTTAAGCTTGTCACCAGCCGGCCCGGAAGATTTCTCAGTCGCTCTCAGCATTCCGGGCGCCTCGTCCCGGGTGCCCCGGCGGACATCCTGGTCGTCGATCCCGGGGATGACTGGGCGCGAGTGCTTCAGACATGGGTGTCTGGAAGGCTTGTATTCAGTCAAAATACTTGAGTCGAGCCCGGCTTCTTCCCGGCTCACCCGCTGATGGCATCATTTCCCCCATCCTCTTTCCATTGACAGATCCCTCTTATGGACCTACTAAGAATCACGACAGGGTGAGCTTTGCATTGTGTGGAGGCCAGCGGATCCGGTATACATCCCGCATGAGCTTGGCAGCTTCTCAACAGCTGTTGCCCTGGCTGCCTCGACCAGACGAATCATGAGCACGGATGCGGTCCATGGTTTCTGCCGAGTCCACCTTCTCGAAGCTTTCGACAACCGAGTCTCATGCCTGAATGAACCGCATCTGAATCCGGGAGAGCACATGTCATTCTGGAAGAAGCTTTTTGGCGGCAAGGAGGAGGAGCCATCGATCGATCCCTTCGAAGATCTGGTGCTGTCAAAACTGGCACCCGGTTTTCTCGTGGACTATGACGGTCGCACCTTTGAAGTGGTCGCGAGGCATCACCACGACACGGGGGATGGATACAGGACGGACGACTGGGAATTGCGCTGTGAAGGTGCGATGCACTATCTCAATCGGATCGAGGCAGACGGAGTCTTGTGGACGCTCACGCGCAAGATTCCGCTGGGCATGATCGACGAGCGGCTCAAGAGTCAAATTCAGCAGCACGGCGACCCCCTGGAGTCCATCGATTTCGAGGGGACCACCTTCTTCATGCAGAGCTATGGCGGTGCCCAGTTCTATCGGGACGGTCGAGGGCCCGCTCAGCCTTTCCTTTACTGGGACTACGAGGATGAGCTGAGAGAGCGGGTGCTGACCATCGAACAGTGGGGCGACATCGAATTCGAAGCTTACGTGGGGCAATATGTCGAGGAATATCAGTTCATCCATATCCTTCCGGGAAAACAGCGGTAGGCTCGGCCCGCTGCCTCTGAAGCAGGAGAGGGTGCTCATGGGTGCCTTGCGCTGGCTGCTCATCGGGTTGGTGCTGGTCGTCCTGTCGGGATGTGAAGGGGGCGGTTCGCCCGTGGATGCCATGCGGCGCGGCCTCGAGCGCCACCCGGAGTACAGTGTCATCCTCAACGACATGAGCTCCAAGGGCCTGTTCTTTCACGACTATTTCCATCGCTACCGCATCATCTTTCCTGAGAATGGCAAAAAGCCGGGGGAGGGGGGTAAGGAGAACTTCACCCAGCAGATGACCGACTGGGTGAAGGTGAACGAGGACGTCTACACGAAGTACAAAGACTCCCTCGGTATGGTGATCCTGGCCAAGAAGGCCGACGGGACCATCGACACGGTTCCACAGCCCCCGCTCTTCCAGTTTGTCGGGGATCCGCGATTCGGGAAATGGGAGACCGACGAGAAGGGAAACCAGGGATGGGCCTGGCTGGCCACCGGCATGATTCTCTCCAGTCTCATCGACGAGGCGGGTGACTCGTTCGAGAAGCGGCGCCATGTCGACTACCGGCACTACCAGGATTACAGGAATTCCCGCAGCCAGGGGGCTCCATATTATGGATCGAGAAACCCCCAGGGAAAGCCCCAGTACGGAACCCAGGGGACCGTCACGCAGAAGACGAGCACGGGCTTTTTTGAGCGGCAGCAGGCCAGGATGGCCGATCAGAAGGAGTCCTTCGCCAAGAAAGTCGAGTCCAGGATGGGCCGCTCGCGACCCTCTTCATCCTCGTCGCGCAGTTCTTCCTCCAGCGGGAGAAGCAGCTCCTTCTCAAGCGGGAGGGGGAGAAGATAAGGATTCAGGAGATCCGTTATGTTCTTGGGCACGATCGTTCTCGGTTTTGTCTATCTTTTGTCGGCGCTCATTCTTTTCATGATCGGCAAATTGCTTTTTGATCTCACTCATCGAAAATTCGCCCTCAGGGAACAGCTCATCGACCGGGATAACCTGGCATTCGCTCTGGCTGTGGGAGGGTATGTCCTGGGCTTGACCTTTGCGCTGGGCGGCGCCATGTCAGGCCCTTCCATTTCGTTGACCGTCAATCTCATCGACATCTTCCTCTATGGCGTCATTGCCATTGTGCTGCTCAATATCTCCGTTTGGATCAACGACTGGCTCATTCTGGACCGCTTCAGCGGGGAAAAGGAGATCATCCAGGACCAGAACTGCGGGGTAGGGGCCATCGAGGCGGCCAACCACGTCGCCGTGGGCCTCATCATCTATGGGACCCTTGCGGCGGGCGGACATCTGCTCCAAGTTTGCGTGTTCTGGGCCCTGGGACAGGTGACGCTGATCGCTGCGGCGAAGGTCTACAGCTGGATGGCGCCATTTGATGTCCATGACGCCCTGGAGCGGGACAACGTGGCGGTGGGGACTGCCTTTGCGGGCATGCTCCTCGGCATTGGGAACATTGTCCGCTTCGCCGCACAGGGAGCCTTCGTGTCCTGGAGCCAGAACATTGCTTTTTTCGCCAGTGTCGCCCTGTTCGGGCTTCTGCTTCTCCCGGCGGCAAGGCTTGCTGCAGATCGGATCCTCCTGCCCAGCGGACGGCTGACCCAGGAACTGGTCCATCAGGATAAGCCCAACATAGGAGCGGGAATCATGGAGGCCGTTGTGTATGTGGCCATGTCTTTTCTGATCGGGTGGTCCATAAAATAGGCTCCATTCTCCAGATGAAACCCGAAACTTGAAGCTTTTCGTAGCAGATTCAAGGCGTTTGCATTGTGAGTGTATCCAGGGATTTTGAGCGAGGTTTGTCACGAACTAAGGAGGGTGAAGCCATGGTTGATTGTATGGAGAAGCTCAAGGGTTTTCTGTCTGAGCTGGATATCGCCATCATCGAAGAAGATCCCGAGGAGGATCTGCTCATCGTGGACGACCAGGACAGTGGGGTCACCAACCTGATCTTGGACTGTGAGGATCCCATCCTCATCGTTGAACAACTGATCATGCCCGTGCCGGATGGCGCGGGAGTGTCTTTCTATCGACGCCTCCTCCAAATGAATGCCACCCTGGTGCACGGTGCGTTTCTGCTCGACGAAGAGGCGGCCCATGTGTTCTATCGGGACACGCTGCAGCTCGAGAATCTGGACAAGAATGAACTGGAAGGCTCCATTCGCTCACTGGCTCTCGCCCTGGCTGAACATGGAGATGAGCTGCTTGAAATGAGCAAGCAAGCATAAGGAGAGAAATATGGCAGGAATCTTCAATCGACTGTTCAAGATCAGCCAATCAGAGGCCCACTCCATCGTGGACAAGCTGGAAGACCCCATCAAGATGACGGAGCAGGGCATCCGGGAGCTCAAGATAGACCTTTCAGAAGCCATGCAAAGCCTGGCGGAAATCAAGGGCCTGGCCATCCGGCTCAAGAAACAGGCCGACGATGCCGGCAAGCTGGCTCAGGATTTCGAGCGGAAAGCCATGCTCCTGCTGCAGCGTGGGCAGACCGGGGAGATGGATCCGGCACAGGCCGAGCAGCTGGCCATGGAGGTGCTGAGTGAAAAGGAGTCGGCTGACCGCCGGGCAGCTCAGCTCTTCCAGGATTATCATAATCAGAATGCCATGTCCCAACAGCTTCAGGGCAAAGTGGATGATCTGCGCAAGACCATCTCGACTTATGAAAACGAGCTGATCACGCTGAGGGCTCGCGCCAAAACGGCCACCTCCATGCGCAAAGTCAACCAGCAGCTGGCCAGGATCGACTCCTCGAGCACCATCAACATGCTGGAGAAGATGAAACAGAAGGTCACGGAGGAGGAGTCTCTGGCCACGGCGTATGGAGAAGTCGCCGCGGGAACGACCACCACCCTCGAGGCCCGGGTCAACCAGGCACTCTCGAGCCGGAGTGCCGACAATCAGCGTTCGCTCGAGGATCTCAAACGAAAAATGGGTCTTCTTCCCCCATCCTCTTCGCCTCCCTCGGAGGGAGCTGGACAGTAGGAACTGCAAGCCTGAGCTGGATTTCGGTTCCCCCCACCACAATGCCGGGGGGGTGAGCCGCAGAAGCGATACCCCAAAAAAGACGCCCGAGCACTCAGTGCTCGGGCGTCTTTTTTGGGGTGATATGGATTTGCAGCTCTTCTGAGCTGGTTCAACCCCTCCCTTCTCGCACCGCCAAATATATCTCAAGTGTCACTTGCCCTTCACACTCCTGTAACAGTCTAACCTGTAAAAGAAGGCGTTTCCTGATTCAAAGGATCTTTGTCGGAACTGGGAAGCGTCTTCTCATCCTCTCCATCAGCCGGGACCGGGTCATGGATGGATCAAAGGAAATCGCCTGTAACACAATCGTAACAAAATCTTCACAAAACCGCGACTTGGGGTGTCTAACCTCAAATGCGGAGATTGAGAAGATCATGTGCCCTGCTTGCCACTCCGAAGCATTCTACCGTTATGGTCGCACCCGACAGGGCAAACAGCGCTTCCGATGTCTCATCTGCGGGAGGCAGTTCACTACCGACCGGAAGCGCACCGAAATCCACGATCGCCCCAGCTGCCCCGTTTGCGGGAGCGGCATGCATGCGTACAAGCGGGAACATGATGGAATCAGATTTCGTTGTTCGGCGTATCCCAAGTGTCGCACGTTTCTGAAGGTCAAGACGAGGAGAGGGCATGAGCTACTATGTCCATGAGGTTCCGGGGCGACTGCGTGTCAAGACGCCGTCCGCCAGGGGGCAGGCCTGCATGGCACAGAAGATCGAGGAAATGGTCAAAGCGATCCCTGGAGTCTACGCAGTGAACGTCAACACGACGACGGGGAGCATTGTTCTGAACTATGATTCCACTACGGTCAATTCGAAGGGAATCCTCGAAATCCTGGAGGAGAAGGGGCTTTTCGATTCTTCTCAATTGATGACCGGGGATCAGTACCTGCACAACAGGATGGAAAAGACAGGCCAGGTGATCGGAAAGGCCATTTTCGGACTGGTTCTGGAAAAGGCTTTCGAGGGAACCCCGATGGCGTTGTTGAGTGTCCTGATTTAGATTTGCGCGGCGGGTGGCTGAAGCTTGCCTGATGGGCAAGCCGCGTCTGGTTCGATTCGCGGGCCGAGCCCTCCGGTGCTCATGTGTGAAAGGTCAGAATGAAGGGCGGCCCTCCGGGCGACGGGGGCACGGCCGATACTCTGGTGAACGGACAGATCGGAACAACCGCAGAACCCACTCCTATCCATCCCGCCCGGCCAACAAACCGACCGCTCTCATTTCCAAAGTCCTTCGAGCAGTTCTTCAACCTGCTGCCTGAGCTCAGGGCGGGTCCGGAGGGCTCCCAGCTTCTCCCATAATGAATAGGACAATCTTTTTTCATCGTATTCAAGGGTCAGCGATCCGACCACCGGATTGACTCTCAGCTTCAGGATGCCCGGAATGTTCTGCATGAGGTTCTTAACATCGGTCCTGGCAATGACCTCGATCCCTGACCTTTTGAGCCTCAAGCGAATCCTCCCCGGCACGTGATGGACGATCTCCGTGTGCGGCGCAAGAAGTAACAGATCCGCGATGATGTTCGATTGCTGCGCATCTTCGGACTGAGATATCTTGCCTGCGTCGTTTTCCTGAATCACCTGAACACCTCTTGAGCAAGAATGGGTGAGCCATGCCATGCATGCAACGGGCTGTATTGAGCCGAGGAGACGCCAAGGATACTCGGCATTCGTCAACCTGATCCTTTCCGTTTGTATACTGACTCGGTGCCTCATGCAACCTTCAACTATGGCTGGAGCAGGGGAGCGG
>Ga0105100_10000229_pt1 | contig 32694 bp, 35 predicted proteins | sample PPLLak12cMay2015_2_FD_87033 | JGI IMG/M metagenome (GOLD analysis project Ga0105100, IMG submission 87033) | Freshwater sediment microbial communities from Prairie Pothole Lake near Jamestown, North Dakota, USA - PPLs Lake P8 Core (1) Depth... | ecosystem: Environmental > Aquatic > Freshwater >... | reverse complement strand
CCCCGCCTGGATAGTACCCGCATCCCCTACTACCAGCATGCTTTCGAGGCGATGCTGGATAGCGAGCAACCGCTGCACCTGCTGTGGCCTCTGCTGCGCACATGGACCCTGGCAGCCAGCCTGCTCCCCGAGGATGCAGACGGTGTAACAGCCTGGGCGAAGGCCTGCAATACCCTGGGACTACTCGGGCGGGGATTCGGCCAGCGCCTCCAGGCAATGGACGCCTACCTGGATTCCGTCGAAGAGACTCAGGAGGAATGGGCTCGCGCTAACGGCGTATGAGCAAAATGAGATAAAGCAGAAGGCGGAATGACGAGGTGTCATTCCGCCTTCTGCTTTTTGTTTCACGTGAAACAGGATTAGCAGTCTCACCTTCTGTTTCACGTGAAACGCTGGTGATACCCTAATCGCCGGGCCAGGTCCGCCGGCGGCGAGTGGCTGTGCCAAGCGGGCGTTTGGCCAGCAAGGTTACCTTCTCATTGTTGCCGCCCATCCAGACTCCGACCACCTCCCATCCCTCCTCGCCCCACTCGTCAAGGGTGGCCTGCAGCTCTTCGTCTTTAGGTTTGCTCCAAAAAGTCCCGAAGCTCTCTATCCGGTATTCCCAGCGGGCGATCTCAGCCATGCATCACTCCTTGGGAGGCAGGTTCTGAGACAGTGACACCATGCCTGCCAGTCCACCCAGGTTCATGGTATCCACCGCGCTGCTGGGTACGATCACCAGGGCGCCCTTTTCCTTCAGCCCTTCGAAAAGCATATTCATGGCCCGCAGGTGCAGGGCAGTTGGATTGTTGATATAAGCTTCTGAAGCGCTGGCAAAGCTGTGGGCAATCTGCATCTCCGATTCGCCCAGGATCACGCGCGCCTGGCGCTCGCGCTCGGCCTGCGCCTGGCGGCTCATGGCATCCTCCAAGTCCTGTGGGATGACGATGTCGCGGATCCAACCGACTGGACGGTGATGCCCCAGGGCGTGGTGCGCTCGTCAATGATCGCTTGCAGGTCGGCGTCCATCTTGGCCCGCCCGACCAAGATATCTGCCAGCTGCATCTGCCCGATGATCTCACGCAGGGCGGTCTGGGCGGCCCAGGTTATGGCAGAGCGGTAGTTTTCAACTTCCAGGGCTGCCTTTTCAGCATCCCATACCATCCAGAACAGGACCGCGTCCACGTCCACGGGCACCGTATCTTTGGTCAGCGTCTTTTCAGCCGAGAAGGGTGTCACCATCACGCGGTGATCGATCCAGTTGGCAATCGTATCCACAATAGGAAAGATCCAATACAAGCCCGGACCTTTCAGACCGTGGAACTTGCCCAGGCGCAGCACCACCGCCTTTTCCCATTGGGAAGCGATTTTCAGCGCCAGCAGGAAATAGGTGCCGATCAAGCCCAACACGGCAACGGTGACCAGGATCACGGCGCCGTTCACGCCGATCTCGGACATCCATATAGCAGAACCAAACGCTGCCAGGTATAGGATGCTGGCGATGGTAAGCGCCACGCCGTTCACGCGGGCACCAGGTTGGCCCATACCGGTTTTGTCAGCTGCAGACGTACTTTTCTTGTTCATTCTACCCTCGCAATTTACTCCAAGTCTATTTCAATCCCGGGCGGGGAGCCCTGCTCCCGCCAGGTCCGCAGGTTGAGAAGGACGCATCCGCTCACTTCATCCGCCGTGAAATCCAACCGGGCAGCCTCAGCCAGGTAGCGGCGTGTCAGGCTTTCCAAGCCATGAGATCGCAGGCGCTGTAACGCGCCTTCGGCCGGTTTTTCCCAGATATACGTGCCGCGGCCCTGCTGCGTGGAGATCAGCCCGGCTTCGTCGAGCAGCCGGTAAGCGCGCGCCACGGTGTTGAAGTTAACCCGCAGTTCAGTCGCCATCTGGCGCACGGTGGGGAGCTGGTCGCCAGGTTTCAGCGTTCCAGCCGCCACCATCTGGCGGATCTGCTCCATTATCTGGACATATATCGGTTGTCCCGAGCGAAAATCAAGGCTTACCTGCATGCGTAGTGATCTTTCCCATATTGAAATTGTACCTTTGTATCATTGTATAAATGTATTATTGACTCAATTGTATACCAACTTTACCGGTTGTCAAGGGGTCGCTTTTGAAATTCAGGGCATGCAAAACGTCACTTGAGTAAAGCAGCGTGAAAGAGCATAAGTGCCGGATATGGTATGATTGGCGGGTGAAATGTTCGACGATCGAAAGCCGCGTGGTTACCCCTTGAATGAGAAGCTGATTCGCGAGCTGTTGACGGATGTCCGCGATGGAAAGACGAGCATCGATGAGGCGTTAGCCCGTATCGAGAGGTTGCCGTTTGTAGACTTGGACTTTGCCAAGGTCGATTCGCACCGCGGCCTGCTGCGCGGTTTTCCAGAGGTAGTGTACTGCGAGGGCAAGCGCACCGAGCATATCGTTACGATCCTGCGCGAGCTGGCAGCCGGATCGGGGCCTGTTCTGGCGACGCGTGCCAGTTCGCAGGTGTTTGATGCCGTGCAGGCCGCGCTGCCGGGAGCACGCTATAACGAGCTGGCGCGGGCCATCGTTTATGAGCCGCAGCCCTTGCCAAAACGCAGCGGGGTCATCCTGGTCATCACTGCCGGTACCGCCGACCTGCCGGTGGCGGAAGAAGCCGCCGTTACTGCCGAGGTGATGGGCAACCCGGTGGAGCGCCTGTTCGATGTGGGCGTGTCTGGGCTGCACCGCCTGCTGGCGCACATGGAGCGCATCCGCCTGGCCTCTGTATTGATCGTGGTCGCCGGTATGGAGGGCGCCTTGCCCAGCGTGGTGGGCGGGCTGGTGCGCCGTCCGGTGATCGCCGTGCCAACCAGCGTTGGCTATGGGGCGAGCTTTGGCGGCATCGCTGCGCTGCTCGGAATGTTGAACAGCTGCGCTTCGGGTGTGACCGTCGTCAATATCGACAACGGCTTCGGTGCCGGGTATGCTGCCAGCCTGATGAACGCTTTGCGCGAGGATGCGCATCTCCAGGAAGCCGGGTAAGGTTATCGGATGAAGATCGCCTATTTCGACTGCTATGCAGGCGTGAGCGGGGATATGTTCATCGGCGCCCTGATCGATGCCGGGCTGGATATGGATGCGCTCGTTGCTGGTCTGGGCAAACTGCCAGTGAGCGGCTATCACGTGGATGTTGAGCGGGTAAATAAGCGCGGCATCCAGGCGGTGCAGTTCAAAGTGATGCTGGAGACTTCTGGGGGCGCTCGTCTGGCAGATTCAGAATTCCAGGAGGTTGCCTCGGCAGTTCCGGGAGTACCTGGGGCTGCGGTGAGCGCTGACTCTGAGCACGCCCACCGCACCCTATCCGAGATAACGGCCCTGATCCAGGACAGCTCGCTCTCGACGTGGGTCAAGACCACTGCCTGCCGGATATTCCAGCGTTTGGCTGAAGCCGAAGGCCAGGTCCACGGGATGCCGGCGGAGCAGGTCCATTTTCACGAGGTAGGCGGCGTGGACGCCATCGTGGATGTCGTCGGGGCAGCGCTCGGGCTGGAGCAGCTCGGCATCCAGGGGGTATATGCTTCGCCGCTGCACCTGGGCTCCGGTTTTGTGCGCAGCCAGCATGGCATTCTTCCCGTGCCCGCGCCGGCGACCGCTCTGCTGGTGCGAGACGTGCCCTGCTACACCAGCGAGGTGCAGGGAGAGTTGGTCACCCCGACCGGCGCGGCTGTGCTTACCACGCTGGCCCGCGGTTTCGGACCAATGCCGCCCATGGTATTGAAAGAAATCGGCTACGGCGCCGGGCGGCGGGAGCGTGAATTTCCGAACGCTTTGCGGGTGTTCGTAGGGGAGCAGCTCCAGGAAAGCGCGCCGCGCCGCGTGCGCGATCCCTTCCCGGAGCAGCACGCTGCCCCGGTCGGGCCGGCTGGCTACCACGAAGGTCCGGCAGTGGTGATCGAGGCCAATATCGATGACATGAACCCGCAATTGTGCGAACACCTGGGTGAGCGCTTGCTAGAGGGGGGCGCACTGGATGTGCTCTGGCTGCCGGCCCAAATGAAGAAGGGCCGTCCCGGCGGGCTGCTGCATGTGCTGGCATCGCCAGAGGGCCTGGATGACCTGCTGGCGATTCTTTTCAGCGAGTCTACATCCATCGGGGCGCGCACCTACCCGGTGACCAAGCGCATGCTCCAGCGCCAGACTATGACCGTAGAGACGCCTTATGGGGCGCTGCGCGTGAAGGTCGCTCGTCTGGGTGAGCAGGTGGTCAACATTGCCCCGGAATATGAGGACTGCCGCCAGCTGGCGCGCCAGTCGGGAGCGCCTTTGAAGGCGGTCATGGCTGCCGCGCTCATCGCGGCCGGGCAGGCGCTCGATAAAGCTTCTCAATAGCGCGCCGGGAACAGACCTGGGGAGGGTGGAAAGGGCATTACAGTGACGATGCGGACTGTGGATGGATTCTTATTTGACCTGGATGGCACCGTCTATCTGGGTGATAAAGCCTTGCCGGGGGCGGTGGAGTGTATTACAGAGCTGCGCCGGCGCGGCAAGCGGGTCCTGTTTATCAGCAACAAGCCCCTGGAACCCGGTCGGGTCTACGCTGAGAAGCTGTCCCGTCTGGGCATCCCCGCCGGAGATATGGATGTCATCACCTCCGCCTACGTGCTGGGCTACCACCTGTCGCACACCACCCCCGATCTGCGCCTGTATGTGGTTGGCGAGTCTAATCTGCGCGCCGAGCTGCGCACCCACGGCTTGACCGTCTTGGAAGAGTTGCTTGACCAGGACCCAAAAAACGTCATCTCACCGGAGGGGATCGACGCGGTGGTGGTGGCATTCGACCGCACCCTGGACTACCGCAAGCTGAACACCGCTTACCAGGCGTTGATGCGAGGAGCGCGCTTCTTCTCCACCAACGCCGACAAGATCTGTCCCATGCCGGGCGGGGGCATCCCGGATGCTGGCGCCACCATCGCGGCCTTGGAGCATATCACCGGGCGGAAGGTGGAGCTGGTGGCGGGCAAACCCTCCAGGCTAGTGATGGACGTAGCCTCTCAGCGCCTGGGAGTGGAGCCGGGACGCCTGATGATGGTGGGCGACCGGTTGGAGACGGACATCTACATGGGCCAGCAGGCAGGCGCACTAACTGCTGTGGTGCTCACCGGCGTGACCCGCCGGGAGGACCTGTCTGCCCTGGCGCAGCCGCCGGATTACGTGCTGGAAAACCTGCGCGAGCTGCCTGGTTTGGTGCTGTAAATAATCGGATACCGCGAGGTCGTGATGGGCGTGCGCGTTCCTGTGTATATCGGCAGCCAGGCGATCGAGAAATTCCTCAACTACTGCCGCCAGCAGGATCAGAAGGAGTTCCTGCTTGTAGCGGACGAGAATACCTACCCGGCTTTGGGTCAAGCGGTGGAGGCGGCCCTGCGCCAGCAGGGTTTCGACGTGCTCACCGTGGTGCTCAAAGGACCCGATGTGGTCGCCGACGAGCGCTTCCTGCTGCGGGTGCTGGTTGCCTACGACCTCAAACCGCGTCTGTTCCTGGCAGTAGGCTCGGGCACGATCACCGACATAACGCGCTTCACCAGCCACCGGGCCGGAAGGCAGTTCGTTTCGCTGCCGACCGCCCCGTCTGTGGACGGCTTTACTTCCATCGGCGCGCCGCTGGTCATCGGCGGGCTGAAGCAAACCGTCATCTGCCAGCCGCCGGTCGCAGTGTTCGCCGATCTGTCCACTCTGGCAGCTGCGCCGCGCCGGTTGGTGGCGGCCGGTTTCGGCGATCTGATCGGCAAATACCTCTCGCTAGCGGATTGGAATCTGGGACGCCTGCTGTGGGATGAACGCTACGATTCGCAGATTGCGGCGCGCATGCTGGCTGCTGCGCAGAACTGCGCCGACCGGGCTCAGGAAATCGCTGGCGGGTCGGTCGAGGGGGTGCGCATCCTGATGGAAGGGCTGATTGAGGCCGGCTTCGGCATGCTGGAGTTCGGTAATTCCTCACCCGCCGGAGGCGCAGAGCATCAAATATCTCACCATTGGGAGATGATGATGCTGGCTGACGGCCGCCCTGCGGCGCTGCACGGCGCAAAAGTTGGGGTGGCTTCGATCATGACCGCCGGATGGTACGCCCAGCTGCGCGGTATGGCGAAAGATGAGGCCGCTAACCGCTTGAAAAATATCCGCCTCCCCGATGCGAAAGATGAGGAGCAGGTGATAAGGACCGTCTTTGGCCCGATCGCCGAGCAGATCCTGCCCCTGCAGAGCGATACCCTCTCCATGACTGGAGAGCGCTTCGAGGCCTATAAGGCGCGGGTGCTGGATAACTGGCGGGAGGTGCAGGCGATTGCTGCGGGCGTTCCGGAGCCTGGCGCTATCGCCGGCTGGCTGCGCGTGGTGGGCGGGCCGGTGAGCGCCAGCGAGCTCAATCTAAGCCAGGAGGAAGTGCGCCTGGCCCAGGATTACAGTCACTACATGCGCAGGCGTTTCAATATCAACAAACTACGCCTGCTGTTGGGCATCTCTTGAGAGCTGGCTTCGTAACAAGTGTAAACAAGGATCGTCAGTCTTTAATCGGCTGTCAGGTCCCGCGTTGCAGGGTCGTGCCACGCGGAAGCACATCGATCATGTGTGCAGGACTGCCGGTCCTGGTTCGATCATTCCGATCATGAGGCCTGACAATTTAGGGTGAACGCCAGAAGTGGTGGATCTAACCATCTTGAAACATATTAGAACAAATGTTTGACTATTTTGGTCTTATTTGGTATAATCACTTCGAAAACACGGAGGCTGTATGTCTAAAATTACCACTTCAGTAAAAAGTTCGCCTGGATCGCCGACAAATTTGGCGTGTCCTGGCAGCTGAATCTAGTATAACGAGGAGTGAAAATCATGAGCGGAGTCCGAGTTTTAGTCGGTACGCGCAAGGGCGCTTTTATCCTGACATCAGACGCCCAGCGCAAACAGTGGGATATCAGCGGGCCTCACTTTGCGGGCTGGGAGATTTACCATATAAAAGGGTCATCTGTGAACCCAGACCGGCTGTATGCTTCGCAGACCAGCGGCTGGTTTGGACAGGTGATCCAGCGCTCCGACGATGGCGGTCAGACCTGGGCGCCTGCTGGCAACGAGTTTGCCTACGACGGCGTCCCCGGCACGCACCAGTGGTACGACGGCACGCAGCACCCCTGGGAATTCAAGCGCGTCTGGTATCTTGAGCCCTCCCTGACCGATGCGGAGACAGTCTATGCCGGTGTAGAAGACGCCGCCCTGTTCCGCTCGAGCGACGGCGGGCAGACCTGGCAGGAGCTTTCCGGGTTGCGAAGCGCCAAGGGAGATCTCTGGCAGCCGGGCGCGGGTGGGATGTGCCTGCACACCATCCTTCTGGACCCGAGCGATCCCAATCGCATCTTCATCGCCATATCGGCTGCCGGCGCGTTCCGCACCGATGATGGCGGGCAGACCTGGCAGCCGGTGAACAATGGCCTGAAGTCCAATTTTGAGCTTCCGGATCCGACTGCCGAGGTGGGTCACTGCGTACACGGCCTGGCAATGCACCGCTCGCGCCCCGGCGTGCTGTTCATGCAGAAGCACTGGGACGTCATGCGCAGCGACAATGCTGGCGAGTCGTGGTATGAGATCAGCGGGAATCTGCCGACTGATTTCGGATTTGCTATTGCTGTCCACGCCCACGAGCCAGATACCGTGTACATCGTCCCTATCAAGAGCGATGCAGAGCACTACCCGCTGGACGGTAAGCTGCGCGTCTACCGCACACGATCGGGTGGGAACGAATGGGAGGCGCTGACCAACGGGCTGCCTCAGCAGGACTGCTACGTCAACGTGCTGCGCAGCGCCATGGCCGTCGACACGTTCGATCCCTGCGGGGTTTATTTCGGCACCACCGGCGGGCAGGTGTACGCCTCCGCCGATGCTGGCGATAGCTGGACACCCATCGTCCGGGATCTCCCCGCCGTACTTTCGGTAGAGGTCCAGTCGCTGCCATGATGCGCGTCGTGCTCCCCACCCATTTGTGGAGGCTGGCAAATACCAGCCGCGAGATCGAGCTCCAGGTCGAAAGCCCGGCGACTCTCGGTGCGGTGCTGGATGCGCTGGAAGCGCAGTATCCGATGCTGCGCGGGACGATCCGCGACCATGCCACGAAAGAACGCCGGGCTTTCATCCGCTTCTTCGTCTGCAGTGAAGACTGGTCTCACGAGCCGCAGGATGTGCCCCTGCCGGAGGTGATCGCCTCGGGTGCAGAGCCGCTGCGGATCGTGGGCGCTATGGCCGGTGGTTAGGCGCCTGCGCGCCCGGATCGAAGCGAGAGCAGAAGAGCGACATATGGGTTTTATCTACGAAGAAAGACCCTCGGACTCGCCGTATGTAGAAACGGTTACACGCGGCCGTACGGTAGGCAGCGGTTCTCAAATCCGCCCCTCCGAATTTCACTGGCATATGGTCTTCGCCAAGTACGACGGTCGCGCCTACCCGGTATTTGCGGGACCACTAACGGCGGCGGGTGTAGTGTCTTACACTGAAGGTGCGGAGATCCTGTGGATCAAACTCAGACTGGGCACCTTTATGCCTCACCTGCCCCCCAGGGATCTTGCAGATGCAGAAACGACCCTGCCTGGTGCATCGAGCCAATCCTTCTGGCTGAAGGGGTCTGCCTGGCAGTACCCCGACTTTGAAAACGTGGAGACGTTTATCGACAGGCTGATGCGCGAGGATGTGCTGGTTCACGATCCAGTCGTCAGCGATGTTTTACAGGGTCGTTTGCCAGCCATGGCCTCCCGCACGATCCGGCATCGCTTCTTGCGCGCTACCGGCCTGACCCAGCTCCATATTTACCAGGCCGAACGCGCCGGGCGTGCGCAGGCGCTTTTACGGCGGGGCGTTTCGATACTGGATGCCGTTTACGAAGCTGGCTATTACGACCAGCCGCACATGACCCGGGCATTGAAGCGCCATACGGGCTATACCCCTGCCCAAATTGTCCAGATGCGCAGGGGTGCATGAAGGAACATGCGTAGTTTGCCATTTTATACAAGACAGGCTCTTCCTGGTCTTATATAATACAAATGTTCCAATAATTATCCGAATATACACAAAAGGAGATTGTCATGGGTACTAATAACATGCAGCCAATCGTTCCGTACTTGTGGTTCAACAATCAAGCTGAGGAAGCCGCGAATTTTTACACCTCCATATTTAAGAATTCAAAGATACTGAGCGTTGCGCGCTTCGGCGAAGCAGGACCCGGGCCTGCTGGTGGTGTGATGACGGTAAGCTTCCAGCTAAATGGACAGGAATTCGTGGCGTTGAACGGTGGGCCTGAATTCAATTTCACTGAGGCGATATCTTTCTACGTCCCCTGCGCCTCGCAGGAAGAGGTCGACTATTATTGGGAGAAGCTGACGGAAGGCGGTCAGGAATCGCAGTGCGGGTGGCTCAAGGACAAATTTGGCCTCTCGTGGCAGATCATACCTACGATCTTAATGGAGTTGTTGAGTGATCCGGATGCAGAGAAAGCGCACAGGGCTATGGAAGCCATGTTGAAGATGAGGAAAATTGACATCCAGGCCCTTCAGCAAGCAAAAGCAGGTTAACCGCATCCGATTTGACCGCTGATCAGCAGAGCGATATCTGATATCCGCTGCTCAATCCAACAGGAGCGCGTTCGGGATTTCCAAACCGGGCGCGCTTTTCGATCTTTATGTCTGACGAGGCAGGGTTTTCGCATTCTTGAGAAAACCCTGCTTTCCCGTTCAGGGTGCACTCAAAGGTTGTAGGTTCGGGTTGTGTGGTGTGAGCGGCGAAGCCGCTCACACCACACAACCCATCTCATTATAATAACAACTTTTTAGTGCTCCCCCCGTTCACGTGTGGATTGTCACGCTTTGGTGGGCGTGGTAGAATGATTTAAAACGAGTCGTATGTAGACTCAGGAGGTCGGTTTTATGGAACAACAGATTGCGACATTTGCTGTTAAGAAAGGCCTGGCGCAGATGCTCAAGGGCGGCGTGATCATGGACGTGGTCACTCCCGAGCATGCCCGCATTGCTGAAGACGCCGGTGCGGTAGCGGTCATGGCGCTGGAGCGTGTCCCAGCCGATATCCGCGCCAGCGGCGGCGTGGCGCGTATGAGCGATCCCGAGCTGATCCTGCAGATCATGGATTCCGTCTCGATCCCGGTGATGGCGAAGTGCCGCATAGGACATTTTGTGGAAGCGCAGATCCTTGAAGCGATTGGCGTCGACTATATCGACGAGTCCGAGGTGCTCACCCCGGCAGATGAAGCTCACCACATTAATAAGCACACCTTCAAAGTGCCGTTCGTATGTGGCTGCCGCAACCTGGGCGAAGCGCTGCGCCGCATCGGGGAAGGCGCCGCCATGATCCGCACCAAGGGCGAAGCCGGCACAGGCGATGTGGTCGAAGCCGTGCGGCATGCCCGCTCGGTGTTAGGCGAGATCCGCCGCCTGCAGAATATGCCCGAAGAGGAGCTGATGGCGTTCTCGAAAGAGATCGGCGCTCCCTATGATCTGGTGCTGGAGACGCGCAGCCTGGGACGCTTGCCGGTGGTCAACTTTGCTGCTGGAGGGGTGGCTACCCCAGCCGACGCGGCGATGATGATGCAGCTCGGTGTGGATGGAGTTTTCGTCGGCTCGGGCATCTTCAAGTCGGGCGACCCGGCGCGGCGCGGCGCGGCTATCGTTAAAGCGGTGACCCACTATAACGACCCGTATATCCTGGCGGAGGTCAGCCGCAACCTGGGCGAGCCGATGGTTGGACGCCAGGTCTCGACCATGCCGCCGGCTGAGCTGATCGCCGGGCGCGGCTGGTAGTCGAACCAGATCGGCCCTTGACTGGGACATGGCCGTTATTTAATGGTGCACAGGCCTATGAAGATCGGTGTACTGGCATTGCAAGGTGATTTTGCCGAGCATATCACCGTCCTGCGCGGGATTGGGGTCGAAGCGCTGGAGGTGCGGCTTCCTGAGCAGCTGGACGGGCTGGATGGCCTGATCATCCCCGGCGGTGAATCTACCACGATCGGCAAGCTGGCAGAGGATTTTGGGCTGCTGGAGCCGCTGCGCCAATTTGGGCGGCAGAAAGCCGTGTGGGGCACCTGCGCCGGGGCGATTTTCCTGTCGAAGGATGCCAACCGATCGCAGCCGCTGTTAAGCTTGATGGATATTGTTGTGGAACGTAACGCCTTTGGGCGGCAGGTAGCCAGTTTCGAGATCGATCTGGAGGTGCCGGCCCTGGATAGGGTTAATGGCGGGGGCCATCCATACCACGCGGTCTTTATCCGCGCACCCCTGATCGAGTCTGTTCGAGGAGATGCCCGCGTCCTGGCGAAGCTCGAGGATGGGCGTATCGTCGCCGCGCAGCAGGGCAAACTGCTGGCAACTTCCTTCCACCCCGAGCTGACCGGAGACGATCGCTTCCACCGATATTTCGTCCTGTTGGCGGGAGGTCAAAGTTGACGCCTGGATGCAGGTGTAAGATTACCATTCGATGAGCATCCGTCCTTTTGACTGGCGCGATCTACCGGCGCTGCATCGCTACCGCAACCAGAGTGTTTTTCTGAACAGCGCCCTGCTCTTTACGCGTGGGCCGCTGCTGTTCCCCGGGGTGATGCTCTCCACGCTCACTCCGGCTGCCGGGATATTCACCAGTGTCAGCACCCATAACGGGGATACCGATCACATCCTGATCGGGCAAGCCATCCATTTAACTGGCGCCCAGGTGGCTCAGCTCACTTTTTTGTGCCCGGATGAGGCGTTGGATTCGGCTGCCCTGCCGTCCTTGCTGGAGCATCTCTCTGGCCAGGCTGTGGATCGCGGCGCCTTTCGCCTGCTGGCGGAGGTGGACGAGCGCAGCATGGCTTACGAGGCGATGCGCCGGGCAGCATTTGCAATCTATTCTCGCCAGCGCATCTGGAAGATCGATGCACAGCCATCGAGCGATGTGTCGCCGTTAGTCTGGCAGGTAGCCTCGGATGACGACCTGATCGCGGTGCGTTCGCTGTACAACAACCTGATCCCTGGTCTGGTGCAGCAGGTGGAGCCATTTCCTGCGGAGCGCCTGCATGGAATGGTCTACCGGCAGGAGGGCGAGCTGTTGGCGTATATCGAGCTCAGGTATGGTCACCGCGGCATCTGGGCGCAGCCCTTTGTTCATCCAGATGCGGAAGATGTGATCGACGACCTCCTGGAGCTGATCGGGCACGTGCCGCACCGCCGCTCGAAACCGATCTACCTGTGCATCCGCTCTTATAACTCCTGGCTGGAGCCTGCCCTGGAAGATTTGGGGGCTAGTCCAGGGATACGCCAGGCGGTGATGGTCAGACATTTGGCTGTGCCACAGAAAACCGCGCGTATGTTTGCTCTGCCTGCTCTGGAAGGGGGGCAACCTGAAGTGACTGCTCCGATCGCACACGCGCACAGCGTCAATACAGAGAGTAATGGGGTTTTATGTCACAACGAGAGATAACAGACGATTTACAGGCATTGCTGGATGTCTTGCCGCCTGTAATCCAGCAGGCTGTCGTCAAAGCGGATGACAGCGATAACCTGCTGGAGATCATCCTGGATTTAGGACGGGTGCCCACCGCGCGTTTCGTGGATCGTGAAGAGGTGCTGAGCGATAAAGATGTAGCCCACGAAGAGATCTCCTTCGTCGTCGAGCGCATCGGTGAATTCGATGCCGATAACCGTGCCGGCCTGGAGCGCACCCTTCACCGTATATCTGCGATCCGCAACCGTCGCAGCCATATCGTTGGGCTCACCTGCCGGGTAGGCCGGGCGGTCTACGGAACGACAGACATCATCAAGGACCTGATCGAGAGCGGTAAGAGCTTGCTGCTGCTGGGCCGGCCCGGTGTGGGTAAGACCACCCTGCTGCGCGAGGCTGCTCGCCTGTTGGCCGAGTCCAAGCGGGTGGTGATTGTGGATACATCGAACGAGATCGGCGGCGACGGCGATGTGCCGCATCCGGCGGTCGGGCGCGCCCGGCGCATGCAGGTGAAGATGCCTTCTTTGCAGCACGAGGTGATGATCGAAGCGGTTGAGAACCACAATCCGGAAGCCATCGTGATCGATGAGATCGGGCGCGAGATGGAGGCTACCGCTGCCCGCACGATTGCCGAGCGAGGGGTGCAGCTTATCGGTACTGCCCACGGCAACACCCTGGAGAACCTGCTGCTCAATCCCACCCTTTCCGACCTGGTGGGGGGTATCGAGTCGGTGACGCTCTCCGACGAGGAGGCGCGCCGGCGCGGCACGCAGAAGACTGTGCTGGAGCGGCGCGCCCCGCCCACCTTCGACGTGCTCATCGAAATCCAGAACCGCGACCGTTTTGCGATCCACCCCGACGTGGCTGCTTCGGTTGACTCACTTCTGCGCGGCTACCCACTGCCGCCCGAGATTCGCATGCGTGACGAAAGTGGTTTTTATATCGAACGACCGGCGCTGCCAACACGCCCATTTCAGGGGCAGACAGGTACCCAGGGATACCGCCGTCAGGCCGCCGAAGCTGGCAACTGGGAGCAGAATACGAATGCAGAAGCAGCCTCCCAATCCGCATCACGCTTCGCTTCCGAACCGCACGCCGAGCCCCCGCACACAGCCTTGCAGACCATCCGCATCTACCCGTATGGGGTGGCCCGCAATCGTTTAATGCAGGCGATCAAGCGGCTGCGTGTACCTGCGACTGTCGCCAACGACCCCGGACAGGCAGATGTGCTTGTGACACTGCGCTCGTATTATCGCAAGCGCCAGCACACGATTGTGGAGGCCGAAAACCGGGGCATGCCGATATACGTGCTGCGCGCCAACACCATCAACCAGATGCTGCAGTTCATCAGCGATCTGTTCAACCTCTCGGCGTTTGCCATCGACGATCAAGGCGAGGACTACGTTCGCCAGGAGACCCAGGCCGCCATCGAGGCGGTGCTCAATGGTGAGCGCTGGGTGGAGCTGCAGCCGGCTTCATCCTCGATCCGCCGCTTGCAGCACCAGATGGCTCGCCAGGCGAACCTGGCTTCCCATTCCTATGGGAAAGAGCCTTATCGCAGGGTGCGGATTTTCAGGGAGTGATGGGGGAGCGCAGCTGCATACCTATGTTTATCACCCTTGAAGGTTCGGAAGGGAGCGGAAAGACCTCCCAGCACGCCCCGCTCGTGGAATTCCTGGAAGGTGCGGGCTATGTGGTGTTAGCCACCCGCGAGCCCGGCGGGACGATCATCGGTGAGCAGGTGCGCAAGATCCTGTCCGATTTAGAGAATACCGCCATGCACCCGCGCGCCGAAATTCTCCTCTTCCAGGCTTCGCGCGCCCAGCTGGTTGAGCAGGTCATCCGGCCTCACCTGGAGGCGGGAGGGGTAGTATTATCCGACCGCTATGCCGATTCATCCATGGCGTACCAGGGCTATGGGTACCAGCTTGTGCCATTGGATCGTCTGGCCGCTATCATCCAGTTCGCCACGGGTGGGCTGAAACCCGACCTGACCTTGTTTCTGGATGTGGATGTAGAGGAAGGCCTGCTCCGCCGGGCGCGCGGCGGCGAGTGGAACCGCCTGGATGCCTATGATCTGGACTTTTACCAGCGCGTCCGCCAGGGCTACCTCGAGATGGTGCGAGCAGAGCCCGAGCGCTGGGTGGTGATCGACGCCAACCAGCCGCCAGATCAGGTCCAGGCGGCTATGCGTGCCGTAGTGCTGGAACGATTGCAGCGCAAGCGGATGACCTAAAAATCGTCATCCATTCCCCCGAAACCACCACCCATATCTCCGCCAGGCCCGCCCAGGTCTGGGACTTCTTTCTCGATCTCTTCCGGGCTTTGACCGGCCTCCAGGCGACCGACGACCTCATCGAACTCAGGGCCGACATCCTCGCCCATCTCACGGCTCATCTGCCGCATCATGCGCCCCAGCGCTTTTGGATCGTCTTCAAGCCCTTCTAAACTGCTCGGGTCGGCAAACGATTCCAGGCGGCTCTCCTCAGACCGGGCGAAGCGCACGCGCCCAATGCGGCGGCGCACCTGGTCGCTCTGGCAGTGCGGGCAGTTCACCGGACGGACGCCATACTCGCTGTAGCTCATAAAGATCTCGAATCTTCGCTTGCAGTTCAAGCAACTATACGTGTAACTCGGCATATTACCTCCGAATAAATTGACTTTAGAAATTATAATCAGAAATATGAACGATTCAATTGAATTTCAACCTTTTCATCAACATCCACTTCTGATTGTCATCTCCGGACCATCTGGTGTGGGAAAAGACACGGTCATCCAACGCATGAAGACGCGCGGCCAACCATTTCACTTCGTCGTCACGGCAAACACGCGCCCAGCACGGCCTGACGAGCGAGAAGGTGTGGATTATGTCTTCGTCTCCAGAGACGAGTTTGCCCGCATGATCGAGGCTGGTGAGATGTTGGAATACGCCCTGGTGTACAACGACTACAAGGGCATCCCGAAAGCCCAGGTGCGCGATGCACTTGCCAGTGGAAAAGATGTTGTCCTGCGCCTGGATGTGCAGGGTGCGGCGACCATCCACCGGCTGGCACCAGAAGCGCTGCTGATCTTCCTGACGACCCAGGATGAGGATGAGCTGGTGCGCCGTCTCATCGCTCGCAAGACAGAGACGCCCGAGGGGCTGAATTTGCGCATCGCCATGGCGCGCCAGGAGATGAAGCGCGTGGAAATATTCGATTACATCGTGGTAAACAGGGATGACCAGTTAGACCAGTCGGTAGAAACCATCCTTGCTATTATCTGTGCTGAGCACCATCGCGTGCGCCCACGAAAGGTGTCTTTGTGAACCAGGATTATCCTTCACCGTCCAATTACCCCGCTCAACCCGCTGCCCCAGGCCAGGTCTGGGTGGAATCCCCTGTCGTGCGCCCTGTGGTCACTTATACGCTGGCTGCCATTACCATTCTGGTATTCCTGCTCCAGTTAGGCACCCAATTTCTCTATCAGGGTGTGGATATCCCGGCCCTGTGGGGGATGAAAATCAACGAGATGATCGTCCAGGGTCAATCCTGGCGGCTGATCACGCCGGTATTCCTGCACGGCTCGATCCTGCACATCCTTTTCAACATGTATGCCCTGATATCCTTCGGACCCGGGTTGGAGCGCTATTATGGGCACGGGCGCTTCCTGGCGCTCTACTTCGTGAGCGGCTTTGCTGGCAATGTCTTTTCGTTTATGTTCTCCACTGCACCTTCCCTGGGCTCCTCTACAGCCATCTTTGGCCTGCTCGGAGCGGAAGGCGTGTTTCTCTACCAGAACCGGAGTTTGTTTGGTCGTAAAGCGCAGCGAGCACTGGTGAACCTGATCACCATCGCGATTGTCAACCTGGTGATCGGCATGTCACCGGGTATCGATAACTGGGGGCATATCGGCGGGCTCATAGGAGGTACGCTGTTTGCCTGGCTGGGAGGCCCCGTTCTGGAGGTCGATGGCGTTTACCCACAGCTGGCGCTGACAGACCGGCGCCAGGTAAGCGTGGCGGTTGGCGCTGGAGTGGGCGTGTTTGCCGTATTTGCATTGCTGGCGGTATTAAAAATTTATTTGGGCGGGTAGTACTCGGGGGGACGCTTTTCGAGGAAGGCGCGCACGCCCTCCTTATGTTCTTCTCCCCGGGCGGCGATATCTTGCAGGTGCGCTTCGTAATCTAATATCCCTTCCAGGTCAGGGAGCGCGGCTTTATTAAAAGCGCGCTTTGCCAACCCCATGGCGCGCACTGGCCCGCGCGCCAGCTCGGCCGCCCAGGCGCTTGCCTGGCTCTCAAGCTGTTCTGGCGGCACCACCCGGTTGACGAGGCCCAGCGCCAGGGCCTGCCTGGCATCTAGCGGGGCGTTAGTGAGTGTGAGCTCGACTGCCCGTCCCAGGCCGATCAAGGCCGGCAGCAGCAGCGAGACTGCCGAGTCGGGGACCAGCCCAATTCCCAGAAAACCTACCACAAAGCGAGCGCCTTCGGCGGCGATGCGCAGATCGCATGCCAGGGCGATCCCCAACGCGGCGCCCGAAACGGGCCCGTTGATCGCCGCCAGCACGGGCTTCTCCAGGCGGCGGATTTGCACGATCAGGGGATTGTAGGTGCGCTGTATGTGGTAGCGAAAGGAAGTCTCCTCCGCCTGCTTGATCTCGAACAGGTCCTGCCCGGCGCTGAAGGCGCTGCCGCGGCCGGTCAGCAGCACGCAGCGCACCTGCGGATCGCGCTCGGCCTGCCGGAAGGCGTCTTGCAGAAGCCCTACCAACTCCAGATTCAAGGCGTTGACCTTGGGGCGGTTCATATGTAGGCTCAGCACGCCTGCCTGGGTATCCATCAGTAAGGTCGGTTCAGGGGTAGACATAAGCCCTCCTCCAGTTCAATATCAGCCATATAGAGTGTAGCACAGCCCTGCGTAGATGCCTAGAAGTCATCTCAAAAATGGTTATTTTGGGTGTCCCCAGAACCTCCTGTTTTTGAGATAGCCTCTAGTAAGCCAATTAAAAAGTGCTCCCCCCAGGCAAGGGGGAGCCAGATTTATTGATGGACAGAGTGGGTTTGTAGCCTATATCGGAAAGTCGGGGGGACTGAAATCGTCGTCAGATTCCTCATCCGAGTCATCATCGTATCCCAGCTCCAGCTCGATTTGGTCGTCGACCAACCGTATCCATAGGAGCAGAAGCTGCCCATCATCAACTTCCACATAACGAGCAGCCACTATGGGAGACTGGGTCTGCTGCCCCTCCTCGGTGCGATATTCCAGATTGATGCCCTGGTGGTTTTTCCAGGCCCGGTAACAGCGCTCGACGAGCGAAGGACCGCTGAAAGTACGCAAGCGGGTGATGGCAATATCTGCCAGGGTTGGCCCTTCGTTCAGCCCAAGCGCCCAGCCATCCGTGATAGCTTCGAATGTCGGGGGAGGACCTTCAATAATGGTAATTTTATCTTCCATTCTTAACTCCAAACAGTACGCCCTCCATTAGAGCGCAGCCAACGCGCGCTATCATACCATGAAAATGTTATTGGAATGTGAAGCGATTCTTAGAGCCAAGGACAATCCGGTGCCGCAGGATGCTGGATTAGGAGGCCCTCGATTGCGCGAGTATAATGTGCGCTGGAGAATGGAAGATGGTGAAATTGGTGATCTTGATCGAAGAGCTGGATGATTGGTCGGCTTTCAACGTGGCCTGGCCGGGCTTCCTGCACACCGCGGAGAGCATGCCGGGGCTGCTGCGTGAGACGAGCAGCCACGTCGATTCGATGCTGTACGGAGGGATCCAAGTGAGCAGGGTCCATGAGCTGTTCTTCGACTCCCTGGAGACTGCCCGGGGGGCAATGGCCTCGTCAGAAGGGCGTGCTGCCGGGGCGCTGCTGCAGGCCATGACGGGTGGCAAGATGGTCCTTTTCCTGGCAGACCATAGCGAAGACGACCTGAGCAATATTCGGAAATACACAGCCGAGTCAGGCGCCCCTCAGGTGGGGTTGGAGCAGCCGGCTGAATGACATCCAACCGCAGAGCGCTGTGCCTGGTTATGGCGGTTTCATTTGTCCTGCTGCTGGTGGCAGGATATTTTGTGCTGCGCTGGTTGATCGCCCGCCGCACGCTGCCAAATCTAACGCGTGCCAACCAGGTATGGGCCTGGGTGCGCGACCCCAGCTCACACCCGGAGCTGGCGATCCGGGCTAGCGAGCGCTGCGGCGAAGCTCCTTTCCTGCAGCCGACGAACGGCATCATCGGATTTATCTGGGGTGATTCGTTCCGCCCGGGTCACCGCCATCAGGGACTGGATATCTTTGGGGGCGAAGATATCGGTATGACGCCGGTGGTTGCCGCTTATTCCGGCTACCTGAGGCGCCTGCCGGACTGGAAATCGTCTTTGATCGTTCGCATCCCGCAGGATCCGCTCCGCCCGGAGCGCCAGATCTGGATTTATTACACGCACTTGGCGGACGAGCAGGGCAATTCGTATATCGAACCCGGCTTTCCACCGGGCACCAGCGAAGTTTATGTCGAAGCGGGCACGCTGCTCGGCTACCAGGGCAATTTTTCCGGAGATCCCGATAATCCTACCGGCGTCCACCTGCACTTTTCGATTGTCGAGGATGATGGCCAGGGCCAATTTCGCAATGAGCTGGAGATCCGCAATACCCTGGACCCTTCACCCTATCTGGGGATGCCTCTCAACGCCGAGACCAATCCCGGCGAAATCCCCGTTTGCCCTGACTGACTGCTCTCGTTTCTCTACTCTCTTTCGCGGGAGGATTTGGGATGCCCGATTTTCAAGACAAAGTTGTCCTCATTACCGGCGCCGGGCGCGGTATCGGAAGGGCGCTCGCCGAGGCGTTTGCCCGCCAGGGAGCTCGAGTGGCTGCCAATGACCTGACCCCCATCAACCTGGATGAGACCGTCCGGCGCATCCGCGCGGCGGGTGGGCAGTGCAAAGACTACGTCCACGATATTGCCATGAAAATGCCCGTCCAGGCCATGGTGGAACAGATCCGTGATGACTGGGAGCGCATCGATATCCTGGTTAACAATGCCGGGGTGGAGCCGCATGCCTCGATCCTGGATATGGATGAGTGGGACTGGCGGCGCACTATCGATGTCAACCTGAGCGGAGCGTTCTTTACCATGCAGTCAGTGGGGCGGGTGATGAAAGAGCAGGGCGGTGGGATGATCGTCAATATCGCCTCCATCGCTGGGCGCGCCCACGGCCTGCGCGAACGCAGCGCGTATGTCGCCAGCAAGACCGGACTGATCGGGCTGACGCGTGAGGCTGCCCGCGAGTTCGCTGCCTACAATATCCGCGTCAACGCCGTATGTCCCGGGGTGATTGAGACCGAGATGACCGCCAGGCTGCGCCAGGACGAAGCCATGCTGTCTAAGTGGCTGGAGGATATTCCCCAGGGGCGCCTGGGAACGCCGGAGGACGTGGTGCACCTGGTGCTGTTCCTGTGTAGCGACGCGGCGGCTTATCTGACCGGGCAAGCCATCAACGTGGATGGCGGCAAAGTGATGTGCTGACCCGTCTCAATCTTCACATTCCCCCGGCGCTCTACCACCGCCGCTTTCGCTACCTGTGGGCGGGTCTGACGATCTCTGCCGCCGGCACACAGATGCAGACCTGGGCGCTGTTCTGGCAGATCCGCACGCTCACCGACCAGCCCATCGCCCTGGGTGGGGTAGGCCTGGCGCGCATCCTGCCCATCGTGGTATTCTCTCTCGTCGGCGGGGCGGTCGCCGATGCCGCCAACCGACGGCGACTGCTCTTCGCCACCCAAAGTGTGATGGTGCTATCCGCAGCTACCCTGGCCTGGCTCACATTTCGGGGGCACATTCAGCTATGGCATATCTATGCCCTGACCGCCGTGCAGGCCACTGCGGTGGCTTTCGACACGCCCTCGCGCCAGGCGCTGGTGCCCAACCTGGTGCCGGCCCACGACCTGTCCAACGCCTTCTCTCTGACGTCTATCGGCTCCCATGCGGGCTCTATCGTTGGGCCGGCCTTGAGCGGGCTGGTAATTGCCTACTGGGGCCAGCCGTACACTTACTTGATCAACGCCATCAGCTACCTGGTGGTGATCCTGGCATTGGCGCTGATGGGAACTGTACCCCAGGGCGGCAGCTCGCTCAAACGCCCTGAGGTCAGCCTGAGCGCCATACGCGAGGGCGTGCGCTTTATCTTTAGCCAGCCGATCATACTGGCGACCATGATCCTGGATTTCTTTGCTACTTTCTTCTCTTCTGCCAATACGCTCATGCCCATTTACGCCCGGGATATCCTGCATGTAGGAGTGATCCAGTACGGCTGGCTTTCGGCTGCCCAGGCCATTGGGGCGGGGCTGGCGGCACTGGTGATCTCGCAGATGTTCGAAATCCGCCGCCAGGGACGGGTTTTCATGTCCGCGGTGGTGGCGTTTGGGCTGGCGACGATCACTTTCGGGCTGGTGCGCAGTTTTCCTCTGGCGATGGCAGCCCTGATCGCCATCGGCGCCTGCGATTCGGTCAGCACCATCATCCGCAATACCATCCGCCAGCTGCAGACGCCCGATCATATCCGTGGGCGCATGATCAGCGTCAACCAGATCTTCTTCATGGGGGGACCGCAGTTAGGGGAGGTGGAGGCCGGGCTGGCAGCCCAGTTCCTCGGAGCGCCGTTCGCAATCGTCAGCGGGGGAGTAGGCAGCCTGCTGGCGGTCGCCTGGGTTGCCCGCCGCTGGCCGCAGCTGCTGCACTACAACGGCGACGAGCCAATGCAGGCGGGATAGGCATATAGGCGTGATCGTTTGTCGTTGTGTGGGCTCAGGGAAGGTCGAGCCTGCCCGCATCGTCAAATGGGAAGAAGGGATTCCAGGCCACTTCCCATAAATGCCCGTCCGGATCGGCAAAATAACCGTTGTAGCCGCCCCAAAACACGTCTTGAGCCGGCTTGACAATCCTGGCTCCCGCTTGCGCGACCTGTGCTAATACTTCATCGACCTCTTCGCGTGTTCGAGTGTTATACGCCAGGGTGATCCCTTCAAAACCTTCTCCACCCGCCGGGACGGTTGCATCTTCAGCGAGCTTATCGCGCGGGTACAAAGACAGCACCACGCCTCCCATGGAGAAAAAGGCCACGTCCCCCTGGCTGGCTTCAGATTTCTTCCAACCCAACCCCTGCTCGTAGAATTTCAATGCGGCGTCGAAGTCGCCAACGCCTAACGTAACCAGATGCAGCTGCTGTCGCATGGTGTGATCACTCCATTCTCAATTTATGGAACCGCGGCTTGATTCTGCAGCCCTTCCCACTCACTCATCAGCCCTTCCATTTCATTCTGGACGCGCACATACTCGCCTCCCAGGTGCTGCACCCTGGCAGAATCTGGAGGCGGGTTCTCCAACTGGCGTCCCAGATTGGCAAGCTGCTGCTCTAATTCAGCGATCTGCGCCTCGATCTCCTTTAGACGGTTGGCGCGCTTGCGTTCCTCCAGGGAAGGGCGTTCCGGGCGTGATCGCGGCACGCGCACCGGGCCGTTGAGGCGCGCTTCCACCGCCGCGGTCAGGACAGCTTCCTTCTGCTGGCGTAGCTGGGTATAGGTGCCCTCGAAGACAGTCAGATGGGCCTCGCCCGGGTCGATCTCCCAGATCTGTGTGCCCAGGGCGTCGATCAGGTAGCGGTCGTGCGATACGAGCAGGATCGTGCCCTTGTAGTCTTGCAGCACCTCCTGCAGGATCTCCTGGGAAGGGATATCCAGGTGGTTGGTGGGCTCGTCGAGCAGCAGCAAGTTGGCGCTGCTCAGGGAGAGCTTGGCCAATGCCAGCCGGCCGCGCTCGCCTCCCGACAGGGTGGAGACCTGTTTGAAAACATCCTCTCCGCTGAACAGGAAGCGCGCCAGGTAGTCGCGTATCTCTGCCAGCAGCAGGCCCGGGGCGACCGATTCGATCTCCTCTACCAGGGTCTTGTCGGCGTCCAGGCCCTCGTGCGCCTGGGCGAAGTAGGCAATATCCAGGCTGGCGCCCAGCAGCACCTCGCCGGAGTAGGGCGGCAGTACCCCCAACAGAGTCTTCAGGAAGGTGGTCTTGCCCGCACCGTTGGGCCCGATGATGGCAGCGCACTCGCCGCGCTTGAACACCAGATCGGGGATGTGAAACAGCGGGTGCCCTTCGTCGTGGTATCCAATTGCCACATTGTAAGTGCGCAGCACCAGATCCCCGGAGCGCTGCCCGGATTTGAGGTTGATGTGCAGCTGCGGTGGGCGGTTGGATGGCGGGCGCAGCGCCCGGATGCGCCGTTCCACTTCCTCGGCGCCCATCGTATGGGTAGAGATATCCGCCTCGGCGCTGATCTCCAACCAGCGCTTGCCCTGCATGGCCTCGATGCCCAGGCTCTCGATGGCCTCCACCTGGCGGCTCAGCCGGCGCAGCTTGCCTTTGGCTTGCGAGACATTCTGCCCGGCAATATTGCGCTTGACGTAGTCCATCTCTTTGAGCAGGCGCTCTTTCTCGGTGTCGAAGATTTGCCTCCGCAGAGTCCAGCGTTCCTGGCGTGTCTGCACGTAGGCACTGTAGTTGCCGCGGTAGGTCTCCAGCCCGTCCTGGCGCATCTCCCAGATATGGTCGACCACCTTATCCAGGAAATAGCGGTCGTGCGAGACGATCAGTGTGGCGCCTGCCCACTGGCTCAGGTAGCCCTCCAGCCATTCGACGGCGGCGATATCCAGGTGGTTGGTGGGCTCGTCCAGGATGAGCAGGTCGGGTGAGGAGAGCAGCAGGCGCGCCAGCACCGCCCGCGTGCGCTGCCCGCCGGAGAGGTGGGTGATGGGGCGCTGGTAGTCTGTGGAGTCGAAACCCAGGCCGGTCAGGGTCTGGCGGATGCGTGTCTCGTAGGTGTAGCCGCCGCGCCGCTCGAACTCGTGCTGCAGGGGGCCGTAGCGCTCCAGAGCGTCCTCCGACTGTGCTGGATCGCTCATGGCGGCTTCCAGGCGCGCCAGCTCAGCTTCCAGGCTGCGCAGATCGGCAACTGCTTTCAGGCACTCTTCCCACAGGGTGTGTGTGCCGCTTAGCCCGGCTTCCTGGGGCAGGTAGCCCAGGCGCGTGTTGCGCGCCCGCTGTACGCTGCCGCGGCTGGGCTCCTCCAGGCCGACCAGGATGCGCAGCAGGGTGGTCTTGCCGATGCCGTTCGGTCCCACGATGGCGATGCGGGCGTCCTTGGGGATGCTGAACGAGATGCCGCTGAATATGAGGGTTGGCTCAAAAGATTTGGCCAAGTTTAAGGCGCTTATGAGAGACATCCGAAGCATGATTATACCGTGTTATAATCGCGCCCCGTGAGGCCTGAGCGCCGGAATGACGAGCGCCTTTGCCTGACGGAAGAGACTCAATATGGAACCAGTACAACCACCGCAAACCGGCTACTCGAAAACTACCCGGCGCCTGATGTGGGCGCTGCTGATTGTTTTCTTGATCGCCGCTGCTATCACCGCTTATTTCACTTTTATCGCCGTGCGCGATTTTGTTTTGAGCTGGGAGATGACCTCCCTGCCGGGCATCGCCCTGACCACCCGACCGACCTCTACCCCGGATGCAGCCGGGGTGATCATGGATGTGCAGACCCCCCTCCAGGTGCCCGACACCGGGCCGGAGCCCCAAGAATGGGATGGCGCCAGCCGGGTCAATGTGCTGCTGGTGGGCCTGGACTACCGGGACTGGTCCTCGGGCGAGGGTGCCCCACGCACCGATACTATGATGCTGCTGACCGTAGATCCGCTGGCGCGTACGGCGGGCGTCCTATCCATCCCGCGCGACCTGTGGGTGAATATCCCGGGCGGGTTCAACTACGGGCGCATCAACACGGCTTACAGCCTGGGAGAAGCGTATAAATACCCCGATGGCGGCGGTCCGGGTCTGGCGATGGCGACCGTGGAAGAGCTGCTGGGCGTGCCCGTCGATTTTTATGCCCAGATCGACTTCGGCGCTTTCGTGCGCTTCATTGACGAGATCGAGGGGGTCAAGGTTAACGTTAAAGAGAAGATGAAAGTCGACCCGCTGGGAGATAACAACGTCAAGACCTTGCGCCCCGGGGTGCAGGTGCTGAATGGCGAGCTGGCCCTGGCGTACGCCCGCACGCGTAAGACTGAAGGCGGCGACTTCGATCGCGCTCAACGCCAGCAGGAAGTCATCATGGCGATCCGCGATCGCGTCCTGAGCGGCGATATCCTCACCCGGTTGATCACCAAGGCGCCTGCTCTGTACGATGAGCTGTCCTCCGGGGTCAACACCAATCTCAGCCTGGAGCAGGTGATCAAGCTCGCCTGGCTGGCCTCGCAGATCCCCGCGGAGAATATCAAGCAGGGTGGGATTGGACCGCCCGACCAGGTGCTGCTGGTCAAGTCGCCCGAGGGCGATGACGTGCTCAAGCCCATCGCCGACAATATCCGCGCCCTGCGCGACAGCATCTTCTTCGACCAGGTGACCGCCAGCCCGGCTGCCAGCATGCCGATGGCTGAAGTGCTCCAGGCCGAAGGGGCTAAGCTCAGCGTGATGAACGGCACTGCCACTGCCGGCCTGGCAGCCAGCACCACCGATTACCTGAAAAGCCAGGGCTATAACATCACCCAGACCGGTAACGCCGACCAGATTTATACCAGCACCACCCTGTACGACTATACCGGCAAGCCTTACACGCTCAAGTATCTGACCGAGCTGATGGGCGTGGATCCCAACCGCATCTTCAGCCGCTACGACCCCACCAGCCAGGTGGATGTGGTGGTGATCCTGGGCAACGACTGGGCGGCTGACAACACCTTGCCTTAGCTTCATGTCGAGGCTACCTCGGAAACAGGGGATTTTGGTGTGTGTAACGGTGAAGCCGCCACACACCCTGGACGACGTTTAGTGGTTTTCTCGTTAAGTCCTTGTATTATCCCTCACCCCAACCCCCGGCCCCTTCTCCTCTCCCAACGTTGGGAGAGGAGAAGGGGTATGGGGAAGAGGTGAGGGCGATATGCCATGAATTTAGCGAGGGCACCATTTAGTTATCATCAAGCATGTGGATACGCTAACGGGTTCTGTCGAGCGCGTCACGTTTTACAACTCCGAGAACGGGTACAGTGTGCTGCGCCTGCGGCCTGAGAGAGCGCACCGCATGCCCGGGATCAGCCGGGATGGCCTGGCGACGGTGGTGGGCAACCTGCCCGAGATCACCCCCGGTGAGCACCTGCGGTTGAGCGGGCGCTGGGTTAACCATCCGAAGCACGGCCTGCAGTTCGAGGTCGAGATCTGCGAGCAAGCTTTGCCCGCCACTGTGGCGGGCATTCGCCGTTATTTGGGCTCGGGCCTGGTCAAGGGCATCGGTCCGCGCCTGGCGGAGCGCATCGTGGCGCAATTCGGAGCCGGCACGCTGGAGGTGATCGAGAGCCAGCCGGGGCGCTTGCGCCAGGTTCCGGATATCGGCCCCAAGCGCGCCGCGCTGATCGCCCGCGCCTGGGAGGAGCAGAAGCAGGTCAAAGAGATCATGCTCTTCCTGCACGGTCACGGCGTCTCCACCAACCTGGCGATCAAGATCTACAAGCAGTATGGCGATCAGGCCCTGGGGGTAGTGCGCAGCGACCCCTACCGCCTGGCGCGCGATATCTACGGGGTGGGCTTCAAAACTGCCGACCGCATTGCCCAGGCGTTGGGACTGCCCCCCGACCACCCCTCGCGCGTCGAAGCCGGCATTGTTTATTCCCTGAACGAGATGACTGAGGATGGGCATGTCTACACCCCGCGCCAGGCGCTGGCAGAGCGGGCGGTCGATCTGCTCCAGGTGGCGCCGGATCTCATCGATCCCGCGCTGGAACGCCTGGCCCAGGACGACCGGGTGCGCCAGGAGGCCCTCCCGCTCCCGCCGCAAGCCGCCGCCCCATCCGGCGAAAGCGGACATTCGGTTGCTGAGCTGCCCGGCGAGTACAGCCTGCTGGCGGTCTACCTGACCCCCTTGTACTTCAGCGAGGTGGGCGTGGCGGAGCGCCTGCGCCAGCTGGCGTACGCCTTGCCTTTCCGCCTGAGCGACGTGCCGCCGGCTTTTGTGGCGCTCGACCCGCAGCTTTCCGACGGGCAGGTGGCCGCTGTCCGCACCGCCATCAGCCACCCGCTCAGCGTGCTGACCGGCGGACCCGGCACCGGCAAGACCACCGCCCTGCGGGCGCTGATCGCCGCCCTGGAATCGGCTGGCAAGCGCTGCCTGCTGGCCTCCCCGACCGGGCGGGCTGCCAAGCGCCTCTCCGAAGCTACCGGCAGACCCGCCAGCACGGTTCACCGCCTGCTGGGATTCGCTCCCGGCGAGGGCTTCAAGCACAATGCCGAAAACCCGCTGCCGGCTGACCTGGTGGTGGTGGACGAGGCCTCCATGCTCGACCTGAGCCTGGCTTTCAACCTGCTCAAGGGCCTCCAGCCAGGCACGCACCTGCTGCTGGTCGGTGATGTGGACCAGCTCCCTTCGGTGGGTGCCGGGGACGTGCTGCGAGATGTGATTGCCAGCGGGATCGCGCCCGTCACGCGCCTGACGGTCATCTTCCGCCAGGCTGCCGGCTCACACATCATCACCAACGCCCACCGCATCAACCAGGGACACATGCCGGTCTTCCTCAAAGCGGCGGGTGATTTTTTCCTCTTCCCGGCTGAGACCCCGGACGAGGCTGCCAGCTGGGTGCAGGAGCTGGTCTGCCAGCGCATTCCTGCCAAGTTCGGGCTGCACCCCTTGCGCGATATCCAGGTGCTGGCGCCTATGTACCGCGGGCCGGCCGGCGTGCACGCCCTCAACGAGCGCCTGCAGGCGTCCCTCAACCCGCCGGCGCCTTCCAGACCGGAGAAGGCTCTCTACGGGCAGACCTATCGCACCGGAGATAAGGTCATGCAGGTGCAGAACAACTACGACAAAGACGTGTTCAACGGCGATATCGGCTTGGTCGCCAGGCTGGACCCGGTGGACCAGACCCTGAGCGTGGATTTCGAAGGGCGCGGCGTGGATTATGACTGGAGCGAAGCCGACCAGCTCAGCTTGGCTTATGCCGTCTCGGTGCACAAGGGACAAGGCTCCGAGTTCCCTGCGGTGGTCATCCCCCTGCTCACCGCTCACTACCTGATGCTGCAGCGCAACCTGCTCTACACGGCAACTACGCGCGCCAAGCGCCTGTGCGTGCTGGTCGGCAGCCGGAAAGCCATCGGCATTGCCGTGCGCAACAACCAGGTGGCACATCGATATACGGCGCTCGACTGGCGCCTGAAGGAGCGTGTATGACCCATAATGGCCCTGTCATCCAGCTCGAGCGCCTGGGTAAGACCTACCTGGTGCCCGAGCGCGAAGCCGGATTGAAGGCGGCGGTGCGCAGCTTCTTCAAGCGCCGCAACCGGGAGGTCAAGGCGGTGGACGAGATCTCGTTCTCGGTCGCGCCGGGTGAGGTGGTGGGTTTCCTCGGGCCGAATGGAGCTGGCAAGACCACCACCTTGAAGATGCTCTCCGGCTTGCTCTACCCCTCTGCGGGGAAAGCCACGGTGCTTGGCTTCACCCCCTCGCGCCGGGAAAGGGATTTCCTCAGCCAGATCACGCTGGTCATGGGGCAGCGCCAGCAGCTTTCGTGGGATATACCCGCCCTGGACTCATTCGAGCTCAACCGGGCGGTCTACCGCATCCCGCCGGAGGAGTTCCGCAGCACGCGCGACGAGATGGTTGAGTTATTGGAGATGAAGGACCTGGTGGGAAAGCCGGTGCGCAACCTGTCGTTGGGCGAGCGCATGAAAGCCGAGATCATCGGGGCGCTGCTGCACCGCCCCAGGGTGCTGTTTTTAGATGAGCCAACCATCGGCCTGGATGTGACCATGCAGCGCCGCATCCGCTCTTTCATTGCCGAATACAACCGGCGCTACAATGCTACCGTGCTGCTCACCAGCCACTACATGGCGGATGTGGAGGCGCTGTGCAAGCGGGTGATCGTCATCCATCATGGGCGGCTGCTGTTCGACGGCGACCTGCACCAGCTGGTGGAGCGTTTTTCCCCGCAGAAGAAGATCGTCGTGACCCTGGCGGATACCTCGGTGGACCTGAGCGCCTATGGGGATGTGATTCACAAGGAGGACGACCGCATTGCGCTGCGTGTGAACAAGGCGGATGTGCCCAGGGTGACTGTGCGCCTGCTCTCCGATCTGCCGGTGGTCGACCTGGTGGTGGAGGACCCGCCTGTTGAGGATGTCATCGAGCTGGTATTCTCCCAGACGGCGGAGGCGAGCCTGCCGTGAGGCACATGCTCGATTACTACCTTACCCAGATGAGGATCGCCATCATCGAGCAGTTCCAGTACCGGGTGGCGAACTACTTCTATATGTTTGGCATGATCGCCGAGCCGGTGGTCTACCTGGTGGTGTGGTCGATCGTGGCAGAATCGCAGGGCGGTGCAGTAGGGGGCTACACGGCCGGCGAGTTCGCCGCCTACTACATCGTCTGGACGCTGGTGCGCAACATGAATCTCGCCCTGACGCCCTACGCCTGGGAGCACATGATCCAGCGCGGCCACCTGTCGGCGGACCTGCTGCGCCCGGTGCACCCCTTCCACGCCCAGCTGGCCTATTTCTCGGGCTGGAAAGTAGTGGTGATCGTCATGTGGCTGCCGATTGCGCTGATTCTGTCGCTGATCTTCAAGCCCACCCTGCAGCCGGCGCTGTGGGAGATCGCTGCCTTCGGTGTGGCGCTGTGGGGCGGCTTCCTGGTGCGCTTCGTCATGCTGTGGCTGCTGGGGATGATCACCTTCTGGACCACGCGCGTGGGCGGTTTCTTCGAGCTGTATTTCACCGTCGAGCTGCTGTTTTCAGGCCGGCTGGTGCCGCTCTCGCTGATGCCCGAGTGGGCGCAGCGCGCCGCAGACTTCATGCCCTTCCAGTGGGCGTTCGGCTTCCCCATCGAGCTGCTGCTCGGCAAGTTCACCCCCCAGCAGGCGCTGTCCGGGCTGGGCATGCAGGTCTTCTGGGTGCTGCTCGGTCTGCTGTGCTCGGCCCTGGTCTGGCGCACCGCCTTGCGGCGCTTCTCCGCGGTTGGGGCTTGACTCTTTTCAGGACTGGCAATCCTGCCAGGCTTGCCAGTCCTTGAAGATCATACGAAGTGCACAACGATTGAACAAGGAAATCTGCAGTGCGACAACTTCACGACTCTCCGCTCTCTATTCTCGCCTCTCGGTGACCTCATGACCCTCTTCCGTTTGATGGCCAGCTTCTTCCGCATCGGCGCGCTCAACGAGCTGCAGTACCGCGTCAACTTCTTCGTGCAGCTCTTCCAGTCCATTCTGGCGCTGGTGGTCGGCCTGGTAGGGCTGGGATTGGTGTTCAACTACACGTCCGAGCTGGCTGGCTGGACGCGCCCCGAGCTGCTGGCGGTCATGGGGGTGTTCATCATGATGAACGGCTTGATCCGCACCACCATCCAGCCCAATATGGAGCGCTTGATGACCGACGTGCGGGAGGGCACCCTGGATTTTGCCCTCACCAGGCCGGTCGACTCGCAGGTGATCGTCAGCGTGCGTGAGGTGCGCATCTGGCAATCGGTGGATATCCTGGTGGGAGCCATCGTGCTGGTCGTGGCCCTCGTCCAGCTCGGCGACCGGCTGGAGATCGGGCAGGTGCTGGCGTTTGCGGCCACCCTGCTGATGGGCGGGCTGATGGTCTACTGCTTCTGGCTGATGATCACCACCGGCGCCTTCTGGGTGGTGCGCATGGATGAGATCGTCGAGCTTTTCTACGGGGTGTACCAGGCCGGGCGCTGGCCGGTGAGCGTGTATCCCGGCTGGCTGCGCATGCTGCTGACCTTCCTGGTGCCGGTCGCCTTCGCCGTGACCGTGCCCTCCTCGGCGCTGGTGGGGCGTCTGAACCTGCAGACGCTGCTGTTCACCGCCCTTTTGACCGCCGCGTTGCTGCTTCTCTCGCGCTGGTTTTGGAAGTGGGGCCTCAAGAATTATTCCGGCGCTTCGGCATAGAGATATTTCCCCCAAAATCTGACCTCTTGTCAAATTTCATATTTACATTATACTAATATCGATATATATGGTCCTTATTATCTTGTTATGGAAGTGTGCCGACGGCTTGCAGCTGGATCCAGCTGTTTGACTCCCTTCCGCTTGCAGCCACAGCTGTCGTTGGGGGAAATGATCCCTGGTGAGTAAATTCTCAGTTTTCCAATAGCATGTTTGCTCCGTAGGTTCTGGAGGATCGTATGCGCAAAATCTTGATCCCGATCTTGTTTGCACCCTTGCTCTTATTGGCACTGCTGGGCGTGTACAGCATCGCCTCCGGGCAGATTGACATCAGCCAAGGCGCAAGCCCCGACCGCCTGGTCGCCAGCGAGAGCGATGGTGAAAACACCCGCGCCATCTACGCCCCGGCGGACGCGCCTCCAGGCGAGGCGCCTACAATCAGCTTTATCGACTCCCCCACCGCCACCTGCTACCAGCCCGACCACACGCAGGATGCCTGCTACATCAACTGGTATTACATGTCGGTGAGCGCCAGCCCGAATTACATGATTACCATGACCGCCGTGATCAACGAAATCGGACCGGTGATCCGCTACCACGGCTTCTTCCAGACCTCTATGTATGCCCCGTTCAACATGCAGGATCGCGGCATCAAGGTCGCCTGCGGCGCGCTCGGAGAGGGAGGCGTTCCGGATTGGGGGAAAGCCTACGCCTACACGCTGCGCGCCAGGGACAGCGCTAACTTGAAATCCGCCAATTACGGCACCGTCTACTGTCCGGCTTATATTCCGTAGCGGCTGGAATTGGAGCGCGGCCTGATGTCTCGCAAGTTGATCCCTGGGCTGCTCGGCTTGCTGGCGCTGTCTGCCCTGACAGTGCTGTGGTTGAGCGTGGTGCTGCGCGCCAGCGCCGCTCCGCCAGGACCGGACGACCCTGGCAGCATGCCGCCTCAGCGCGAGCGCCAGGGGGAACCCGAGGCGCCGCTGATCTCATTCATCGACAGCCCGACGGCGCAGTGCTACCAGCCCGAACCGCACAAAGATACCTGCTATATCCAATGGTATTACCTGAACGTGACCGCCACATCACCGCAGTACATCATCAGCATGACGGTGTCGATCGATAACCGCAAGCGAGCCTATTACGGCGGTTTCTTCCAGACATCGATGTATGTCCCGCAGGAGATGAGCTCCCCGGGCTTCCGGGTGGCCTGCGGACCTCCTGGAGCGAGCGGCGTTCCGGATTGGGGCGCCAGTCATACGTATGTGATCCGCGCCAAGGAAACCGGCGGGCTCAAAGCCGCCAACTACGGCAGCGTCTATTGCCCGGCGGATATCGTGCCGGTCGCCGCTGTCAGCCTGGCAGGTCCGCTGGCCGGCAGCACCGGCATCACCTACCCGTTCACCGCCACGGTTAGCCCCATCACTGCCACCCTGCCGGTAACCTACGCCTGGAGTGCGTCTGAGCAAACCGCCATCACCGCCACTGGGGGAATTACGGGCGTGCAAAGCTTCGCCTGGAGTTCCCCAGGGGAGAAGCAGGTGGTGGTCACGGCCTTCAACCCGGCTGGCACTGCCACGGTCACCCATACGATCACCGTCGAAACGCCCATCTCCGGTCTGGCAGCCAGCAGCGAGAGCCCGACCATCCTGGGGGACGCCACCCACCTTACGGCGACGGTCGCCGCCGGCAGCAATGTGGTCTACGCCTGGGACCTGGGGGATGGGGATACGGCGGCTGGGCCGGCTGTCAGCCACACCTATCCCACGGCGGGTGTGTACACCGCCACCATCTCAGCCAGCAACAGCGTTAGTGCGGAAACCGCCAGCACAACTGTGATTATCGACGGTCCATCAGGATTACCCTTGACAAAGCACGCCTACCTGCCCCTGCTGCTGCGGGCGCCTGGCACCGGCGCCAACGGCAGTGGTCAGAGTGCGCCTGTGGGCCGCCTGCCCGAGCTGGTCGAAGTCCTCCCCCGGTAAGGAAACGCCAGACGGCGACGGCTATCCAGGGTAACAGCCGACGAAATCCTCAAATTGAACTCGTAGCCGTATAGCCTCCCGCCGCGTTCTTCGATGTAGTCGATTTCTTTAAATTGCTTATACTATCAATACCTTCGCCAAAAATAACGTAAGTGGATAGGGCTTTTTGTAGTAGAGTTTAGTCGACCAAGACCAAAACTCACCCAAAAAGCCCATGACAGACATTTTAGCACTTTTACAACCGATACAGAACAGCGTTTCCAAAACGACTTT
>Ga0105100_10000227_pt1 | contig 32715 bp, 30 predicted proteins | sample PPLLak12cMay2015_2_FD_87033 | JGI IMG/M metagenome (GOLD analysis project Ga0105100, IMG submission 87033) | Freshwater sediment microbial communities from Prairie Pothole Lake near Jamestown, North Dakota, USA - PPLs Lake P8 Core (1) Depth... | ecosystem: Environmental > Aquatic > Freshwater >... | reverse complement strand
GGGAGACGATCCGGGCGGCCGCACCGGATGCCACCGAGAAGATCGGATATGGGGTCCCTGCGTTCTACTACAAGGGGCGGCCATTGGTTTCCTTCGGTGCTGCCAAGCACCACTGCGCCTTCTACGTCCAGAGCCCGGAGGTGATGCTGACATTCGCGGACGAGCTCGAGGGCTACGACACCTCGAAGGGGACCATCCGCTTCCCGGCCAGCAGTCCCCTTCCGGAAGAACTGGTGACCAGGCTGGTCGAGGCTCGTATGGCGGAGACAGACGCCTCGGAGGCCCGGTAGCTCAGCGTTCCCGGTCCCACTCGGAGCCGGCGAACTCCCCGGGTGTCAGAACCCGGGAGAGCGATCCCCTGGCTCCTGGCAAGCTCGTCCACGACGCCAGGTCCAGGTCGATCACGGCGACAGTCGCGGTCTTCATCACGGCAGGGTCCCCGGTGAGCGTCGTCACGACCATGGACCAGGTTGGTTGGTGCCCGACGAGCATCAGCCTGGCCACATCGGGCGCGGTGGAAGCCGTCTCGATCACTCCCGTTGGCCCCGACTCATAGAGGGAGCGGTCGAGCTGCAACGCGGCGTCCCATTCTCCCGCCTCGATCGCCAACTCCGCAGTCGACCGGGCCCGGATTGCGGTGGAGCTGATGACCAGATCCGGGGCAAGCCCTTGTGCAGCCAGCACTCTTCCCATCAATCGGGCGCTGCGCACCCCGCGGTCGTTGAGGGGCCGATCGTGATCCGAGCCGAAGTTTGCTTCCCAGTCTGACTTGGCATGACGCATCATTAGGAGGGATCTCATCGATGTCCCGGCGACCTACGAGATCAGCCTGGCCGCCGTGGTGAACACCCTCGGATCCGGGTAATCGGCGCAGTAGTTGTACAGATATGCCACTCTGATCACCCCGTCGGGGGCCACGACGAACTCGGCAGATTGCATCCAGGGGTCGTCGACGAGGGGACGCCCCTGTGACCTCCGGTCCGCCTGGAAGCCAGCCCCGGTCGCCTCCGAGTGCTGGCAGAACTCATCCGGGGCGTCGTAGAGCGCCTGCTCGAGTGACCAGTGCCCGAGCCCGAACGCACGGTGGGCCGAGTAGTCCCTGTCGGCGAGTATGCGCACCGGAATCCCGTACCTCTCCCTGTATGCCGCCACCCGCTCGGGATCACCCGGCGCGACGATCGCCACGTCGAGACCGACCTCCGCATACGAGGGAACCTCGTCTTTGAGGCGCTCGGCCCGCGCCAGACCGCATCCGCAGCCGAGATGACGCCAGAGGAGGACCAGCGCGGGGCGCTCACTCCAAACCGAGTCGAGCGACACCCGGGCACCGCTCTCGTCGAGCAGGTCCACGATAGGAGCCTGTTGTCCGCGTCGAGCCGGCTGCCCCTCCAGCGTCGGCCCTTCGAGCCAGCCCTCCATCCACCGCTGCTCCGCTGAGAGATAGAGCGCCTGGATGTCTCTGTCGGTCATCGGTCCTCCTGACGCGGGTGAGCGGCGACCATAATCGGGCTCAGGCGACCATCGTCCCCAGCGCGAGGAGCCAGAGCAGGTTCTCCAAGGCCAGGGCCCGAGCGAACCTCGCCTCACCGGACGCGGCAGCGGGGATGTCGGCGGACCTCAGCCCCGAATTCGATCCGGTTCCACGCCGGGCGTGCCAGGACAGCCCCGACCACGAACATTGCCAGGACCGCAACCAGCCCCACGTAGATCCTCCACGGCGCTTTGGTGAGGCCCCACACCAGTTGAACCAGCCCGACACCGGACAGGAGGGTGACCACGCCCGATCCGATCCCGAGCCGTTCGGCCCTCTTCATTCGACTGAAAAACGACTGCACGGAGGCCGGATCGCGGATCGACCTGCGGACGTCCCGCGGTATGAGGATCTTGTGACCGAGCCAGATGGCGGCCGCCGCGATGTGGACGACCTTCAAGGGGAGAATCATCGAGCCAAGCTACCGATAAGGCCTGTCCGCGCCGGAGAGACTACGTTCGCCCTCATGCCCAACCGTCTCGCCGGGGCCACCTCCCCTTACCTCCTCCAGCACAAGGACAACCCGGTGGATTGGCACGAATGGGGAGAGGCGGCGTTCGCCGAGGCGAAGGCGCGTGATGTGCCGATCCTCCTCTCGGTGGGCTATTCGGCGTGCCATTGGTGTCACGTGATGGCTCATGAGTCGTTCGAGGACCCGGAGACGGCCGCCGAGATGAACCGGTTGTACGTGAACGTCAAGGTCGATCGGGAAGAGCGGCCCGATGTCGACAGCGTGTATATGGAGGCCGTCCAGGCAATGACCGGCCGTGGAGGGTGGCCGATGACCGTATGGATCACCCCGGACGGCCGCCCGTTCTATGCGGGCACCTACTTCCCCAACCAGGATCGCCATGGCATGCCCTCGTTCCGCTCCGTGATGGAAGCCGTATCCGGGGCGTGGCTGTCCAAACGCGACGAGGTTCTCGGGCAGTCCCAGCGACTCACCGACGCGATCAACCGCACCATCCCGACCTCTTACACCGTCCCCGACGGGGAAATGCTGAAGAGCGCCTACGAGTCGCTGGCGTCGAGCTTCGACCCTGTCAACGGCGGCTTTGGCGGCGCCCCCAAGTTTCCACAGCAGCCGGTTCTCGAGTTCCTCCTCCGGGCTCATGAGCAGAGCTGGGCCCCCCGCGCCGCCCACATGCTGAGGGTCACCCTGTTCGAGATGGCCGACGGAGGAATCCATGACCAACTGGCCGGTGGTTTCGCCCGCTACTCGGTCGACGACCAATGGCTGGTCCCACACTTCGAGAAGATGCTCTATGACAACGCCCAGCTAGCCCGCCTCAACCTATGGGCCGGAATCGAGCTCGAGGAGCCGAGGCTGGTCGAAGTGGCCCGATCGACGCTGCGCTATCTGGCCAACGACCTCCGACATCCCGAAGGTGGATTCTTCTCGTCGGAGGACGCCGACTCCGAGGGCGTGGAGGGAAAGTTCTATGTATGGACCGTCGACGAGCTCGCACAGGTCCTCGGGCCCGAGGATGCCGCCGAGGCGGCGCGCTACTTCGGGGCCACCCCGCACGGGAACTTCGAAGGCTCGAACATCCTTCATCGCCCGACGTCGGATCCGTGGAGCGACCGCGTCGAGTCGATCAGGTCACGTCTCCTGGAGCACCGATCGACCCGTGTCCGGCCCGGCCTCGACGACAAGGTGATCACCTCCTGGAATGGGCTCGCGATCCGCGCTTTCGCAGAGGCAGGCGCGGCGCTGGGCGACGACACGTACCTCGACGTGGCCCGCTCCACGGCGCGATTCCTTCTCGATGAGATGATGGTCGACGGAGAGCTCTGCCGGTCCTGGCGAGACGGACAGTCAGGCGTGAGCGCATTCCTCGAGGATCACGCGGCACTCGCTCTCGGTCTGTTCGCCCTCTATGCGGCCACCGGCGAAGAAGAGTGGTATCTGACCGCCCAGGACCTCACCCTCGGGATTCCCGAGCGATTTGCCGACGAGGAAGGGGGCTTCTTCGACACCCCGGCCGATGGGGAGCGCCTGGTCAAGCGGCCGAAGGGTCAGACCGACAACCCCTTGCCATCGGGCAATGCGATGGCCGCCGAGGCATTGCTCACCCTGTCCGCCTACACAGGCTCGGCGAGAGAAAGGGACCTGGCGGCGGGCACCATCAAGTCAGCCGGACCCTTGATGACCCGGTTCCCGTCGATGGTGGCCCACCACCTCTGCGTACTCCGGTCACTTCTCTCCGGTCGGGAGCTGGCGATCGTAGGCCCCGAATGGCGGGATCTGGCCAGGGTCTTCTGGGACCGCTTTCGACCGGAGGTCGCATTGGCGCCATCGGTGGACGGCATCGGGCCGGTCCCGCTCCTGGCGGGAAGATCTGCCTCGGGTCTCACGATGGCCTACCTGTGCCGGGGCCACGTCTGCAGCCTCCCCACCTCCGATCCCGCCCAGCTGGCCTCGCAGCTGGCCGAAGGCCCTTAGAGACCGACCTCGATCGCCCGGGTCACCGCCGACTCCATGAAGTCCTCGGGATAAGGGCCTAGCCCGGTCGCCTCGCTCGGCGGCAGGCCCTCGACGAGGCAACGACGGGCCAATGCGGCCACCTGCTCGAGCTCCTCGAGCTGGCCCGAGACCGCAACCCGATCCATCGTGTCACCGTGCCCGGGGACGACAAGGGAGGAGCCGGCCCCGGTTGCAGACCGTAGCGTGGCGGGCCAGCTGATCGGATAGCTGTCGCTGAAGGACGGAGGCGCTCCCTGTTCCACCAGATCGCCCAGGAAGAGGACGTCGTGGTCCTCCACCGCGATGGCGATGTCGGCGTCGGTGTGGCCGAGACCGTGGTAGCTCAGGTGGGCTCGTTTCGAACCCATGTCGATCACTGCCGACACTGTGAACACCTCGGTCGGCGGGGTGATCACCACTTCCTCGAAGTCGGCTCGTTGATCGGGGAGCCAGCTGGCCGCGTCCACCTTCATGCCCTCTCCATGCTCGATCAGGCCCTGGCGGCACAGCACGTGGCCCCAGATCTCTGCATCCGGAAACCGGGCATTGCCGAATGTGTGATCCCAGTGCCAGTGCGTATCGACGACCCACCGCACCGGCAGTCGGGTGAGAGTGCGGATCTCCTCCATCAGCTCGTCCGCTTCGATATGGGAGGCACGGGTGTCGACGACCAGCACTCCGTTGTCAGAGATCACCACCCCGACGTTGAGGTCGAGAGACTCGTAGCGTCTTCGGAAGACTCCATCGGCCAGTTCATCGAACATGCTCAAACCCGCTGGGCGAGGTGGGCCTCGACCTGAAGGGCGCCGGCCGAGGCCAACACGTACGTGATCCAGAGGGCATCCGCCAGCAGCAGATGCACCAACTGCATCCACACCGGGACTCCAAGGACGATGTTGAGCGACCCGGTGATCAGCATCAAGGCGACCAGCAGAGGGAGGGCCAAGCCCGCGCTGGATCGCGAGCCATCAGCCCTCCGGGACACCCACCAGCCGATCGTGGCGGCGACGACGGCAAGGATCGGATGAATGAGCCTCAGATCGGTGAGGAAGTGGGCCTCGCCGGTCCCGGACAGATCCGCCCCGGTCTTGGGAAAGAGGGTGTCGGCCAGTGCGGTGACGGCACCAGTCGCGGCCAGCAACACGAGCGCCGAGCCCCCGAGCAGCACCCATCGCCAGACGACCGGGTGGCCACGTGGTGAGAGACGGCGGCCACCGGTAAGCCAGAAGATCGTCAGGGTCAACGACCCAAGGAGGAACAACGTGCTGATGAGATGGAGCGGGACCGCCACGACCCTCGCCACCGAAGCATCGTCCGCCACCCATTCGGCCAACACGATCATCGCCCCGATGAGCGCCTCCCCAACGATGGCGAGCATCGAGAGAGCGGCGCCGGTGCGGGCTGGCTCCCCCCGTGGCACCTGACGCCATACCAGGGCCACGAGGACGGCGACAAGGATCAGCGCGGCGCCGCTGGCGAGCCGGTGCGTGTATTCGATCGTGGTGGCGCCTTCCAACGAGGGGACCACCTGACCCTGACACGTCGGCCACGACCGGCCACACCCTGCGCCGGAGCCCGTCGATCGGACCAGGGCACCCAGGAGGATGACCCCAACGTTGAACGCGAGGGTGAACCACGCGTAACGGACCAGCCGTGTCACCGGGGAGAGGTTAGGGGGCCGTGGGTGGTCCGCCATCGCCGGGGACCTGCCTAGCCTCGCCGCCACATGGAGATATTCGAAGACGTCGTTGCCGCCATCGGCAACACCCCGCTGGTGCGACTCTCCCGCATCCATGCCCCCGGGAACCTGGTGGCGAAGGCGGAGCACATGAACCCGGGCGGCTCGACCAAAGAGCGGATCGCTGTCGCCATGATCGATGCCGCCGAGGAGCAGGGTCTGCTCAGACCCGGTGGGACCATCATCGAGCCCACTTCGGGGAACACCGGCGTCGGTCTGGCGATGATCGGCGCGGTTCGCGGTTATCGGGTCATCTGCACTGTTCCGGACAAGGTGTCGAAAGAGAAACAGGATCTCCTTCGTGCGTACGGGGTCGAGGTGATCGTCACACCGACCGAATTGCTGCCAGAGCACGCCGACTCCTACTACGGCGTTGCAAGACGGCTGGCCGCGGAGATCGACGGTGCCTTCCAACCGAACCAATACACCAACCCGGCCAATCCTCGCGCCCACTACGAGAACACCGGACCCGAGATCTGGCGGCAGACCGATGGGGCAATCGATGTGCTGGTCGTCGGTGTCGGCACCGGAGGGACGATCACGGGGGCGGGGCGCTTCCTGAAGGAGAAAAAGCCCGGGCTGATCGTGGTTGGAGCCGATCCCGAGGGCTCGATCTACACCGCCGACGACGAGGCCTCTGTCCACCAGTACTCGGTAGAGGGCGTAGGCGAGGACTTCTACCCCGAGACCGTGGACCTGGGTGTGATCGACCGCTGGATCAAGGTGACCGACTCAGAGTCCTTCGCCATGACCAGGCGTCTCGCCCGTGAGGAAGGGCTGCTGGTGGGAGGTTCGTGCGGCATGGCGGCCCATGCCGCATTGCAGGTGGCCGATGAGGACCATGACGCATTGGTGGTGGTGATCCTCCCCGACTCAGGGCGCGGCTACCTGTCGAAGGTGTTCAACGACGACTGGATGCGTCAACACGGGTTCGAAACGTAGAGGGCCCCCGACGAATCGGAGGCCCTCTCTCGACGAACAGCAAAGGCATTGCTTCGGCGACGAGCGCCGCCACAGGTGGACAAAGTCCGTGGTAGCCAGAGCCGGGTGGTCCGAGTTTGGAGTCGCTACCGGTCCCGAACGGGACGAGCGACGCCGCGGTCAGCGCCGCTCAGCGCTCGACCACCTCCAGAGTCCAAAGACTTTCAAACAACCTAGGACCACCTCCTTTCTCTGGTGTCGCCAGTCTGCCACAACTCGCGGGTTTCACCGAGGGAAATTCCGATTCGGCTAGGAGGAGGTGCGGAATACGTCCGGCGGGATCGCCTCCTGCGCTCGCCGGCGGGCGCCGAGCCCCGACAGGTACTGGTTGGGGAACGCGTGACCGGTGTACCCCAGATCGATGGCGGCGTTGAGCGTCCAATAGGGATCGACGAGATGGGGCCGGGCCAGGACGCAGAGGTCGGCTCGCCCGGCCACGAGGATGTTGTGCACATCGTCGATGCTCGACACGGCGCCGACCGTCATCGTCGCGATCCCGACCTCGTTCCGGATTCGATCGGAGTAGGGGGTCTGGTAGAGCCGCCCGTACTCGGGTTCAGCAGCGACCGTGGTCTGGCCGGTGGACACATCGATCAGGTCACACCCCATCTCCTTCAGTGCAGCCGCGAAGGCGACCGCGTCTTCCCCGTCGAAACCGCCCTCCACCCAGTCCGTGGCCGAGATCCGGACCGAGATCGGCTTGGAGTCGGGCCACACCTCCCGAACCGCGGAGAACACCTCCAACGGATAGCGCATTCGGTTCTCAAGCGACCCGCCGTACGAGTCGGCCCGCTGGTTGGCCAGCGGGGTCAGGAAGCTCGACAGCAGATACCCGTGGGCATAATGCAGCTCGAGAATGTCGAATCCGGCGCCCGCGCCGAGACGCGTCGCCTCGACGAACTGGTCCCGAACCAGGTCCATGTCGGCCCGGGTCATCTCGCGCGGGACCTGGCTGTCCGGCCGGTAGCGAATCGGTGAGGGGGCGATGATCTCCCAGTTGCCCCTCTCGAGCGGGTCACTGTCACCCTCCCACATCAGCTTGGTAGACCCCTTGCGGCCGGAATGACCGATCTGGAGACCGATCTTCGCCGCGGTGTGATCGTGGACGAAATCGACTATCCCGGCCCACCAAGCGGCCTGCTCCTCACTCCAGATACCTGTGCAGCCGGGGCTGATCCGGCCCTCGGGAGACACACAGGTCATCTCCGTCATCACCAGCCCGGCGCCGCCCACGGCCCGGCTCCCCAGATGCACCAGATGCCACTGGTTGGGCATGCCGTCGACCGCGGTGTATTGATCCATCGGCGAGACGACGATCCGGTTGGCGAGCTCGAGATCCCTGATCCTGAAGGGATGGAACAGAGGCGGGACCGAGGGATCGATCTCGTCGGGGCAATGATGATCCGAGGCGGCATACCACGCGTCCACCTCCGCCATGTAGCCGGCATCGCGGAGCCTGAGATTGTCATAGGTGATCCGCTGGCTGCGGGTGAGCATGCTGAACACGAACTGCTCCGGATCCATGTTGCGATAGCGATCCGCCCCCTCGAACCAGCGAAGGCTCGCCCGGGCCGCCCTCTGCAGGCTGTCCACCACCGGTCGACGCCTTCTCTCATAGAGGTCCAGGGCCTCGGCGAGCGGATGGCCCTCGAGCAGGACGGTGGCCAGGGCAATGGCATCCTCCATGGCCAGCTTGGTTCCGGACCCGACTGAGAAGTGGGCGGTGTGGATCGCGTCGCCCATCAGGACCACGTTGCCTAGATGCCACCGCGCACAGGTGATGGTCGGGAATCGGAGCCACTTCGAGTTGTTCCCCACCAGGCCCTTCCCGTCGAGATGAGCTTCGAACATCTCCGAGCAGCGCTCCAGGGCGAAATCGTCACTGGTGCCCGGTGGAAAAACGCTGTCGGCGGTCTTGTCGAATCCAAGTGCTGCCCAGGTCTCCGGGGGCATCTCCACGATGAAGGTGCTGCCTTCGGCGCTGAAGGGATAGACGTGCGCCCAGACCATCCCGGTCGGGGTGTCTTGGAAGATGAAGTTGAACTCGTCGAAGACCTTGGGCGTGCCGAACCAGATGTACCTGTTGTGACGCAGGTCCACCTTCGGCCTGATTTGCCCCTCCAGCTCGGTGCGCACCATGCTCTTCGCACCGTCGGCGCCCACGACGAGATCGGCCTCGGGGAGCTCGGAGAGACTCCTCACGTCGGTCGAGAACCGAAGGTCGACACCGAGATCCAGGGCCCGGCCACTGAGGATCTCCAGGAGGTCGCGACGGCTGGCCGCGGCGAAACGGTGGCCCCCCGAGGTGATGCTCCTTCCCGACGGGTGGTGGACGGCGATGTCTCCCCAATGCCGGAAAGCCTCGGTGAGCGCCTCGTACGAGGGCTGATCGGCATCGTGGAAGTGGTCCAGGGTCTCATCGCTGAAGACCACACCGAATCCGTAGGCGTCGCCTGGGGCGTTTCGCTCCAGCACCGTGATCTCGAATTCCGGATCGGCCCTCTTCAGCAGGATCGAGAGATAGAGACCGGCCGGCCCACCACCCACCACGACCACGCGGGATGACTGCTTGCTCATGCGCCAGGCAACGCTAGAGCGCCAGAGGGCCGGCTAGAGCTTGAGGCCCCCGAAGAAGTCCTCCCACCAGGTCCCGATGGCGTCGATCGCATTGCTGAGGGACCAAAGGAAGATGACGACCAGAGCGACCACGAGGACGATCGTGGCCAGAGTCCGCACCCGGTACAGCTGGCGCTGCTGGGTGTCTTCGATATAGGACGGCTCGACCACCGGTGGTGTAGGGGCGGTGATGAGGAACGGCTCCGGAGGGCTCACATATGCAGGCTCGGATTGACTTCTCATCGCGCTTGCCCCGACCAGCTCGGTATTGGCCTTAGACGTCTCGAGGGCCTGATTTGGTTCCCGATCGGGCACCCGCACCTGGGTGGCACCAAGGTGCTCTCTGACCTCGGCCTCCAACTCGGAGTCGAGATCGAGCACAGGCTCGATCTCGGGCTCATGCACAGGTGGCGGGAGCTCGATCACCATCTCCGGCTCTCCAGCCTCTGTCAGAGACTCGTAGATTTCGACATCCGGCCCGTCGACAGGCTCGTCGAGGGGCAGCGGGGCGAGACTGGCCAGGGCCTCCTCCACCGTTGGGTGGCTCTCCTCGACAGCTATCTCCACTCCGGCCTTCTCGAAAAGTTCCTGTTGGTCGAGATCGAGGATGGCGGATAGTGCGGTTATCACCGATGCATCGGTCGGGACCGACACGTCGCGCTCCCAGCTTCGAATCGAGCTGGCCGATCGGCCGACCAGCTCTCCGAGCTGCGCCTGGCTCAAGCCGAGCTTGGTCCGGCGATAGCGAACGGTTCTACCGAAAGAGCGTTCGGGCATTGGCCTCGATGGTACCGACATGGCGCGCTTGCTCACAGGGGAGGTTGGGTCATGGCCATACCCCCGGGCCCTATCCTCGAAACCGGAGGCGTCCGGACGCCTGGTGGGTCCCCCGGTCTTCAAAACCGGTGAGGGGTCGCAAACGGCCCCTGGCGGGTTCGATTCCCGTCCGCCTCCGCCACCCTTCTGATAGGAGGAATGCCCTCCTCGAAGCCCAACAAGTTGAAGCAACGCACTGCCTTCGAGGACTGTCGTACTCGTCCCCTGGCGGGTTCGGGAGCAGGGCAATTCATTGCAGTCGGCCGCTTCCCCCGTAACATTCTCGCCATGGAGATCGCGATCATCGCCCTTGGCGTGGTCGGGCTTTTGTTCGCAGGCATCGCCCTGCGTCAGGCCAAGCCGAGTGTCAATGCGGAAAGGGTCCCCGGTCACCCCGACACTTTCGAGCTGTGGAACGAGGGACCAGGGGTCGCCGTGATCGTCCATGCCGACGTGCTCTCGCCGAGCTTTCCGCAGGGTGCGTCGATCGACGATGCCCGGGATGTGATCCCAGGTCTCGCTGTGGACGAACGAATCAAGAGGGATGGCTCACCCTGGGCCCCGGGATCGACCATTGAGCCGATGAAACGATTCGAAGTCCGCCTGCCGTCCGCGACGAGTCTGAGGGTCGTCTACCGGGGCGAAGGCATCCTCGGTTCGATGGCAACTGCCACCATGGTGGTCAAAGGCGGCCATTAGGCCCCAACCCTTCCCGGCGCTTAGAGACTTTCGACTCTCTGACGTCACCTCGACCTTGGCTAGGTTTCGAACAACCAACCAAGAAAGGTTCAGAGCATGAGAAAGATCGCATCGATCGGATCGATCGTCTTCGGCATCCTGTTGATCGCCGGAGGGATCGGGACCTGGGTCGTGGTGTCGAACACCCTGTCCGATCAGCAGATCGTCGTCGCCGAGGACGCGGACTGTCTGGCCGGAGACGAAGTCAACGGACCATTCAGCGCCTATTGCGAGGCGAAGGTGATCGAGAAGCACGCCCTCGAAGCCACCGGCGGGCTCTACTACGCCGAGATGGACCGGGAGGACCCGGCGCGCCAGACCGCGGCGACAGCCTCGTTCCTGCAGGCGTCACTATTCACTTCGATCCTCGCCTTCGGGGTGGCCGCGATGGCGGCCGGCATGGGTGTCCTGTTCATCCTGATCGGACTGGGTATGCGAGACGTGGAGGAGCGAACGACTCTGACCGCTTAACGCGGGAGACGGTCGTCATCCCCCGACCGGTTGAAAACGGATGAAAGGCGAGGTGTCGACCCAGCGGTCCAGGTCGGCCCTCGCCTTTTCCGGATCTGACCCCCACGAATCCACCAGCACCCGCAGGAGAATCCTCCCCCTCTCCTCCCGGTCCGGCTCGGGCTCGCCCCGAACCGGCACATCGATAGTGATCTCTCGCTTGAGATGGAGCGTGAAACCCGGGTTGGCTTCTATGTTGGCCACCCAGTCCCGTTTGAACCCGGGCCGGCCCGTGAGGTAGTAGCGGCCGTCGAACTGATGGAAGTAGATCTCGATCCGGCGCGGCAGCCCCGTCTTGCGACCCGTGGTGGTGATGTCGGCGATGCCACCCCGGTTCAGCGCATCGATGACGGTTTGTTCCATGGAATGTCGAACCGCTGTGCGCCGGGCCATGTTCCCGCCGGTTAACTTGCCGGGGCAATGGGACAGCGAATCCTGGTCAAGGCCACCCCGGTGGGGCAGATCGCCCATTTCTCCCTCGACCGCTCACTGACCGGCCAGGACGGCCATGGCTACACCAGAGCGTCGCCTGATGGCGAAGGGCCCCTGAGGCTGTTGGCCCACCGATTGTTCGCCGGTGACCCGGAGATCGACCACGTCAATGTCCTCTCCAACCAGGTGACGGTGCACCGCCAGGTTTCGTGGGACCGTCCCGCCCTGGACCTCGCCGCCAACGAGATCGCCACGCTCTTCATCCACTATCGGTCTGGGCCCGATGCCGGCATCGACGATCAATGGGAGGCCCTGCGCACCGAGACCTACAACGCGACCATCACCGACATCCGGGTGCAGAACGACGAGTTGTGGGTGTTGCGGGTCACACCGGACGACCCCATCGAGCCCTTCGAGCCAGGGCAGTACACCAGCCTCGCCCTCGGCTTCTGGGAGCCGCGGGCGGACGAGGCCGAAGAAGACCTGACCGTGATCAAGGAGAAGAAGCTGGCGCGAAGGTCGTACTCCGTCTCCAGCTCGATGATCGACGAGACGGGTGCATTGCTCCCTCATCAGACCGACTTCGCCGAGTTCTACATAGTCAAGGTGCGTCCCGGTGAGGAGGAGATCCCGGCACTGACCCCACGGATCTTCCTCAAGCAGGTCGGCGACCGCATCCTCATGGGGCGCAAGTTCACCGGTCGCTACACACTCGAGGGCGTTGGGCCCACCGACAATGTCGTCTTCCTCAGCACGGGGACGGGCGAGGCGCCCCACAACACGATGACCGCCGAGCTGTTGCGGAGAGGCCATCAGGGCCGGATCATCTCGGTGGCCTGTGTGCGCTATCTAGCCGATCTGGGTTACACCGCCCAACACGCCGCCCTGATGGAGCGCTATTCGAATTACCACTACCTCCCGCTGACCACGAGGGAGGCGCAGAACGAAGGTAACAAGATCTACGTCCAGGACCTGGTGGATTCGGGACGTCTCGAGGAGGTGTTGGGGGCTCCGCTCGACCCGGCGATGACCCATGTCTACCTCTGCGGCAACCCATCGATGATCGGGCTGCCCACCTGGGACGGAGACCGACCGATCTTCCCGGAGGCGCTCGGAGTGTGCCGCCAACTACACGAGCGAGGCTTCACCATCGACCACGGCAAAGACCGTGGCAACGTCCACCACGAGGAGTACTGGTCCCCCGCCTGAACTTGCAGTTCAGGAGCTGGTCTTATCCCGTCGCTGCACCTCGGCGACCGCGATCGCAGTCAGGTTGACCACGTCGCTGACCGACGCGTCACGCTGCAAGACGTGGACCGTCTTCGACAGGCCGCTCAGGATCGGCCCGATCACCTCGGCGTCGCCGAGTCGGTTCAGCAGCTTGTAGGCAGCATTGGCCGCGGTCAGGTTGGGGAACACCAGGACGTTCGCCGCCCTGTTCAAGGGCCCCGAGGGCCGTCGGTCGGCGAGCAACTCTGGCATCACCGCGGTGTCCGCCTGCATCTCGCCATCCACCGGGACGTCCGGCCGGGCCAGCCGGAACAACTCGACCGCCCGCCTCACCCGCGCGGGCTCGCTCCCCCCCGCAGAGCCGAAGTCGGAGTAACTGATGAAGGCCACCCGGGGATCCCGCGAGAAGTCCTCCTCGGCGGTCGTCGCCGCCGCCAGAGCGATCTCGGCCAGTTGCTCGGCGGTTGGCTCGATGTTCACGGCACAGTCGGTGAAGAAGTACACCGTGCCCTTCACCACCACCAGATAAACCGAGCTGACGATCGACCGGCCTTCTTCGACCTGAAGCACCTGCAGGGCTGGACGGATCGTCTCGGGGTAGTAGGTTGAGAGACCGCCGATGACGGCGTCCGCCTTGCCCTCCCTGACCATGAGACATGCGTACATGTCGGCGTCTTCGGTCAGCTTCTGGGCCGTTTGCAGGGACAGTCCCTTGTGCCTTCGCAGTTGCTCGAGGATCTCGGCGTAGTGCTCCCGCTCCGCCACCTCGCGAATCGGGTCGACGACCTCGATGCCGCCGAGGGATATCCCCGCATCCTCGGCGAGGGGCTCGATGCGGGCGACATCACCCAGGAGGATGGCACTGGCGATTCCCTCGTCGGTCACCCTACGGGCGGCGCGGATGATCCGCAGATCCTCGGCGTGCGGATAGACGACCTTCTTTGGATGCTCCATGGCCCGCGTCGTGATCGCGTTGATCAGCTCGTGGGACGCCCTGAACCGGGTCTGCAGTTGGGTCACGTAGCCGTCGAAGTCTTCGATGGGCGCCCGAGCCAAGCCTTCCTCCATCGCCGCCCTGGCCACGGCCGGAGCCACCTGCCAGAGGACCCGCGGGTCGAACGGCTTGGGTATCAGATACTCGGGGCCGAACTGGAGCCGCTCCAGGTCGTAGGCCCTGAGCACCGAATCGGGAACGGGCTCCCGGGCCAATTGGGCCAGGGCATTCACTGCGGCGATCTTCATCTTCTCGGAGACCGCACGTGATCTCACGTCGAGGGCACCCCTGAAGATGAAGGGGAAACCCAGGACATTGTTGACTTGATTCGGGTAGTCGCTGCGCCCGGTCGCCATGATCACATCAGATCTGGCCGCTTTGGCGTCGGGATAGGTGATCTCTGGGTCCGGATTGGCCAGAGCGAACACGATCGGCTGGTCGGCCATCGATTGGACCATCTCCTTGGTGACGGTTCCCGCCACCGACACGCCGACAAAGGCGTCCGCCCCGGCCAGGGCGTCGTCCAGAGTCCGGGCCGCGGTGTCCCGCGCCAACTCACGCTTGATGTCGCTGAGATCATCACGCTCGGTGTGGACCACTCCCTTCGAGTCGACCATGAGTATGTTCTCCGCGCGCACCCCCAGCCGGGTGAAGAAGCGGGCACAGGCGATGCCCGCAGCACCGGCGCCGGCAAACACGACTTTGGTCGAGGCAATGTCCCGGCCGGTCAGCTCGAGCGCATTGAGGAAGGCGGCCCCACCGATGATCGCGGTCCCGTGCTGATCATCGTGGAACACAGGGATGTCCAACCGGCCTCGCAGCGTCTCCTCGATCTCGAAGCACTCGGGGGCCTTGATGTCCTCCAGGTTGATCCCGCCAACGGTTGGAGCAAGCAGCTCACAGAACCTGATGACATCCTCCGGATCCTTGGCGTCGATCTCGAGGTCGAAGACATCGATGTCGGCGAACCTCTTGAACAGGACCGCCTTGCCTTCCATGACCGGCTTGCTGGCCAGGGCGCCAATGTTCCCCAATCCGAGGACCGCCGTCCCGTTGGACACGACCGCCACGAGGTTTCCCCGGTTGGTGAAGCGAAACGCGGCGTCCGGGTCGTCGGCGATGACCAGGCAGGGCTCGGCCACCCCCGGTGTGTACGCCAGGCTCAGGTCGGCCTGGGTGGCCGTCGGCTTGGTGGAGCGGATAGCGACTTTCCCGGGGTGCGGCTTCTCGTGATAGTCCAGGGCTTCGGAGAAGGTGCGTTTGGGGGCCATAGTCCGGAGCCTATTCGGTACCGAGGCACACTTCGCCGTTGGCCACTGCACGTGCGACAATCAGGGGGAGAATGGCCACCACCAATCTGCCGATTTTTCACGACAACGGCTACAAAGTGATGACAGGATGGCGGGTCGGGCACGCCCCCGAGGAGTCGACCACGCGATCCGGGCTCCTCGTCCCGGTCGGGACGAAAGACGGGAACGACGCCCTGGCGCTGGTCGATGTGCAAACCGGCCAGCAATTCTGGGCAGTGCCCACGGGTGCCTGGCGTTTCATCTGGCCCGCGACGGGCAAGCCGGTCATCGCTGTCCGCGAGTCCCAGATCATCGCCGAGGAGCAACTCGAGCATGTGGGAGACGAGGGCCAGTACCTCTGAGCGCGTTTAATCACCCCGCGCGTCGCACGGGATTGCGCCAACATCCAGGTGCACCCGACCCGAAGCCCTCATGACCCAAGAACACGCATCGCGCCGTCGTCGTCGGCTCACCGCCACAGTCACCGACCTCGAAGTCGCCATACAGCGCGCCTTCCTGGTGGGTGTCGAGCTGCCCGACATGAGCACAGTGGAGTCCGAGCGCAGTCTCGACGAGCTGTCCCTTCTCGCCGACACCGCCGGATCCGACCCGGTCGATCGGGAGCTCGTGCGCAGGACCCGAATCGACCCGGCCACCTACATCGGCTCGGGCAAGGCCGAGGAGGTGGCCACTCTGACCAAGGCCCTCGACATCGACGTGGTGGTCTTCGACAACCAACTGACTCCGGCCCAGCAGCGCAATCTCCAGAAGCTGTTCGGCTGTGACGTGGTCGACCGGGAGGGCCTGATACTCGACATCTTCGCCCAGCATGCCCACACCAAGGTCGGTGCCCTGCAGGTGGAGCTGGCCCTGCATCGTTACAACCTCCCCCGTTTGCGCGGGCAGGGTAAGAGCCTCTCCCAGCAGGGTGCCGGTGTCCTGGCCAGAGGGCCCGGCGAGACCAAGCTCGAGACCGACAGACGCCGGATCCTGCAGCGTGTCTCCAAGCTGGAACGAGAGCTGAAGGAGACCGTTCGTCACCGGGAGACCCAGCGTAAGGCGAGAAAGCGCGCCGAGATCCCTCAGGTCTCCATTGTCGGCTACACCAATGCAGGCAAGTCGACTCTGCTCAACGCACTGACCGATGCCGGCGTGCTGGTGGAGGACCGCCTCTTCGCCACTCTCGACTCGACAGTCCGGAGACTCGACCTCCCCAACCATCGGCAGGTCTTGTTCGCCGACACCGTCGGCTTCGTCCGGCGGCTCCCCCACCACCTGATCGAGGCGTTCCAATCGACCCTCGCCGAGGTGGCCGAGGCCGATCTTTTGCTCCACATCGTCGACGGCAGTGACGAGGATCCGGGCGGTCAGATCGCAGCGGTTCGGGAGGTGCTTCAAGAGATCGGAGCAGCAGGGATCCCTGAGCTGCTGGTGTTCAACAAGGCCGACCTGATCTCGGACCAGGCGAGTAGTCGCCTGGTCAATCTGTATCCGGACAGCGTCATCATCTCCGCCACCAAGGACATCGGGCTCGAGGAGCTCCTCGTCAGAGTCGGCGAGCTCGTGGAGCGGACGATGATCACACTCACACTGGAGATCCCGTACAGCCGGGGAGACCTCGTCGCCGCCGCCTATCGAGTCGGCGAGGTCATCGAGGAGAAGGACGACGACAACGGGATGATCCTCGAAGTCAGGATCCCGGAGACAGCTCGAGCCCAGTTCGCCGAGTTCAGTCGCTGAAGGCGAGGGCAGCGGCGCCCACGATGCCGGCGTTGTTGACCAGGGCAGCTCGGATCGTCCTCACTTCGGCGAAGGTGACATGGCGGGCGAACTCATCCCAGGAACGGGATATCCCACCCCCTATGACGATGAGGTCCGGGCTGAACACCTCCCGCGCCAGGATCACGAACTCGCGAGCTCGCGCCCCCCACTCATCCCAGCTGAGACCCTCGGCACGTCTCGACTTCGCCGAGTAGTGCCTCTCGGCGGGGCGGTATCCGTTCAGCTCGAGCTGGCCGACCTCGATGTTGGGCACGAGGACGCCATCCAGCAGAAGTGCGCTGCCTATGCCGGTGCCGAAGGTGAGAACGAGGACCTTCCCCATCTCGTCTCTTGCCGCCCCGTAGCGGAACTCGGCAATGCCCGCCGCATCGGCGTCGTTGATCATCCGGATCTCCCGGCCCACCACCGGCTCGAAGACCTCGAGAGCATTGACACCGATCCAGGTCTGATCGATGTTGTTGGCCGTGGAGACCCAGCCGTGGCGAACCACCGCGGGGAATCCGACGCCGATTCGCCCCGGGGCGTCCAGCTGGTCGACCAACTCCTTGATGGCAGCGGCAACCGCATCCGGCGTCGATGGCTGAGGCGTGTCCAGCCTGAGCCGATCACTGACCAACTCGCCCGACTCGATGTCGACCATTCCGGCCTTCACTCCGGATCCACCGACATCGACTCCGATTCTGGTCTCCACGGCGGGCGAGCCTAGGTGTCCTTGGCGCCCTACGGGGGCCAACCGGGAATCGGGTACTCTCGAATCGGATGAGTGACAAGGCTGATATCGCCGTCATCGGTTTGGGGGTGATGGGCGCCAACCTCGCCCTCAACCTCGCAGATCGGGGACACGAGGTCGTGGTGCACAACCGGACCGCGACCGTCACCGAGGAGTTCCTCTCCGGTGAGGCCGGGGACATGGGGATCCGGCCCGCCCGCTCGATCGAAGACCTGGCCGGGATGCTCGTACGACCCAGGACCCTGCTCCTGATGGTGACCGCCGGCGCCGCAGTGGACAAGGTGATCGAGAGCCTCTTCGACCATCTCGAGGAAGGCGACATCATCATCGACGGCGGCAACTCGCTCTACACCGACACCGACCGTCGGCAGCAGCTGGTCGAGTCCCGTGGCATGCACTACCTGGGCATGGGGGTCTCCGGTGGTGAGGAAGGCGCCAGACACGGCCCGTCGATCATGCCCGGGGGCAGCCGGGCCGCTTGGGACCACGTCGAGCCGATGCTCAAGGCGATCGCGGCCAGAGCTCCTGACGGCAAGCCCTGCTGTGAGTGGATCGGCCCCGGAGGCGCGGGGCATTTCGTGAAGATGGTCCACAACGGCATCGAGTACGGCGACATGCAGGTGATCGCCGAGGCGTTCGACTTGATGCGTCGTGGCCTCGGTCTGAGCCCGGAAGAGATGTCGAAGGTCTTCGCCGGGTGGAACGAGGGGCGGCTCCGCTCGTATCTGATCGAGATCACCAGCGAGATCCTCGCCACCAAGATGGAAGGCCGGCCGATCGTCGACCTCATCCTCGACGCTGCCGGGCAGAAGGGGACCGGGAAATGGACCGTCGTCTCCTCGATGGACCTGGGTCAGCCGACGACCCTGGTCGGCGAGGCGGTGTATGCCCGGATGGTGAGCTCGGACCCGGAGGCCCGTCGGCGGGCGGCCGGCATCTACACCACTCCTCTCAGCACTCTCGGATCCGTGACCACCCATGACATCGAGAGCGCCCTCTATGCCTCGAAGATCATCTCCTACGCCCAGGGCTTCCGATTGATGCGCGCAGCGTCGGAGGAGCACGCCTGGGATCTCGACCTGGGGACGATCGCATCGATCTGGCGGGCGGGCTGCATCATCCGGGCCGACTTCCTCGAGGACATCACTGCCGCCTATGTGCGGACGCCAGACCTACCCGACATGATCGAGGACGGTTTCTTCGCAGGCGCCCTCGGCGAGGCCGAGACATCCTGGCGCAGGGCTGTAGCCGGGGCGGTGGCGGCGGGGATACCGGCACCCGCCTATTCGAGCGCCCTCGCCTACTTCGATGCGATGAGATCGGAGCGTCTCCCCGCCAACCTGATCCAGGCGCAGCGCGACTTCTTCGGCGCCCACACCTTCGAGCGGGTCGACCGTCCCCGTGGTGAGTTCTTTCATCACGAGTGGATCGGCTGAAGCGGCATCAGTCGACAGCGGTCTCAGCCGAGGTCTGCCGGCAAGCGGGCGCGGCTGCCCCGGCCGACCGGCGTCTGTTCGGCCGAGACTGGCCAATTGCGAACCCTTGAAGCGTCGCATGCTTAGGGTTGGTCTCGGCCGAAGTCGGCCAGCTATCAAAGAGGCGGTGTGCCGGGGATCTCGATCCGCTCCCCGACCTGATAGGACGGGTCGGCGGCATCAGCCTCTTCCACGTGCTGACGGCGAATCCCCATCGTGAACAGGATGGCGTCGAGGTAGGGGACCGAGATAGCGGTATCGGCCCGTTCCCGCACCACCGGCCTGGCGTTGAACGCGATGCCGAGACCGGCGGCAGCCAGCATCTCCAGATCGTTGGCTCCATCCCCGACCGCGACCACCTGCGAGAGCGGGATTCCCTCTGCCTCGGCAATCGACCTGAGGAACGACGCCTTCTTCGGGCCGTCCACGAACTCTCCCACCAGGTCGCCGGTGAGCGCCCCGTCGACCATCTCCAGTGTGTTCGAAAGCGAGTAGTCGATGCCCAGGTCGGCGGCGAGGACATCGGTGAAGCGGGTGAAGCCGGCCGAGACGATGGCGGTGACCATGCCCAGTCGTTTCAGGGTGCGGATGAAGGTGCGGGCGCCACTGGTCAGTGTGATGTTCTCGTGTACCCGGGTGATCGCCGTCTGATCCAGCCCCTTGAGCAGGCTGACCCGCTCTCGGAGAGCCGCTTCGAAGTCGATCTCCCCGTTCAGCGCCTGACGGGTCAGGTCGGCCACCTGCTCCTCGACCCCAGCCTCTCGGGCGAGCAGGTTGATCACCTCGTCCTGGATCAACGTCGAATCGACGTCCATCACCACCATTCGCTTGGCCCGTCGCTCCAGACCCTCTCGTTGAATGGCCACGTCGATCGGCCGGTCGGCGGCGGCACGAACCAGGTTCTCCCGCACCTTGTCGAGATCGCCGTTGCTCACCATGAGCTCGTAGCTGACGACCGGGTAGCGGGACAGTCGGAAGATGCGATCGATGTTGCCCCCGCCATCGGCGATCGCCGAGGCAACCGCGCCGAAGTCCTCCGGCCCCACCCGCATGCCGATCACGGTCACCACAGAAAGGGGACGCGTTGGAGTGGGTGTGTCGTCGACTACCTCGAACTCGACATGCAGCCCTCGCTCCCAGCCAAAGAAGAGCACGTCACGAATGGTGGCTTTCTCCCCGGCAACCCCGATCAGGACGTTGAGCGTCAGCCGACGGCGAACCACGATCTGCTCGACGTCATAGATCTCGACGTCGGCATCGGAGAGGACCTTCATGAGCCCGGCCGAGATCCCCGGCCCATCGGGGCCGTTGATCGAGATCAGGACGGTGGAGCGATCGCGCACAGGCTCAGGGTAAGCGGTGCGGGTGTCTGTTCAATGTCAGTCCGCGTTGGGGCGATCCTGACCTGGTCGGTACCATCGAGACAACCGTTACCGAAGGGGCCCAATTGTCCGACAACCCGTTTCGCCTGCCCCGGAATGTGATTCCGGTCCACTACGAACTCCACCTCGAGCCCGACCTCGACACATTCACCTTCCAGGGCCAGGTGTCGATCCGGGTCGGTGTGACCGAACCGCTCGACCGAATCGTCCTCAACTCTGCAGAGATAGAGATGACGTCGGTCGTCCTCAGGGGCGAGGGCACCGAGACGGCGATCATGAACATCGAGCACGACGACGAGTTCGACCGGGCGACCCTGACCCTCGCCGAGCGGGTCACACCCGGCACCTACAGCCTGGACGTCGTCTACTCGGGGATCATCAACGACCAGCTTCGCGGTCTCTATCGATCGATCTACCGCGACGGGGACGGGAATGAGCACGTGATTGCCACCTCACAGTGCCAGGCCACCGATGCCCGTCGGGTCTTCCCCTGTTGGGACGAGCCGGACCTGAAAGCAACCTTCAAGACCACGATGACCGTCGCCGACGGTCTGGAGGCCTACTCCAACGGTCCGGAGCTGAACCGCACCCGGCTTGAGGACGGGCGGGTGAGATTCGAGTTCGCGCCGACCATGAAGATGTCGACCTACCTGCTCGCTTTCATCGTCGGGCCGTTCGAGGCAACCGAGCCGGCCGTGGTGCGCGGCGTGCCGATACGGGTCATCGTGCCCAAGGGCAACCTCCATCTCACCGAAGTGGCCCTGGAGAACGCCGTCTTCTGCTTCGAGTATCTGGCGGATTACTACGGGATCCCCTACCCCGAGAACAAGCTCGACCATATCGCGATACCCGACTTCGCCGCCGGGGCCATGGAAAACGTGGGACTGATCACCTATCGAGACGCCTACCTGATCCTGGATCGGGCCAAGGCGAGCCAGGGCGAGCTGCAGGCCTGCCTGGATGTGATCGGCCACGAGATCGCCCACCAGTGGTTCGGCAACCTGGTCACGATGAAATGGTGGGAGGGTGCCTGGCTCAACGAGGCGTTCGCCAGCTTCATGGAGTTGAAGGCGACCGATGCCATGAAGCCCGAGTGGAAGCGCTGGCTGGCGTTCAACAACCTGGAGATCCCCTGGGCGATGGGCACCGACCAATTGGCCACGACCCGGCCGATCGAGTTCGAGGTGAACTCCCCTGCCGAGGTGGACGAGATGTTCGACGCCATCACCTATGGCAAGGGCTCGGCCGTCCTGCGGATGATCGAGCAATTCATCGGCGAGGAGGAGTTCCGCACCGGAGTGGGCAACTACCTGCGCAAGCACGAGTACGCCAACACGGTGACCAGCGATCTGTGGGAGGGTCTGGACGGGGCGTCGGACTGGCCGGTCGGGGAGATCATGGACACATGGGTGTATCAAAGGGGCTTCCCCCAGATCGATGTCAGAGTGGTGCCCGAAGGGATACAGCTGGCCCAGCGCAGGTATTTCGCCATCCCGGATGAGACGGACAGCACCATCTGGGACGTCCCGATCCAGTTGCGGGGCATCGTCGGTAGCAAGCCTTTTGCGCAAAAGGTGCTCCTCACCGAGGACGAGATGACAGTCCCGATCGAGGGTCAGGTGGAGTACGTGGTGGCCAACGCCGGCGGGCACGGGTTCTACCGGACCCGCTATGCCGAGGACCTGTTCGCCGGGCTACTGCGCCATCTCGACACCCTCGACGACATCGAGCGCTACTGCCTCGTGTCTGACACCTGGGCAATGGTCCGCTCGGCGCAGCTGCCGGCATCGGACTTCCTCGACCTCGTCGGTAACTTCGGCGAGGAGACCGAGCATGCCATCTGGTCGATAGTCGTCGGCGGGCTCCGGTCCCTGGAGCATCACGCCCTCGAGGAGGAGACAAGGCTCGCCTTCGAGGAGTATGTCCGCAAGCTGCTCGGACCGGCCATGGCAAGACTCGGCTGGGAGGGATCCGACGACGAGACCGACCTGACCCGGAAATTGCGTGGAGACCTGATCGCCGCAATGGGCAATCTCGGCAACGACGCCGGGACGGTCGCCAAGGCCCGGGAAGTGGCCATAGAGGTCATCGAAGGCGCCGAGTTCGACCCTGAGGTGTGCACTGCGGCATTGGCCGTCTACTCACATCACGGTGGGTCCGAGGAGTACGAGACCCTCTGGTCGGCCTACCAGAAGACACCTGCGCCGACAGAAAAGGTCCGCTATCTGCGTTCAGTGGCCGGAGTCCAGGTGGAGGAGCTCGCTGTGGCGACGATGGACAAGATCGTCGAGGGCGATATACGGACTCAGGACGGCTTCTGGGTGTTCGCCCGACTGCTGGGCGGCGATTCCGGGCCTTCGGTATGGCGGAGTGCCCGCACCCGCTGGGACCAGGTTCTCGAGGCGATGCCCGGGATGACAAGGCGCAGGGTGGTGGAAGGGCTGCCCGCCCTGTCACAACCCGAGGTGGCGACAGACGTCAAGGGGTTCTTCGCAGAGCACCCGATCCCGGAGGCGGCCCGTTTCCTCACCCAGAACCTCGAGCTCCTCGACGCCAACGTCTTGCTACGGGAGCGGGAGACCCCGGTGGTCCGGGAGTACTTCGCGAAATAGATGAGCGGCCCCCATCGGGGGGCCGCTCATCTCTACCAGGACGTCCTACGAGGGACGTAGAACGCAATTACTTCAGCTCGACGGTGGCTCCTGCTGCCTCGAGGACTTCCTTGGCCTTGTCGGCGACTTCCTTCTCGACTGCCTCCAGCACGTTGGCCGGGGCCCCGTCGACGAGATCCTTGGCCTCTTTGAGACCGAGGCTGGTGAGCCCACGGACTTCCTTGATGACCTGGATCTTCTGGGCGCCGGAGGAGACGAGCACGACATCGAACTCGTCCTTCTCCTCGGCGGCCGCGGCAGCGCCACCGTCACCACCGGCAGCGGGGGCGGCAGCCACCGCCATCGGTGCGGCAGCGGTCACTTCGAACTTCTCCTCGAAAGCGTCGAGGAACTCCTTCAGCTCGAGGACGGTCATGCCCTCGAATACCGTGATCAGCTCATCGGTGTTGAGCTTGGCTTTGGCGGCCATTTCACTCCTCCTCGGCCGATGCGGCCGTGTCGGTCTCGGCGGGCTCGTCGGGGAGGACTGTGACGGTCAGCCCGCCTTCCTCCTCGACGAAATCGCTCGACTGTTTCTTGTCCAGAAGCTGTTGGAACATCGATGCGGCACCACGATTGAAAGACGCAAACAGCCCGGCTGCCTGCATCAAGGGCGCCTTGGCTGCTCCGGCGATCTTCGCCAGAAGCACTTCGCGGGACTCGATCTCGGCGAGCCTGGAGACCTCCTCGGGGCTGAGGAGCTTCCCCGAGAGCACACCGGCCTTGAGCACGAAGACCTCATGGGACTTGGAAAAGTCCTTGAGGGCTTTGGCCGTGGCCACCGGGTCGCTCTTGGCAAAAGCAAGGGCGGTCGGGCCCAGCAGGTACTCGTCGAGACCCGATAGCCCCGCCTCACCGGCGGCGCGTCGAGCCAGGGTCATCTTGACGACCTTGTACTCGGCTCCGCTTGAGCGAAGGTTGGCCCGGAGCTCCTGAACCGCCTTCACGGACAACCCGCGATACTCGGTCAGGAACACCGCTTCGGATCCCTCGAGACTCTCTCTTATGTCGGCAACAGCCTGGACCTTTTCTGGTCTTGGCATTCGCTTCTCCTGTCGATCAACAACAAAGCCCCTCGGCATCATGACAAGGGGCTCTCGAGGAGCGACCTGCGTTGGCGGGATGTTTCCCTTTGCGTCCGGGGACACCGACGGTCTTGGGCCGAGGTATTGGAGTTGCGAGATGAATCATACCCCCGCCCCCGGGGTGGGCAACTCGGGGTCAGGTGGTCGGCTTCGAGGTGCGCACGACCAGGGAGGAGATGATGACCAAGGCACCGGCACCGAAGAGCACCAGTCTCACTCCCTCCAGACCCGCCAATTCCCCGTCTCCGATCAGGTCCACCGCCAGACCGGCGGCGAGCCCGCCCACCGCCAGCGCCACCCTGATCGCGACGTGAAAGGCACCAAGTGCGACGAGCCTGGCCTCGGAGGGCAGATCCTCCTGCAGGACGGTGATTCCCGACACGATTGCCAACGCCCCACCGGTACCGAACACCACGGCCATGATCAAGGCAGCGAGGATCCCGCTCGCCAGAGCGATCATCAGCATGGCAAGCCCCATCAGAGTCACACCGACACGAACGGCGAGCACTCCGGTGACCGCCCTGAGTTGTCGCAGGGCGAGGCCGAGGAGCGCCCCTAACCCGAAGGCCACGACCAGGATCCCGAACTGGGCCTCATCGGCCCCAAGCGACTGCCGCACGAAGGTGATTCCAAGGGAGAACAGGGTCCCGATCCCGAAAGAGGCGGCAAGGATCGGGGCCAGGGTTCCTCGAACCAAGGGCATCGACCATGCATGGCGCAGGCGAATGCGCTCCCCACCGACGAGGGAGGCTTCCGGACGATCGGAGATCCCCGCGATACCTCCTATCAGCCATGCGGAGATGAGGAAAGTGACAGCGTCTGCCCAAAAGGCAGGCTGGACCTGGAGAAAAGAGAGAGTTGCGGGAAGGTCCTGAGCCCAGAGGCTGATCGCGGCGAAGGCACCGGCCCCGAGGGGAATTGCGCCATAGGTGGCCCCAAGGACCAGTCCATTGGCCATGGGGAGGCGTGGCTCGTCCACCAAGTCACGGATCGAAGCGTCCCTGGCCGCCACCGCCATCACGGTGGCGGTCTCGAGCACCAGCGACCACGCGTAGACCCACCAGAGCGACGGCACAATCGGGATGAACAAGACCGCCACCGCCCGGACCAGGTCCATCCGCACCAACAATGACCGGCGGCCCCATCTCGAGGCGACGAATCCGATCAGCGGTCCGGCAACGGCGGCGGGAAGGAAGCGGAGCCCGAGTACCGCCCCGACCGCCGCAGCCGACCCGGAGATCTCCAGGACCAGGCTCATCAATGCGAAGGTGGCCAGCCAATCACCGATCGAGGACACGGCTTGGGCCGTGAACAACCGACCAAAACCCGTCCGGTGAATCGGCGCCGATGTCATGACGATCCTCCTGTCGTCGGCCACGGGTGGCCTGAGCACGGGGTAGACATTGGACCACAGATACGATCAGGACCCGGTGAGCGCCAAATCGACGCTGTCGGCAGCTGACCTGGAGCGGGTGATGATCGTGTACCACCGCCTGCTCGAGGGGCACCGGGAGCACCTCAACGCCCTGAATGTGTACCCCGTGCCCGACGCCGATACCGGGGCCAACCTGTCTTCGACACTCGCCGGTGTCATTGAGGCCCTTCCCGACGGAGCCGGCTCCGGGAGCGATATGGGTCAGGTGTGCCAGGCGATTCAACGGGGGTCTCTGTTGGGGGCGCGTGGCTGCTCCGGGGTGATCACGTCGCAGTTGCTGGGGGCCCTGGTCGGGTCACTCAGTGGGAGGGAGGACATCGACGCCCCGGCTCTCGCCGCGGGATTGACCGCTGCCAGCCGGGCCGCCTACCGGGCTGTGCTGCGGCCAGAGGAAGGAACCATCCTCACCGTGCTCCGTAAGGCGGCGGAGGCTGCCGAGGTTTCGGTGAGGGCTCACAACGGATCCCTGGTCGAGACCCTCGACGCCGCCCGCTCCGCGGCCGGAGTCGCCCTCGAGGAGACACCCGAGATGCTCCCCCAACTCAAGGCGGCCGGTGTGGTGGACGCCGGTGGGTCCGGTCTGATCCTGCTGTTCGACTCGTTTCTCCATGTTGCAGACCAGCGTCCCCTTCCTCAGCCGCCGCCTCGTGCCGCCCGCCCGGCGGTGTCGCTCATGCCCGAGGACATGCCCCGGTACGAGGTGGTGATCCGACTCGACGCCCCAGCCGATGTCATGGCCGAATTCCGTGCCGTTTGGCAGCGACTGGGGAATGAATCGACCGTGGTCGTGGAGACCGGCGGTGGTTGGGTGTGTCACATCCACACCAACCATGCGGATGCGGCGATCGAGGCGGCGCGGGCTGCAGGCGAGGTCAACGACCTGCAGGTGACCGACCTCCTGGAACAGGTCATGCAATTGAGGGCGGTTCGTTCCCCTGATGTCGCTGTGGTGGCGGTCTCTGTCGGCCCCGGGTTGCAGAAACGATTCCTCGAGCTCGGGGCATCCGGGATAGTGGCCGGCGGAGCCACCAAGAACCCTTCCACGGCTGAGTTGTTGCAGGCGGTCGAGTCGACCGGGGCGGAGACCGTGATCGTCCTGCCCAACGACGAGAACGTGGCCCCCGCCGCCGAGCAGCTGGTGGGGCTCACCGGGAAGAAGGTGGTGGTCGTGCCCACGCTCTCCCTTCCGGGTGGTCTGGCCGCCTTGCGCCAGTTCGACCCCTCGCTGCCAGATGGCAACGTCGGCGCGATGGGGGTGGCGGGTCGGACGGTGATCGCCGGTGGGGTGACCAGGGCAGTCAGGGACGCCGACTCCCCGGTGGGCCGCATCGAAGAAGGAAACTGGATCATCCGACCCAACGATGGGCCGGTGGCCATCTCGACCTCCCTGCAGGAGGCGCTGACCAGGTTGATCGACCAGCTTGGCGGCGAAACATCACCGGCTCGAATCGTGATCATTTGCGGGATCGGCGCCGATCCCCATGCCACCGACCGGGCACGCGGACACGTCACCTCTCGCTGGCCCGAGGCGGAGCTCGTCGTCATCGAAGGGGGCCAGCCGCATTACCCCTATCTGGTGGGCGTCGAATCCGCGATGGGCCCTCCCGCCCGTTAGATTCCATCCGGTGAAGCCAGTAGTGCGGATCCCCGCTCCGGTTGTGATCGGGGCCGCCTACCTAGCCGGATCGATCCCCTTCTCCGGCTTGTTGGCCCGGGCCCTTCGGGGCGTCGACCTGCGTGAGTACGGCACAGGAACAGTGTCCGGAACCGGGCTGTACCGGGTCGCCGGTCTCGGCCCCCTCCTGGTGGGAGGCATCCTCGACGTGGCCAAGGGGACCGTGGGGCCGGCCCTTGCCGGGGCGGATCGCCCAGTGTTGGCCGCATTCGCCGGCGGCGCCGCCGTGGTGGGGCACAACTGGTCTGTCGAGCTGGAGGGTGCGGGAGGTCGCGGAATCTCGCCTGCCCTGGGTTCCATGTTGGTCACCGGTTGGCAGGGGAGCGTCTATCTGCTCGGAGCCCTCGCCTTGGGCAAAGCGATCCGAGCAACCTCATTGGGAGCCTTCGCCGGTTACGTGACACTTCCAGCGGTGATGGCCCGCTACCGGGGCCGGCACGGAGCGTTCGCCGCGGTTTGCGTGATCGTCCCCATCCTGCTCAAGCGGATGATGGGAAACCAGCCGCCTCCCGACCGGGGCAAGAGGCGGATCATCCTCACCCGGCTGCTGTTCGACCAGGACACATCCGCGTGGCCAAGGATCGGCCCGGAATGAGCGTCACCGTCATCACCGACACCACGGCCACCCTTCCCCGAGAGACGGCCGACCGTCACGGCATAGTGGTGGTCCCGATCCGGGTCATGGTCGGGGATCGCTCCTATCACGACGGCGACCTCTCCTTGGAGGAGTTGCTGGCCGCCACCGAACCGGTGACCACTTCCGGCCCATCGCCTCAGGATTTCTTGGACGCGATCGAGTCACACGCCTCCGAGGAGGGTGTCCTGATCGTCACCGTGGCCCAGGGCCTGGCGCAGAGCACATTCATGTCTGCCCAGAACGCAGCCACGATGGGCGAGCATCCGATCAGAGTGGTGGACAGCGCCACTGCCGCCGGGGCGCAGGGTCTGATCGCGCTCGCCGCGGCGCGGGCGGCCGAGGGAGGCGCATCGCTGGTCGAGGTGGAGGCGGAAGCAAAGAGAGTGATCGACCGTGTGCGGCTGATCGCCAACCTGCCCTCGCTCGACCATCTGGCCCGCTCCGGTCACGTCCCCGGGGCAGCCGCCTGGGCGGCGCGTTGGATCGATCTCAACGTGGTGATCGAGCTCAGGGATGGCAAGGTCCATCCCCTGAAGCCGGCATTGAGCACCAGGGCGGCGATGGACCACATGATGGACATTTGGAGGGGAACCGTCGAAGGGCGAGCCGGGCTCCACCTGGCCATCCTCGATGCCTTCAACCCGGAACGGGCCGAAGAGCTGCGGCGAAGAGCCCTTGCCGAGATACAGCCGGTGGAGGAGTTCACCGGATCGTTCGGGACGGCGATGGTGGTGCACAGCGGCCCCGGCGTGATCGGGCTGGCCTGGTGGTGGGAGGAGGGGTGAAACCGGCCGAAAGGATCAGGCGGTAGCCGGGTGTGGATTGTCCCTGCGCTGCTGGAGGACCCATTGCACCCCCGCCACGATCGCAGGGATGCCCCTGGGATCGAAGGCATGGCCCATTCCATCGACGATGTCGAGACGTGTCGGACCCGCGGCCCCTGCCGCCAGGAGATGTGCTTCAGAGGATGGGATCATTCGGTCCGCCTGACCGTGGATCACTGCCAGCGGGGAAGAGATCCCTGCCGTCACCATCAGGGGCGAGGGGGGGTCACTCCACTCGGGATGGACCCGGACTCCCAGATGGCGGGCGGTCAGATAGCGACCGAGCCTGGTGCGGCTCATCGCGGTGGCGAGCAGCCCCTTGACGTTGAGCGGGAGCTTCCACCTCGCCGGGGCGCTCACCGTGACCGTCCCGTCGAGGGCAGGGTCGACCCCGGCATGACGAATGACGGCAATGGCTCCCATGGAGGCGCCGACCGTCACCACCCGATCGGAGTCCTCACGAGCCGATTGAACCGCAGCGGCCACATCGAACCGTTCCGCGTCTCCCAGGGTGCACAGGCCATCCGATTCGTTGTGACCACGGGCGTCGTAGGAGATGACACCGAACCCGGCGTGAGCCAGCGCCTCGGCGACGGCGACGACGTCGGGATGATCCTTCGAAGCGGAGAAACCATGGACCAGGACGACCGTTGTGGATGTGGGCGCGTTCGGCGCCCAGCGACGAGCGCGGAGACGAACTCCATCGGAGGTGGTGAGATTGGACATCCTCTCAAACGGTATCGGGCGCCGGCTCCAATGGGGAAAGCCCATGCCGGTCGACGACCCGGCGAAACCACACGGTGCACCCGGCGATCGCCGTGCCCATGATCAGGACGGTGACCGCGGTCTTGGTCGCCAGATAGACCGGGATCGGCTGGCTCACCAACAGCCATATGGCGATGGCTGCATTGGCCAACTGGATTCCGGCCCAGAGCACGGTGATGCGGAGAAAGAAGCGCCGAATGGCGGGATGCGAGGAGAACCAGTCGGGCATCGTCAGGAAGTCGCCGGCGAGACGGGCGGCCAGGGGTCGACCGGCCGGTACGGAGAGAAGGAACGCCGCAGCCAATGCGACGGTGCCCAGAGTGGGCTGGAGGAAGTAGATGAAGACACTGTCGGCGAGATATGAGAGCAGACTGCGGACGGTCAATGCCAGCGCCCCCAGAATGAGCAACCCGGGCACACGGCGTCGGGTGACGAGACGGCCGGCAATTGCTCCCCAGGACCAGGCGAGGCTGATGCCAATGGCCGCCCAGATCCCGATCAGCCACATCCCCAGGTAGAACAGGGCCAACGGGAACACCGTCCCCTCGAGCAGATGTGGGACGGCGTTTCGTGCCATGGTCCGCATGCGCGGGATGTGAAAAGTCTCCATGACCCCCCGAGGGACTCCCCCAGGACCTGGAGGCGATCATAACGGTGGCCCGACGCAAGCCGGGAACGTGGCGACAGGGTCCCTCGGTGAAATGCAGCGGAGAATCGGTGACAGCCAGCTTCATTTCCAGAATCTCCCTGGACACTGGTGAAACCTCGCGCGACACTACGTTCATTGAGAACAGGGGGTCTCCGTGTGATCGGGTGGGTTTCCCTGACCGCCCCCACCCGCTCTCCGGGCCCTGAATATGCGAGGGTCGCGTAACCGACTTTTGAGACCAGCCCCTACCCTGGTCCACAGACGAGTGGTCGGTAGCGTGCGGACGGTGGACCTGGCAGCCGAAGCCCTCTAAGCCCACGGGAATCCGGAGCGCGGAGATCCCCCCTGTTTCAAGCAAAGACCCCCGCTACCAGCGGGGGTCTTTGGTATCGAGCTGATCCTCGGCGTCAGCCGGCGTTCTTGGAGAAATCCTCGATGCTCCCCACGTCGACCTTGACCCCTGGGCCCATCGTCGAGGACACCGACATCTGCCGTAGGTACCGGCCCTTGGCCGCAGCCGGCTTGGCCCGAAGCAGCTCGGCGGAGAGCACAGCCAGGTTGGCGGACAGCTTGTCGACTTCGAAGGAGACCTTGCCCACCGGCACGTGGACGTTGCCAAAGCGGTCGTTGCGGTACTCGATGCGCCCGGCCTTGAACTCCGACACGGCCTTGGCCACGTCGGGGGTCACGGTCCCGGCTTTGGGGTTGGGCATCAAACCGCGCGGGCCGAGCACCTTCCCCAACTTGCCGACCTCGGCCATCATGTCCGGGGTGGCGATGGCAACGTCGAAGTTGAGCTCGCCACCTGCCTGGAGCTTCTCCACCAGCTCCTTGCCACCGACGACTTCGGCGCCGGCCTCCGTGGCTTCCTTCTCCTTGTCGGCCGGAGCGAACACAGCGACCCTGACATCCTTGCCCGTGCCGTGGGGCAATGACACGGTGCCACGCACCAGCTGATCTGCCTTCTTCGGATCGATCCCGAGCCTGAAGACCGCTTCAACGGTCTCGTCGAACTTGGCAGGCGCCAGTGTCTTCACCAGCTCCAGAGCCTCTTGGGGCCCGTAGGGGGTCTCCTTGTCGTACCGCATCGATGCTTCGCGGTACTTCTTGCCATGTCTGGCCATTGTCTCTCCTTGTGGTCCAGGCGGCCCTATGGCCTCCCACCAGGGCACCCTCGGGTGCCGGTTACACGAAGATCGAGGGCTTCAGCCTTCGACCGTTATGCCCATCGAGCGGGCGGTGCCCTCCACGATCTTCATCGCACCGTCGAGGTCGATGGCGTTGAGATCGGGCATCTTGATCTCGGCGATCTCCTTGACCTGAGCCTTGGTGACCTTGCCGACCTTCGTCTTGTTGGGCTCGCCGGAGCCCTTCTCCACCTTGGCCGCCTGGCGAAGCAGTGCGGCGGCCGGCGGGGTCTTCATCACGAAGTCGAAGGAGCGATCCTCGTAGATCGAGATCTCGACAGGGATGATCTGCCCACGCTGGCTGGCGGTGGCGTCGTTGTACGCCTTGACGAAGTCCATCAGGTTCACCCCGTGCGGGCCGAGGGCGGTGCCCACCGGTGGCGCCGGGGTGGCCTGACCGGCGGGAAGCTGCAGTTTGAGCGTCGTTACAAGTCTTCTACGTCCCATTGTTCTCTCCGTACCGGGTGCCGGTACTAACTCTTCTGGATATCTTCGAAACCGAGCTCGACCGGTGTGTCCCGGCCGAAGATGTTGACGAGGACCGTGACCTTCTGCTGATCGACGTTCATGTCCTCGATGACCCCGTTGAAGTCGGCAAACGGCCCGGTGACCACACGAACCTGCTCGCCAACCTCCCATTCCGGCCTGAAACGGGGCTTGGCCTTCTCCTCTTCCTCCTGGACACCGAGGAACCGCTCCACCTCGCGTCTGGAGAGTGGGGTCGGCTTCTGGGCGTTCCCGGCGACGAAACCGGTCACGCCCGGGGTATTGCGCACTGCGTACCAGGAGTCGTCGTCGAGGGTCATGCGGACCAGGATGTACCCGGGGAAGACCTTCTTCGGGACGGTGACCTTCTTACCCGCCTTGAACTCGACCACGTCTTCCATCGGGATATGGACCTCAAAGATGCGGTCTCCCATGTGCATCGATTGGATGCGGGTCTCCAGGTTGGCCTTCACCTTGTTCTCGTAACCCGAGTACGAGTGGATGACGTACCAGTCACCCGGCAGGTCGTACGGGCTCGCCGGTCTTTCGGGAACGACTTCGGCAGCTTCGGCAGCTTCGGCGGCGTCGACCGCTTCGACGGCGTCGACCG